>Ga0209501_10000050_pt1 | contig 150943 bp, 169 predicted proteins | sample ArcticOcean_MG_C_4_FD_187434 | JGI IMG/M metagenome (GOLD analysis project Ga0209501, IMG submission 187434) | Marine microbial communities from western Arctic Ocean - ArcticOcean_MG_CB4_134 (SPAdes) (version 2) | ecosystem: Environmental > Aquatic > Marine > Oceanic | place: Arctic Ocean... | reverse complement strand
GGGGGGGGGTATTTTTTATAGGGGGGGGGGTAAATGCCGGGGGTACCCTAAAGTGGGGTCATATAAAAAAATAAATAGTCATGAGGTTTTTCCTTGCCTTATAAATCAAAAAGACTTGACATACACTCATCTTCATAGTATCTTGCTTTTCCACATAGTGGTAAATATTTCACAAAGGAGTTAATTATTTTAATTATGTCTAAGACAGAAATTAAACCCAGAATTACTGCGTCTTGGGAGCCTATTGGGGAAATGCCATCTTTGGTAGAGCCTGACGAGTATTCAATGCGCCCGATGCAAGCTATGGGATATCAAGAGTTGTCCGACGCTACCCATGCCGTTGTGAATGCTCCGACTGCGTCAGGTAAGGCGTTGCTTATGTGTTGGCTTATTGCTAATCTTCTTCAGAAAAACCCCACGAAGAAAGCGATTATTACGGTGCCTCAAACAATTATTGGAAGTGGCTTTAAAGGGTATTTCAAATTAAAATTAGAGACGCATGAAGACGGTGCTTTTGACTGGTCTCCAATGCATTACCTGTTTGACGGGGACAAAAACAGCAATATTTATAGAATAAAGCAATTTCTTTCTCGCCAGGGTAATGCAAAAGACATAAACGACAGGATACTTGTTTGTTCGCACTCTACCATTGTGAGTGCTTATCAGCAGTTCCCCGAATTACTCCATAATGTAGTAGTTTGCATTGATGAGGCGCACCATATTCATTTTTCATGTACAGAAGACGATAATGAATTATTCACTGACTATCACAATCAAATAGGTGATTTAGTTAGACATTGCATCGTCAACGAAGACAGCGATATAAATTTGTTATTATCTACTGCGACCATGTTTAGGGGCGACCGTTTGTCTGTGATTCCAGAAGAGCACTCAGATAAGTTTGCTCGTTTTCATTATCCTATGGATGAATATTTGACTGACTGTTATTGGTTAAGGAGTTTTGATTATAATTTTGTCATGTATAGCCACAAATGGAAAGAGGCGTTGGAGCAAATTTACAATCCAGGCCGGAAGGCGATTATTTATATTCCCCCCGTCAACAGTAAAAGATGTTCATATGGCGACAAGACCATTGATGTTCGCAAAGTTTACGAGGCTATTTCTAATGTGGAAGACCCGGAGATAGTAGAAGAGCCATCTGGAATTACTCTCATCAAAAGGAGTGACGGGTCCTGGATAAAAGTCGTAAATTTGGTAGATGATTCAGACTTAGCTCTTAGAAAAAAGCGTAAGGATCTTATTCATGATGCTCACAACCATGTGGACAACAGTATGGTTGACGTTGTAATTGCCTTGAACATGTTCAAGGAGGGCGGCAATTGGAAGTGGGCAGAGGACATCATGATAATTGGCAATAGGGGCTCCTTGGTTGACAGGCAGCAAATTCCTGGCCGTGGTTTCAGGGATGCGCCAAACAAGGAGCATTTGAGTGTATACGAGTTTATTCAATTTTCTTTTGATCAGCTTGACAAAGAATCTTACAGAGAAGATGTCAACAACTACATCAAGGTTTTGTTCTCGACAATGCTTTATGAGGATGCTATATATCCGATTAGGGTTCCAATTAAAAATTCTGGCGGTGCGGGTTCAAACGACACGGCTGTCAGAACGTCGGATTATTTTACTGATCAAGTTCACGATCATAATAAAAGAGTTGAGATTTTAAATGACATTTTGGAAGACTGCATTCGTCTTCAAACAAATGGCACTGTAGATTTTGGTAAAAACAATGAAGAATCTCAGGATAAGTTTTATGATGTGGTTTCTTCAGTTCTTAATGATAATGGTGTTGAAGAACATCACAAGGAGATTGGGGACTACATTTATAAAAAGTGGATGAAGGAGTCTATAGGCAAGGTCAAGGGGATCGATGTCTCTGCTATAGATTTTGACATCATGAGTTGTGGGGAAGTGAATCCTTTGAGTTTTATTCTTTATTATTCAGAAGTGTGTGGTTTGGATACATTTAAGAAGTTTAGGGATTCGTTTGAAAGTTCGAGTGCGTTAAAGAAAGAAAGGCTTTTAAAGATGGCTCGAAATGGGGATGATAGGCCAAGTGGAAGGAAACATGAATTGGGGGCGGCTTTGGGGCGTTACACTAACCCAAGAACTGCGAGTTATGACAAAGAGTTTGACGATGAGATTCGGAGATTAAGACCCGATTGGTTTGTAAATCAAAATGAATTAGCCAATGAGAAGAAAAAAAGTCTTTTGGAAATGGCTAGAAATAATGAGGATAGACCAAGTGGAAGGAAACATGAGTTGGGAACGGCTTTACAGCGTTACACTAATCCTGACCACGATTGTTATGACAAAGAGTTTGACGATGAGATTCGGAGATTAAGACCCGATTGGTTTGTAAATCAAAGTGAATTAGCCAATGAGAAGAAAAAAAGGCTTTTGGAAATGGCTAGAAGAGGAGATGGTAGGCCGAACTCAAAAACACATGAATTGGGGGAGAGCTTAAAGAGCTATACTAATCCTGACAGCGGTTGTTATGACAAAGAGTTTGACGATGAGATTAGGAGATTGGTGCCAGATTGGTTTTATACTAACGATGAAAAGTGGGAGAAAAATTTTAATACTTTACTTGAATATGTAAAGACAAAAAAACAAATCCCTACAGTACATTCGAGTATTGGAAGGTGGGCTTATAATCAAAAGATAAGAGGGGGGAAAATATCTCAGGACAGAAGACTCAAGTTAGAATCAGTTCCTGGATGGTTAAATATGGGCAATAAAACGTGGGATGAAAGGTTTGATATTTTACTTGAATATGTAAAAATAAAAAACCAAATCCCTAAAAAAACAGGACTTTTTAAGGGGGTACAAATTGCCAGATGGGTTCATGAACAAAGAAGGAAAAATAAGATGGGCAAGATGACTAATGATAGGAAACTCAAGTTAGAATCAGTCCCCGGATGGTCTTGGAGCAAGAAGAATAAAAAATGAAATCATCACCTTCACAATTTAGCATGCATTATGGGGATTGCCCCAAAAAGATCGAGGCTCGCAATCAAACGATCATTGGTGCCTACGAGAGTCACTACGGTAGGGATCAGATTCCAGGCGACTCACAATACTGGACGATATGTGGAAGATGTTCTTACGAAGATGGTATTTTGGAGCAGAACTGTGAGTTAGATCAAGTCGCCGCCTCTGGAATAGCTTCTTTTGATCAGATGCATGGCGTTGAAATTGATCCGGAGATATTTGAGTGTAATAGAAAGGTTAACAACGGGGTGAATTGGCATCTTGGAGATTTTTACGAAACAATGGTTGAGTACTCTAATTCAAATGAGTTTAAGCCAGCTATTATAAATGTTGACATGCTTCTCATGCCCAAGCATGCTGCAAGTTATTTTTCTAAGATATTAATGTTTTTGTCTAATTTTGATCATGAAACCATGTTAATTGCGAATTTTATTTTAGAACACAGGCATCTTAGGTCAAAGACTGTTGATTTTGTAAGAAATTTGGAATCAGCCGCCTGTTTTCAATGTGCGATGCAAAGGTCCCGTTGGTCTTTCCATAATGAATATTATTGGTACAATGGGACTGGCAAGACGACTACCAAGATGAGTGGGTTGATTTTTTTAAAGGGTCGTTCTATTGTTAATTGATCATTCCCACATATCGTCAGGTAGTCCCACCCATTCTCTTGGGGTAACAGTTTGGAATAATTCAAAGACCGGCAATTCTCCGTCTCGCCCTTTGAATTTCAAATATGGTTTTCCACTATGGCCGCTTTTTATGAATTTTTCTTGTACCATGGCAAACATTTTGGCGATCAATCCATATTTATTATTTTTAAGATCTGTCTCTTTTATTTCAAATGATTCGATATATTGCATGATTTATTTCCTCATGTTGAAGTGTTTACTGCCATTATTATACTCTACTGCCTGTATATTGCTTGTCAACGATACTAAAATCTTGGAGTCATATTTTTATGACAAGCACTACTAATGAAGATTTCATAAATTTTTTATTACCGATTCCTACTGATACTGAGATTGCTGATCAAGAGTCGGTTATTAATATAAATCGTTTCAGGGCTCAGGGATTTTGGGCTGGTCTTTTCCTTTGTATTGAGTCTAAGGGCGATTTAGTTGGCACAATCATAATTGACCCTCAATGCTGGTCATTAATGCGCTTACTCATGCTTAAATCGCCTTCAGGGGGCGATCTCCGCGCCTCCGCGCTCAAGGATATACGAACATTACGTTTATGCGGGCGTTTATGGACAGCGGAAATTTTTATGTCTACAGATAAGCCTGATGTTATTTCTCTTTACAAGGAAAATGATGATGACGCTGCTACTTTTCGTAAGAGTTATCCTACACTATTTGGATATATTTTATGAATTGGTATAAGATTTCTATAAAGCTTACAGAGATGTATGAAGAGTATGAGTTATCAGACCGTAGTGAGTTCATGGGCGATTTTTTTTGAGCCTGATGATTTGGAGATAGATTTTCCTATTCGCACTATGTCTTATGAGTTGGCGAAGAGTTTGAAGATGCCGACAGACGAATCCACTGTTTTTTCTGTTTTACAATGATCTTGCTTCACCTGACCAGAAGCGATTGATCATAGACAAGGCTCGAAATTTTGATTTCAATCGTATTATTGTGATCATCAACGAGACTGTTTTAGATGGTCAGCATCATTTAATTACTGCGGTTCTGTCTAAGAATCCGTTAAAGTATATAAATATTGCTGATCAATAGCCTTGTCAAGTCTATCTTTTTCCTGTATAATATCCAATATATTATCTATCAATTAGGAGTTTGTTTATGGAATATTTTCATTTTAGCAATGATTTAGCTGGGATTTCTGGCATTGTGACGTTTGCTTGTAGGGTCAACGAGCCTCATGGTGGTCTAACGAGTGTTGAGACTGGCTTTCATTTATCAGCTCCTGGGGAGTGTTTTGATTCTCAGGTTGCCAAAGAGGCGGCACATGGTGCTTTAGCTGACGATGACATTTTTCGCACGATACTTTCAGCCAACCAGCATTCTACTGGCAAGACTGAGGACACTGTCAGGATTGCTTGGGAGTCTACCAGAGAGGGTAACAGTGCTCTTCCTGATTGGGCTAAGAAGCTTGATTTAGGGATGAAGGCTTGTTGTTTATGAGGTGGTGAAATTCTCATCATACCGGAGGGGGACCAAGATGATTAAATATGGAAAAGTATGGGGCGAGACGAGGGACATCTTTGAGAAGAGCGATGTTTCTTTAAAGCACATCAGTTGCAAAGAGGGCTTCAAGTGTTCAGTTCACAAGCACGAGAGTAAGTTCAATCAATTTTACGTATTGAGTGGCTGGATATTTATCAATGTGTGGAAGAATGATTATGATCTTATCGATTACACTGAGTTAGGTCCTGGCGACATAACGATTGTCAAGCCTGGGGAGTTCCATGATTTCGAGGCTTTGGAAGATTCTGAGGTTTTGGAAATTTATTGGGTTGAGTTACGAGAGGATGACATTGTCAGGAATACTGTTGGGGGTAAGAAGTAATGGTTCAAACTGTTTCTAATAAGATATGGAGTTTACCCGTCAGATTTTAATGGACGATGTATTTCCGACTCCTTGGTATGACAAAGATGTGGATCGTATTTGCAATATGTTAGATTGTGATAGCACTCCTACTGTTTGTCCTATAGGTCAGGCTGTTATGTATCTACCGATGATTGAGCTTTCTGTAAAGGTTAAAGAGCCTGATGGTCGCAAGAGCATTCGTGATCTTCCTAAGATTGATCGTCGCTTTAAGTATTACAATGATACGATTAATGAGAATCTTTTAATGCTTGGCAAGTTAGAGACCCATTTGTTTTTGAAGTTACTCACCGCTACTTATGATGAGTTCATAATTTCGAACAATCCTATTGTTGGTGTGACTCGTGCTTACAATGAGATTATATAATGCCCTTACAATTCTGAGATGAGCGCTAATTGTTTAGGGAATCGTTTGGTAATGAGTCTTAATAATTGGGAAAGCCTCTTTTCAAATTACACTTCTGCTGAGTGGACCGACATGTTTGGTGGTGTTTTTGTAGACATGAATATTTGCACTTCGAAGGAAGAGTTATTAAAACGTCATGTTTGTAGTGTGAATTTTTTAAAGAAGAGCGAGATTTTTACTGTCAGTGTTTGCATAAACAATTTAATTGGTGATAACATATATCTTTGTGGTGGAGCCGACTTTGTTGGTGTCATGAACAGTCGCCATGATCCATATTTACTTGATAACAAAATACTTACAGAATATATTGGGATGGGAATCATGTATCCTGAGAATCTTCGTGTGATTCAAACTAAGAGGTGGAGAGTATGATATGTCCAAATTGTGGTGAGTCGCTTGTTAATGTAGATCGCGATCCTTCTGTCAATGAAAAGATTCGCGATGAATATTGTGAAGCTATGGATAAATTTGAGGAAAATGATTACAAAGTGGTGATTACCCGGAGCTTGAGTTAGATGAGTCAGAAGATTTTAAATGTAACAATGACAAGTGTTATATGGAGTATTGGTTATTACACAATCCTTATCGTGGTATAAAGTTTGCGCCTACCGATTACTGGTCAATTACTTATATTAAGTAGTTTATTTTCGCGGGATAATATTTTTGTAAGTTATGTAAAACTTAAAAAGGTGTTGTTCCTATGACAAGAAACCATGTATTTGACGCCCTCATGTCACTTTTAAGGGCGCGAGAAGATATTTTAGAGGATCATCCGGCGCTTCTTGCCAACATCATCGAGAAGAGTCCTCTTGCCTACTTAAAAGAGTTCAACACGATCAAACTGTGTTGAAGATAATATTATAGAGTCGTCTTCATACGACTTCGATCTCGTCATCTTCGATTATCATTTCTCCGACTGCGAATCCTGGTGTCATGTCCATGAGATTTGCTTTTGCTCTTTTCCACGGGACACCTCTTATTACATCTCTAAGGTGGGCGAGTTGGTCTTTATCTTCGAGTTTCTTTCTTCTTCTATTAAAGACATATTGTTCTTCCATTCTTTCGAGTTCTTCTCCGAGGATCTTCATGATTATTTGATCAGATACTTCCTCTCCGAGGGAATAGATATAATTGCTAAGTTCCGCATCATTATCGATCCACAGTCTCATTTGGTATTCACTGTATTTATCGCTGTCTTCAAGGACTCCAGTGGCTCAGACTTTTTTAATGACATCTACGGTTATTTTTCTAATCTCATCTTCTGAGAGTTTATTTTCTTATTGGCTTTCTTTATACCAGTTCATTTCTTATCCTATGCAAATCTGTCTATAGTTGTTATCAACAGCCCACTGTGCGATATCTTTGATTCTATCCATTTTTTCTTTAATGTATTCGGCGTTGGTTCCCATGTCTATAACTCTGGCTCCACCCTCGCTTTTTTCATCTGTAGGCGGTCTGACGTATTCATCAATAGTTTGTGGAATTGTGTTGTCGATCCGTCTAATGATTTCCCATGCGTCGATGCAAATGGACCCATCTTCCATTCTATAATTCAATGCGCCAAGGACTTCGCTCGCGTTTGAGTTTGACATATTAATCTCTGGAGGGCCGTCTTGAGTCTCCTTATTATCATTCTTAACCGCCTCTATTCTAACGACTTGCGAACTGTATGCTCCGCTATTTTCGATACCTGACACGGCTCCTGGTTCGATGTTAATTTCTTTCATAAGAAATTTGAGTGCGGCAATAATATTTGGCAATTTCTCTTTCGGGAGTCCACTGAGGTATAGGTTTATAGTTCCTGTTGGCTTAAAGAAATCTTCTCCATCTGGGGCAATATATTCTCCAATTCGGTTATCGGAAAAGTAATTGAATTCCGCACCATTTAATATGCTTTGCAATTGTGTCCAAAGTGTTTGCATCAATTTATATGTCACGCTTCCCAGATCATATAATTCTTCTGGGTAGTTGAAATCTTTTACTGACACATTTACTGATGCTAATTTAATAATTCTCATAAGGTTCCTCCATATAACTTTATACTATTTCTATGGTTTCCTGTCCTCTAAGGGTTCCCATATATGCAGTTATAAATTTTAACTGTGGGATTTTTATTAGAGAACTTGATTTTCTTGAGTTTTGCTGTACATTAGAGGTCATCAAGAAAATAATTTATATGGGAATTATATCATATGTTACGGATCATGATACGGGAGATCATTACATGTGAGAGTTGCAAGGTGGGTTTTCAGGTGTTGATCTTAATAAATTTGTTCGTTCATACGGAAAGATCGGTGCGCATGAACTCATTGCTCATCTTGCAATGATGCAAAATCAGGTCCTTTCATCGTTACGCGATAACGCTGATGAGCAGGCCGGGATTTCCAGCGTTCCCGAAACATATTTTGGCTATGGGGAGCCCGTAGTCGTTGTAGAGACTGGTGAGAATTTTGATTTTGGCTATATCAGCGGAACAGGAAAGGCTGTTGTTTATTCTCCTGGCGAAAGAAACATGCAAGACTCAGTCGCTATTGATTTGAGCCTCTTAGTAAGAAAGATTATCTACGATACTACCGCCGGTAAATAAACAGGGTCCCCTAAACCAATTATGTAATATAAACCTGTATAGTTTATCGTTCAAATAGGTTTACACTATGAGTTGGTACAAAAAATCAATCAGGGCATCTGATCTTAGAAAGATCTCAGCCTTCTATCATGCCACGTACATATGTTACATTGACGATATCCTTGAGCAAGGCTTGAGGCCTGGAATGAGGAAGAATTGGGGGCAATCGAGCCCTAACCACATATATTTGTCTACAAACACAGGACAGGCGCGTTCGTGGGCCAGAGGCGGATTTGATGCTCCGTCAGGCTATGAGTTCTCAGTTGTCATATTGGAGATAAATCCTGCCGAGCCTGATTTTAATTGGGACTTGTTAGATTTTGATCAAGGTTCGAATGGCAGTGATATATTGAGGGACACTTTTGAATACAGGGGTACAATCCCACCTACCATACTCCAGGTTGTCGAGTGGCCTGATGATTCTTTGCGTTACCCCCCAAATGCAGATACTCAAGAATAATTTTCGTAACTGTTGAATTCCCTACAGATGCGTGTATAGTATACCATTATAAACTTAACAGATTGGGGGTGTTTTATGAGAGGGCGTTACGATACTGACTCGATGGATTCACGGGATATTTTGACATTGGCTTCAAATCTTCATAAGATTTGAGATGCCATGGCGCTTACCTATGCAACAGAAGAAGTCGAGCGGCACTACAAGGTTGGTATGTTGAAACATGATTTGTATGATTTAGGCGACTATCAGATTCCCGCTGAGCGATACGGGCTTTTCACCTTAGATTCGGCTGCAAAAAACATTTCTGATCTTAAAAACAGTTTTATGTTGGCGTTCTCTGCTGGAACTGTATTTTTATGTTTCAATAGATTTGGTGTTGACTTGTGGTGTGATAATAAAAGTTTAGGTGTTGATGGCGGCAATGATTTCGCAGAAAACCACAGGTTTTGGGGGTTCTAAATGATTGAACAAGAAGACCTTATAAAGATTCGTCTAAGTGAACCAAACATGCACACTTGTGTTGAACACGCAACCTTGTGCGCTATAGGCGGTGCTTCTCATATAAGATCGGTTGAGGATCGAGAAGACAATTTGAACATGGATCAAATAATCGGACAAGTCTGCACTTGTGCCGCCAGTATGTACTTGTTGGGAGAAGAAGATGGCTTTCATAGATATAATGAAGTCAGAGAGGCTCAGAACTTGACCCCTTATGATGGTGATGGTGGTGATGATATACCGCCACTTAAGATAGATATTAAGGGAAGCTTTGTCAAGAACACGTCTAAGGCTCTATTGACTTTTAATCTACTTGTGAGGCCACGAGAGCTTCATAATGGATTCACCTACGTTCTTGCTTTATCTCGCCCACCACACGTGGTTTTAATGGGTTGGGCTCATAGTAAGGACTTCTCAGAGGGTGACTTGCAAGAGTATGGTATCTTTAAGGGTGCGTATAGACTTGAAGCTTCCCGCTTGCGACCGATGACAGATCTTCTTGAGATATTAGCTGACAATCGCAATAGCGCCGGTTGACGAAATGCAATCGCATGGGCCACACGAGAGCCACACTCCATATGCCGCTGTTGGTGAGCATGGATTTGTAGATCCATTCCATGTTATCGTACACCCAGAGGCTACAATAATTCTCACTTTCCACACAACGCCAACGTTCATCAACATGATCACGCCATCTGGTGTGGTCTTTGTCCAAGTGCATCCGCCCAAATCTATACTGGGCATTGAGTGAGAGCCATCAAATGATTGGAATTCTCCGTCGAGGCCACTGAATGAAACGTTATATTTACCAGTAAGTTGTGGTAAGCATCCATTACATTCTGAGTCGCAATTAAAACAAGCTTCAGTAGGTCCTGATGGTATGGCGGGAGGAAGGCTGGTGTCTTCTAATTGCGTAGTTTTATATCTCGCCATACATGTTTTGTCTGGGGAAGAGATGTCTACAGTGACCCAATTTCCAAAATGAGATCCGTTTGTATTTGGGCTCCAGAATGCGAATTGCGGCGAATTCCAGGCACCATCGCCCAAACAACTCCACTGAGCCAGCCATACAGCGTATCCAAAAAGGAGACCACTTGAAGAACTACTGCTGCATGAGCTACAAGAGCAACTACTACTTGAACAGCTACTTGAACAGCTACTACTGTTGCTTGACACCCAACTTGAACAGCTACTACTGCTGTTTGAGCTTGACGGTGGTGAAGGGGCAAGAGACATACTACTGCTGCTTGAATTTGTCCAACAAATATTGCTAACTTGACCGCCAGCCTGATTCAATGTAAAGTCGCACCCTGTGATATCAATAATCCATGCTGTGCCAGCTAATGGTGCTGAAACGCAAACTTCAACAGGACAAACCGCCTCAACAATATAGGTGTTGTAATTCTGATAAGTAGATATTGATCCCGTATCCAATATACTTCCGGTATTATCTGTAACGGTCAATCTGTCTGGAATCGTATACGTCTTAAATTTGATAGTCATTGTTCCACACGATTCTCCAGGTGGACATTGACCAATGGCCTGGACGGGGCTTAACGAACTTGAGCATGAGCATGAGCTACTGTCCCAGCTTGAACATGAACTCGAACAACTTGAGCTACTTAAGCTACTTGAGCTTGAGTTTGTCCAACAAATAGAGTTAACTTGACCGCCAGACTGATTCAATGTAAAGTTGCACCCTGTGACATCAATAACCCATCGAGTGCCAGCTAATGGTGCTGAAACGCAAACCTCAACAGGGCATACGGCGTTTATATTGTATGTATTATAAGATGCTCTGGTAGACACGAATCCAGTATTAAGTATCGTTCCAGTGTTATCTGTCACTGTCAATTTATCTGGAATATTATAGGTTTTGAATCTAATTATCATTGCCCCGCACGGTGTTCCCGGAGGACATGATGAGATAGCCCGATTAGAGCTTATTGATTCACTTGATAAACTAAAAGAGGACGAGCATGAATAGCTTGAACTGCTGCTACTAACCCAACTTGAGCAAGAACTTGAACAGGAACTGCTAACCCAGCTTGAACAAGAGCTTGAGTAGTCACTGCTTGACCAACTATGGCTGAAAGAGCTTGAAGAACTGCTACAAGAGGAACTGCTTGAACTACTCGCTGCTGGGCAATCGTTTAATATGTTTTGCGGTGGACCGTCCACGGGTAATGCACCGGCTGGGACTCTTCTTTGAAAAGAGCAATTAGACTCACTCTGGTAATACCAGGTCCATCCAGTTGATAAACCCACGTCATTTATCCCTTCGAAATTAGTGTATGTTAGTGTTTGAGAAACCACTCCAAATACGGCAATAATATTAATATGAGATATACTATTCATCCTGACATTTGTAATTTCTAATGGGTTAATAACTGATGATCCGACTGGCTGCTTCAATTCAAAAAGATACTTCCCGCCAACACCAACCTCTATTGGTGGTGGAAGCGCTGTGTATGGAGCCTCCTGTCCGTAAACCCACTCTCCTAAACTTATAAGCTGTGGGGTGAGATAAGCGCCAGTGTATAGAACTGGGTGTTTTGTATATAGGCCATCTCTTGAAACATCGACGATTTGTGACCACACCCTATACTCAAAGGCTCCGCTAAATGAAGACGAAGAGTAACTTGAAGAACAGCTACTACTGTCCCAGCTTGAGCAAGAACTTGAGCATGAGCTACTGTCCCAGCTTGAACAAGAGCTTGAGCTTGAGCTACATGGTATATATGATCTTGTTACAAATGGAACATCTATTATTTCTGATCGGCAACTTTCAGCGTCGGCTTGAACTGTAATTCCCAGCCGCGACGGAATGTTAGCGTACCATCCACCAGCCCAGTTGCAACAATGGGTATCTGTCCAATTCAAAAACCATCTTATAGACTTATGATATGGCGTGTAATAAACGGTTCCATTATATAGGAAAGTCATCGCCCAGTATGTATCTGGATATGGGGCACAAGCGGCTTCTTTTGTTGTGTGTATAGTGTTTGGGGACCAGGCTCCTGCTGGTGGCTCAACTCCTACAGTGTTTTTGCAACATATGCTATCGGACGACGAACATGATGAAAATGACGAGCTTGAAATAGAATTGCTACTTGAACTAAATGAACAGCTACATGAACAACTGCATGAGCTACTACTCCTTGAGAAAGATGAGCTACTTGAGCTTTCAAGTGGGATAAAGTCAAACGAAATATTATATTCCACATTCCTGTCTGCCGATTCGAATGTTCCTGGAAGGATGTTTAATGAAATGTAATTTGTAACAACTGGGATTCTCATTGGGACGCTTATCTCTTTGTCGAGGGCTGAGAAGAAAGATCCTAACGATGTTTTTTTTATAAACGATGTATTTATTTCAATGCCAAAATTTCCATCGTCAGCGACGTTGTTTATGACAGTAGCAGTGGATGGTGAGACCTCCAAGCCATCTGAATTTGTCAGTGTAATATCAAAATTACTTACTGCGCTGACTCCAGTTATGACGAAATCTACAACCCTTATACCGCTTGAATTTCCAGACAATACTATTCCATAATCCAATACTGGTGTGCTTCTTACAAACTCTCCAGTTTGATTATCGTATTCTCTTAATGTAATCGTAGGTTTTCTCATTATTACTCCGAATGGATTATAAAAGAGATTATTGAGTCAGATGCAAGTGTTACAGCATAATTATTTAAGCCAACTGTAAAGACATATGTTTCACCAACAAATATGAATGTAAACTCCTGACCTCCGCCTTCGTCGAAGACGAGCGACCCCCCAGAGTTTTTAATTTTAACTGTCTGGGCATCTATGACTAAAAATCCATGTTCATCAGTATTCACTGGAAACACCACTCCTACCTCTGAGAATGATCCTAAATTGATAGTCTCAAGTGAATCCAGGGTATAAGTTGTTGACATGTCCACGAGGGAGTTTGATGAGGATGAAGAGCTACTTTCTACTTTGTAAGTGAAGTTTTCGAAATGGGGCATGACAAATGATTCCGTTTCATACAGGCTCCATTCGTTATTGTCGTTTTGAACTCTAATTGACACATAATATCTTTGTCCGGGCTCAAGGTTATTCCCACCACCATAGACCATAGTGGTTTTTATTGTATCGACATTTCCACTATCCCAGATGTTTGCAGCACCAGCTGTTGTTCCAACAATTATTTGTACCGTCTTAGCACTCATTATGCTTCCTCACTGGGGCTTGGGTCTGCGTCTTCGACCTGGATTACATCTCCGATATTAAGGTCAAACTCGAATGCCATTGTTGAACTGCTCAAATAATACACATCATTGTTTGCCGCTGCGCTTTCACCATTGGTTAGGTACAACCCATTAAGATAAATATTGAAGTCATCGGCCCAGTTTCCACCACTGCTTCCAAAGTCGAGATCATTTGAGTTGTCAAAGTCTTCAAGGCTTATAGCTGTGTTCGCGGTTATTGCGGTTGTTATTGTATATACCGACTTATACGATGAGAATGGTGGCGTATACTCTTCAACGTCGTCGAGTTTAATTAACAATCCGTTACTCACTACTGTAAATGTTTTTCCTGTGTTGTCTGTTTCGTCAGTGCCGAGAATGATCAAATCGTCAGCGCTCCAATCGACTATTGATGAATCGTCTAAAACTGAAATGAATCTTTCAGCAATGGGCAAATATATTGTGTCCACCGGCTGTGAATCCGTCTCGTATGAGAGTGATATTTCCGCGCTTGTTTTTACATCATATGTTTTTATGTAAATATTGCTCTTGTCCCTTCCGAATGAAGATAGTATTGAGCCATCAAACCCTACAGAGTTTATTACGAAGTCATAGTCAAAGTCTTTTGAGAAGATGTATTTAACAGAGTCTTTTCTCAAGACTACTGCCCTATCTGTTTTTCTATTTGCAACAGCGGCATTAAAATCGTCATCAGTGTCGAAATCCCCATTTACTGGTATCAATTCGTAGCTCTTAAGCCCTATAGAAATATCTTCGCCAAATATTGAGACGCTCTTTATCAAATAGTCGTTGGTGTCAAATATGGTTTCTATCGTGCCCGTGTCTTTGTCAAAAAGTTTTATTGAGTTGTCACATTGAACAATGTATTTTTTGTAATGGTCAGACCAGGTAATTCCAGAGATTGCGTCTTCCGCGTCATGCTCTACATATGATGAAATCAGATCTGGATCAATCTCCCATATGATTCCCCTTGACTTCGATCCAGCGTATAGTTTGTCAAACTTATGATCATAAACAATTACATCTTCTGAGAAATAGCAAGAGGTAATTCTGTTCATGGTGTCATAAGAATATATTGATAGGTACCCACCAGCAGACACGGCGAGTTTACCGTCGTATGTAAATATTGAAGTGACAGTGTTGTTTTCTGTCACGACCTTTACAAAATCTGTATTTGGACCATCGTCATTGTACCAAATGGCCATCTTTTGAATTTCATTTCCATCGCTTATAAAATATGTATCGACATAATCTTCTTCATCATATGCCCATGAAAATACTGGCACTCTTCTCACAGTGCCAGTGTCGTCGTAGTCGAATGTCAAGAAGGGATTAACAGATATTTTCGCCCCTTGCAATCCAGTATGTCTGAAATGCCAAATGTCGGCTTTGGCTATTTTGTCGTATACATGCTTGTCGTTTTGTTTTGGGTGCTCATAAGAGGTCGTGTCACTTGATACTGTTATTGTATGGTCAGGGATCTTTACTGGCGTTCCGCCTATTTCTACAGAAGTGAATGTTGAGGTCATTGCCCCGGAAACGCTATGTTCTGCATCAACCAAGTTTGAAACAACATCGATACTTTTCGTGCTCTTGTCAAGAATTCTAACAAACCCAGAGACTGTTTGGGGGACCTCTCTAACCAGTTGTCCAGTGAGCCCCTCGACTTCGAGGATTACATTTTCACTTGAGGTGTTTATTGCAGAGACGAAAATTTGTCCAGTATCATGATCAATATCTATTCCCTTAATTGTGTATCCAGAAAACGTCGTGACCCAAAATGAATGATCAGAGGTGTCTATGCAAAGAAGACTACTCGACCCGTCAAACGTCGTTGCGAACTGATCTGAGGCCGTTGAGAATGCTGAGAAATACCATGGCTCATCATCTGGTGTCACGGTATAGGACGGGTAGCTTGCTAAAAGATCTCCGATTTTATTGAACTCATAGATTGTTGAAACCGAAATATTATCGATACATTTAACAATTATTCCCCCACTTGATATGATCTGTGTGAAATAGGGTTTTATCATTGAGTTGTTGCTTATGCTTCTTAAGAAACCGAGAGTGGATCTGTCAATCGCTATAACCCGGTCGTTGTTAGAGTCGGATATAAATATTTCTTTCCCGCCAATTGATATATGCTTTGGGCCATCCATGGCTATAAGATTAAACGTTGTGAAACTCTCGGTTGATTGGTCTTCAATATCATAGTAATGAAGCGTGTCGTCTATTAGATATAAAATTCTATGAAGTTTTTTATCAAAGGTCAGAAATGTCGGTAGCTTTGTTACGCTGAAGTCAAAGTCTGTCAAGAATGTCTTTTTGTTCGTGTCGTATAGGAAGACGGTATTTGTCCCTGTCTTTGTCACCCAGACAAACGGAGGATCAAAATTCTTGTCAAATATAATGTCTTCGATTGAGTACAACTCAAGACCTGGGATCTTTGTTTTCTTTAGATAAGCCGATGATCCATCACTGGTGAAGAAAGATCTTTCCGCTCTTGTTGTTGAGTATTGAAACGGCGCATTGGCGTATACAATGTTGTCAGACTCATAAGCATAGTGTATCGTATCTCCATCTATTACTGGAACAAATGACGACATATCATTTGAGACTTTATGTCCAGGTGACGTTATTTGAGTAAACCCAATATCTATATCTGTCGCTTTGAGGATATAGAACTCTTCTGCTACTGAGGCGACGATAGCCTTTTGACCAGCCACAGACATTGATAGCTTTGGAATCGCTGTGAAGTCCTGAACTTCTCCGGCATAAGACTTTGAGAATATTGTTGTCGAAGTATCTCCACCGCTGAGCCCGTGTTCGATAAACAGATAATTTATTGTCTTGCTTTCTCGATATGATATGGCGCAATAGAACGGTTTGTATTGTGGGTCTGGGGACGGGGAATCTCCAATCTTATTTTTTGTGCATACTATTTCATAACTCGTTTTATCTACTGTTGCTATTGTTTGCGTTGGTAGCCACTTGTTTGTTATGAGGTTATACATGGCGGATTTTATTACCGCATCAGTTGCGTCCTCTTCGCTCCAAACGATAAAGAAATGCCTTTTACTGTAGGCTGCTCTGATCTTAGTGGTTGTTGACGCGAAATTAAGTTGACTGAGTTTCGTGAAATCAACAGCGCCGACTTCATTCTCTGCTATTAATGATCCGTCTTTCCTCAATACGAAATAGACGAGTCCGTTGTGGACTATTGGTATTGCGAAATCTATGTCCCCAGAATCTACTATCTGGGTTAGATTAAATTCATTGTCTGAAATTGAATATCTTGAATGCCTTACTTCTACATTTACCCCGGACTCTTCCAGGTTCGTGTGTACAAAATGAAGAAAGTTAGGTGCTTCGACGAAGTCAAAGTGGTTAAGATCTTGAGCCACATTGAGCATCAAATCATTAAATACCCATGATGACCCGTCATTCCTGAAGCATCTTAGAATAGTTGATCCAGAAGCGTTTCGTAACCAAGACACGACAGGGCGGTCAGAGTCATCTATTTTCATTATTAGTGAAACGATATTTTCTGGAGTATCTAATATTGATAATTGATCTATGTAATTAAACATCTGGCACGTGTATATTTAGAAGTTGGCAAACACTGGAGAAATCTTCTTCCATCGCTTCTTTATAGTATTTTCTGTATTCAATTATTTGCTCCAAATTCCTTCTGAATTCCATGGTCGCCTCTTCAAAATCCGGGTCCCTTGGCAGCTTATCTATCAATAAAGATGAGATGTTTTCTGGAAATAATACGGAGCAAATGAATATTTTGTTGAGTATCAAAAGGGGGATATCGGTTTTATACGGAGCTTTATCTCTGAATAGGTGTCCGACTTCCAAATCTGACAGTAATTCACAACTCCCCCCAGATAGCCAATATTTCATGCTCAAATATATTTCGTCGCCTCCCCAGCCTTTTAGGCCTTCAAGACCGCGTAAAGAGTGGTATTTGGCCTTATTAAAGGCGTAGCATGCTCCAAGAACGCATGGAATTGTGTCTGAATCGTGTTCTGTGATCCATTTTGGCTCGATTATCTCTCTCGCCAGGCCTTTTTGGTTAGTGGTGAGTTCTATTGTTGCGCCATAATACCTGTCTGAAATAGTAGATAAGTCGTCATGTTCTGAGGACATTGGGATACATGTCGAGCAAAACAGGGTATTTGGGGATCGGTTGATTGCGCTGGTTATCTTCTCAACCCACCCCGATTCTTTGAATCTCATATGGGCATCTAAAAATAGTATATTGTCGCTTTGCGTTACGTGCGATCCAATATCACGAGAATACGCCACTCCCATCCTTTCACGATTTCTCATATATCTGATATTAAACTTTTTAGTCTCATCAAATGTGAGTGTGTTAGAATGGTCGTCTACGACAATTATATCCAGGTCTTGTATTTTTGAGGTTTCGGAGATATTTTCTAATGTATGTACAAGGCTTTCACCATCATTTAAGAATGGTATTACTATTGACAAACACTTCAAATTTTCTCCTTAGATGGGTCCTTTAGTCTTGCCAACAAGAAAGTGGCGATGTTTGGCTTTGACTCGTCCCATCTCGCCCTTATTAAGTCTTCGAAATGCCCGCGCTTATAAACCCAGCAATCGTCTTTATCGCTAATCCAATTCTCAAAGGTGTCTATGTTCATGTAATATAGGTGCTCATTTGGCTTGTAGTGCCTCCAGGTTTTCAATTCATTGAAGTCCTCGACCTTGGGTGTCTCTGGAAATGAAATGACCGCATACTTCCATTTAAGCTTAAAAAGGTCCTCGACATTCTCATAGTGCTCCAGAACATCTGACAGGTAAATAACATCCCATTCCGTTTCTGTAAGCTCTTCTTCTGAAATACTGTCTCCGACGACATCGTATCCGCAAGCGTATGAAAACTTACCTTGGCAGTGTTTTACGAATTCTCCAGATCCACAACCAATATCAACCATCTTCATACTTTTCATTTCTTCATAGGACAATGATGCGGACAACCAGCCTAATCTTAAGTATGACATTGCTTCATTTGTGCTTTGTTTTTTTCTATACTCGACTGTGTACTCGTACTTATGATGTCCTTTTTGATGAAGAAAACCACTATTGTCAATTTCGTATTCTTTAGGTAGGTTTTTCATTATCTCTCCATTATTTAAAAGTTTCAATCTTGTTCTTAAGTTCGGCAAATCTCTTTTTCATATATTCATACCGGCCCTGTTGAATTTTGTTCACCTTGTGGACATCGTGAAGGCTCACTGCTCCGTGAAATTGTAGAAACAAAAAGTAGGCTTGAATTGTGTCAAAAATCTCTGCCCTTTTCTCCAATGCCCTGCGATGAGTTTCGCCTTCAAAATCCCCTTCCATTTGGGAAAGTAGCTTTGGCATCGATCTGTCTTTCAATGCGCGTTCGCTTTTTTCAGATGTCCAATCTCTACCATGGAATGCTCTGACGTGCTCACAAGTTTCGGACATGAACAAATATTTTATATTGAAGCTTTTCTCATCAGACGTTACAAAGTTCTCTGGTGGTCTCCACCTTTTCATAGCCGTGTTACTTCTGTAAATTGACTGGTGAACACCGGTCCATAATTGAGATGGTAGAACCATCAACCTATGCTTGATCTTGTTCTTCAAGAAAACTATATTCATTGTCTCAAGGTCGCCCGTGAATGGCCAAGTGTTGTCCATCCCCATTTTTCCCCTATGATTAAAAATATCCATAAATAAGTAGTCATATTTCTTCATGTCGATAAATGTTGGGACATTACAAATGAATTTTCCATCAAACGTACATTCCTCAAACACCGGAGACTTTTCACCGGTCTTTTCATCAGCATATGCTGGGGCCGTGCCTTGGGTTACATCAGTCTTGTAATTTCTAACGACGTTGTCATTTGTTCCAATGATCAAATCGGTAGCTGCTGCGATCTCAAAATACTCCTTGATACCAGACGCTAAGAAAATATCAGTGTCAATAAAACAGATTGATCTATATTCTTTTCCGATCTCAGACATTATTTTATATCTATAGTATTTAACTGTCATAACCTTACCGGCATTCTTGTCCTCTTCGAGGGGCTCAATGGTCACAAATCTAACCTTAGTCTGAAGGTCTTTTGTTTTCTCTTCCATCATCTTTACATATTCCGGTGGCAAGTCAAAATGCATTACTACAAATTCTGCATATTTCCCAACGCCAAATAATTCGGCGCTGTTATAGAGTGCGTTAAATAGATGCGCATAGTTTTCGGTTAAACTAAGAAAAATAGCATATGGTTTCATCTGTTTTTATCCTTTTATTTTGCCAACGAGACAACCTGCGTGTCTTTTGGCGCGGTTTTATTTACTTCCGGGTCATACGAATATCTCTTTCGATCATCATCATAAAAAATGTTATACAATTCTATTCTCCTGATAATGTCTTCTGGAGTTATAATGTGCATACAATAAGGGACCACTTCTTTGTAATCATCAACGGTGACATTGTGACACAAGTTTGAAGAGTCTTTTTCGTCCCCATCCCCAATGGGGACCGTTCTGCTCTTCCAGCATCCGCCGATTTGACAACAAGGTAACGCTCCGCATGTGTGTACAAACTGATGGTTTGTGTGTGCCTGCCATCCAGATGGCTCCCTTCCCCCAGCAACAATAACGCACGGTCTTTCCATTTGACCATTGCACGTTCCGGGTTTAACCGGAATCGCTGCTGCCAGCACCATCGGATAGCTAACTGGCGTTAACACACCACTTGAAGCCCAAACCAATCTAATCAATTTTCTATCATCTGTTTTTCCAATAAGATCGATTACGCCATTAAGTTTTGGGTGGATATGATCTTCGTGTCCAATTTGAACAAAATTTATCTTCCCCTTAAAATGATCAACTACCGCCTGGAATTTCCCGCTCCCCCAGAACTTCGCAGTGAAATCCAACTTGTGTCCCGCATCAATAACCCAAAATGGCGCGTTAGGGTCTAATCCATATTCCTTGAACCATGTTGTTCTTTCGGTCCAGGCGTAGATATCTTCTTGTGGTCTGATATGAATATCACCCTTTCCAAGTCTGTTTTTTATACTCACCCCCAAGGCGCGTTCTATTTCTTCCGTGAACGCTTCAGTAAAATGATACGGGCCTTGATTAGACTGCTGAATAAGATCGTACCCAAACTGGTGTACTGTTACGTCCGGGTCATCAGGATTAAGTCTTTCTATATCCTTATCATAAAATTGTTTTCCGAATTGAACATTTGGGTTTCCTTCCCAAATACTCATTGATGTCGTGTCAACGTCAATTATGTATTTATCTGGGTAACACGCCATCAAATCTCTGACCGCCGCTGTTAGCATCACAATATCGCCAGGTCCTTGATGGTTCTTAAATATGTGCTTTTCTTTTTTTATTAAGTGAGCATACTTCTCGGAATTATCTATAGGAGCCTCAGGGCCTTTCTTTTCTATTTTCTCGGTTGGTAGAGACTTCCTTTGGGGCACAGCCCCCCTGACTATTTGTTTGTTAGACTCAGGGGCTTTCTCGGCCATTAAGTTCTTATACTTGAAAGGAGTCATTTCATTTGACTCAAGATTTATCCATTTCTTACTAATAGCCACGATCTTCTTTCTACCAAGAATTTCAAAAACTTGATTTTGCGCTTTCTTGGGGGCCTTTTTTAACTCGCAGACAAAGGTCTTCAAAAGTGGGCGACCTTTGGAGTTGGCCTTACATGGGTCGCTATTTTCTTTTTCAATATCCGCTGATAGATCGGCCCATTTCTGAAAAGAATTTTTGAAATATTTACCAAGGTTTGGCTTTTCCTTTATCTTTTGAAGTATTCCCTCATTGAGATTTGAAGGAGAGAGTAGGGTTGATGGGCTTGGCCTGTTTGACAGGATCTCCACCTTCGGGGTCTTTTCTTTGAGATTGTCGTTCATTAAGTTCTACCTAAGTTGTATTACCATTTACCTATTGGGCACCCTTCTGTATCAAAAGGGATCTTATTGGGAATTCTACACCCACATTCATAACAACGCATTGATTCTTTGTCTAATCTGTCACAGGATGAACAGATACTTGTCCTCATATCTTTTGTTTCAGAATCGACAAACACATCATCCCCGTCCGCAAGCGTGGCGATCACTCTGCCCACGGCTGTGGCCAGGTTTGTTCCCTGCTTTATTAATGAGGGGAATTTTTTTTTACCATTTTCCAATTGGACATGTTTCCGTTTGAAGTTTGTTTTTCCATTTGCTGACACATCCGCAAACTGTGCATCTATTTTTCTTAAACTTATCACACCCTTTACAGATCTCCATCCTTCTATTATACTCTTCGTCTGAAACTTTGACTTTCTTCAGAGAGACAACCTGCTTGGCAAGCTTACTCGCTGCCACAGCCGCATTTTTTGCCTGAGTAATTTTGGATGGCATCTTTGCTTCTTCTGGCTTCTTCTCTTTTTTTGGACTTGCCGCCGCTTTATTTTTTTCCTTCGGTTTATTTTCGTCAAGGTTTTCACTTGTTTTGCCAAACGGACACTCGAAATTATCGTCATCCCCATCAAAGGTTCTAACTATAGATTGTCTGAATTGAAGATCGGTTCTACATGCTTTGCAATGCGATCTGCTCGTGCAATGAACTGATTTGAAGAATTTGTCCATTTCTTCCCTTTACATAGGATTATTATTGTTATATCAAGGAATGTGGGTGAAACCAGATGATTTGTAGTTTTTACCGCCATACCATAATTTTACCTCATTATTCTCAGTTTATCCTCTGGGTCTTGATATTTAGCGTAACAGATGCATGTTAACCGGTTAGGAGGAAAATATCCAAGAAACACTTTTCAAATCTGATGGGATCTTGAGATATGGCAACAGTTATCGTGCGGCCATTGACATCGACCCGGAAATTTCCCGATATTACAGGGCTTTCATCCCTTACTGGATCAAGGTTCAACAACCCATGTATCGTCCTCATATCACCGTCGTTAGGGGTAAATACGAGACTCCAACGAACTTGGAAGCGTGGGGAAAGTATGCTGGAAAACGTTTTTCTTTTGATTATTCAACATATATCAATGAGGACAGGACGTATTTCTGGCTCAGTGTATACTCCGAAGAAATTATGGCTATTCGCGCCGAGTTGGGCCTCACGGCCCATTTTGACAGATTCAAGAAATTCCACATCACTATCGCCAACAGAAAGGGATTGAGGAACTGGCCATGGCCATCTTGAAGGGTCTTTTAAGTCTTGTTTTGTATTTATAACAATACAAGGGGTTACATGATGGATTGGTATAAAAAGGCGAAGAGTATTCAGGAAAATGATTCCAAAGACAATCTAACTCTACAATTGAATTCAATCGTGTCTTCTTTTCGAAGATTTGGCGGAGATGGGTTTCCTCATTTTAACAAGATGAATAAGTCCGCTATTGTTTTTTTCAACCCCAGCGAAATGCCGCCGGAAAATATCGACAAGACTATCTCAGAAATCGAATCTATTGAGACTGAGTGGTCAATATCTATTGAGAGTTATTAATATGGATTGGTATAAATCAGCACAAGAAGAGACTTTTTCTGGATATTTTGACGATGATATTGAAGAGTCGGAAAGTACTCAAAGGATTATCAATATCTTGAATCACTATGGGAAGACTTTTGAAATAGTTAAATTCCATGAAGCATCTCCTGTTCTGGTATTTGACAACGATCAGTTAATTGACGACTTCAATAAGGATGGTAGCCTACAGGGATTTGGTGTTTCAATAAAGGACACAAATGAATGGCTTAGTGATATTTCAGATCTGGAGATATATAGTTATATAGCAAGCCCTGAAGAAGATCCGTTTTGGGACACTGTCGGCGATAATTACAAAGTCTACCACGGGACTACTTCTGACCGATTAAATTCTCTCGTCCATGAGGGGATAGAGCCAAGAAGTGAAAGTAGGGGGCTCAGTAATAAATGGACTCCAAGTGGGGTCTTCACCTCTCCAGATTACGAAACTGCCGACAGAGACTATGATGCTATTGTAGAAATCGATGTTGGGAAAATGAAATCGATGGGTGCCGTGCCAGAGGTCGGCGGCGAAGATCCGCTCGAAGGGTACCATAAAAAAGAAGCCCTTGCCCATATGATAGGGGTTGAAAATTATTACGATGAACAAATAGATGGTGATATGCTTTCGGATGATACTTTGGTTTTCTTTGGGATGATCCCCTCGGAGTGTGTGACGGTTATCAAACCTGATCCTTGGACTCCAGATCCCAATTGGGTTTCTGGCGACTCCTATTAAACCTTGAGGTATCAAGTGGGTAATAATTTTTTAGATGATGTAGTTGTACGACAACATAACAGTAGATATTGGAAGACCGAAAACATTCTTCGCTACAAAGGTAATCGTGAAACATTTACGGTTCCTAAGGGGACAATTACAGATTTTGCTTCTATTCCAAGAATTTTCTGGAATCTCATTCCACCAACGGGGACTTATGCCGCCGCTGCGGTTCTTCACGATTACCTATACGCTACAGGAATTGTGTCGAGAAAAGATGCTGACGGTATTTTTCGTCGCGCTATGAAATCTTCGGGGACCAAAACCTACCTGAGACTCCTAATGTGGTTCGGGTGCAGGGCCGGTGGCTGGTGTGCCTGGAGAAAACATAGAAAAAAACGGGCGCATACTGTTGATATCCTGGATTAGCGAGCTATAGTACCTCACCAGCTAACAAAAATAACTTAACTTATGAGGCGTTATATGACATACATAGTAGGAACATTGAGCCCTGGTATGCCAGGAGGGCACCACACGGATCGTTCCTCTGCAACGATATCTGCGGATCGTTTTGAAATCCGCGCTGGAGTCTTGGATTTTTTTGACACCCGTGGAAAGATCTTTTCTGCATACTCCGTAGGGCACTGGATAAGTGTTGTAGAAAAAGATGATAACTGAAGGTCAGCGCCTCTATTACGGCACAGTAATAAAAATAGTTTCGAGCGCCAAAAATCCACGAGAGTATTGGGTCTTAATCAAAAACCACTCTCACAAAGCACCTCGAAATAGTTTTAGCTTATACATACTCAAGGATCTCAACAAAGGTGAGCTTCACTTGACACATTTTTATCCTAAGGAGTTGATAGAAGCTCTCCAATCTCTTGATGAGAAAGAGATGAGCTTCGATCTCCCTGACGTAGATTTCGCTGATTACAAACAATTAAATAAAGACGAAAAACCAAAGAGGAAAAAGAAATGAGCAAGGAATCAGTCAATATTATTGTTAATGGAACGAATTCAATGTTGACGCATAATCATCTTTTCGGAGATTGATGATTATGCATTGAAAAATTTATCTTCTTATATTGGAAGAAGCCGTGGTTATCTTTGCAACTTTATTGATAATATGAAGGCGACCAACGCAATACTTGGGTTGATCTCATGTCCCGAACATTTTTTCGAGCATATGAGAATAATTCTTGATGGTGAAAAAAAGTTTATTGACTTTATGGGTGAAAGCAGCGTCTCTGTTGTCTTTCAAGCTCTTTGTGACGGCGGTCATATAGATATTGGAGAGGGGTTCTTTGAATGTTGCGAACGATAAGTTAAAGAAGAGTCTGGTGTTACAATAGATAGTGTGGAACAAGTTCGTTTCACAAATAATATAATGGAGGACGAGGGATTGCATTATGTAACATTGTTCTTCATCGCTAAATGGGACACGAGACAGGCCCCCAAAGATAATGGAAAAGGACAAGTACGAAGAATGGAAGTTCTTCCCAATAAACGATCTTCCAGAAGTGATATTTTGCTCCACAAGGGATATTGTTGAAGGTGGGTCCTTGAGCGAATTTGTATAATTACTTGAAACTTGGTTAATTATGGACTGGTACAAAAAAACTTATTTAGAAAAATACTTGACTGCTGATGCGGATAATTCCGACGCCCCTTTTGTTCAGGCGCAGATTCTTTTGTCGGAAGTGGCAAAGAACATTCCCAATGGGCATGTTCTCAAAGGAAAGTCTTACATCGTTGGCGGAACTGTCAGAGATGAGATGCTTGGAATTATCCCCAAGGATATCGATGCTGTAATCGAATATCCCGATGGTGGCTTGGTGTTTGGCGATTACGTCACATCGATTCTTGGCTTGAAGCCCCCTATTGATAAGGGATACGGTGTTTACGCTGTCATATTGAAAGATTTGATATACAAAGGACAGACATACAATGTCGATGGCATTGAGATCGAAGCCGTTCAAACCAGAAAGGAGCAGTACAGGACCGGAAGTCGTAAACCGGAGGTTGCCTTTGGGACTCTTCAAGATGATGTTATGAGACGGGATTTTACTGTTAACTCTCTTTTGAAGAAGATGGAGGCTGGACCTGTTATTTCCCCCGATGTTCTTGCAGAAAAAATATCTAATGGCGACATTGTGGATTTGACCGGAATGGGCTTGAAGGATATTGAAGATGGAATTATCAGGACTCCGAGCGATCCCAATCCGATCTTTGAGGACGATGCTCTTAGAATGCTTAGGGGTGTCAGATTTGCTGTTAAGCATGGATGGACTATGACTGACGAAGTGAAAGAGGCGATCAGGAATAATATTCACAATCTCTCCAATACTTCAGCAGAAAGATTTCGTGGTGAAATTGACAAAATTGCTGGGTACGGTAAGATGCATGAAGCTATTCCGTTGATGGAAGAGCTTGATCTCCTTGAGCCCATTCTCCCTGAGATGCATGCTTTGATTGGAGTTGAACAGGATACTGTCCATCACAGTGAAGGGGATGCATACGTCCATACCTTGAAAGTTATTGAGGCTTTGGAAAATGAGAACCCCGATGCTGGAATCCATCTTACTTGGGCGGCTATCTCTCACGATTGGGGGAAGGCAGTCACTCAAGAGAGGGTCGATGATAGAATCCATTTCTACAAGCACGAGAAGCATTCTGGAGATATGATTAAAGAGAGAATGAAGGCTTTGAAGTATCCCAATGACGTTGTCGATAAAACTGTTAAGCTTGTTGATAATCATATGAGAGGACACAGCGCCGGAGAATGGGGTGACAAGGCCTTTAGACGCTATTACAGAGATATGGACGATGCTTTTGATGACGTTCTTGCTCTTCTCGTCGCGGATGAAGTCTCTTCAATTCCCGCAGAAGGTGAGCTGAAGAACAATAGTGCGTTGATAAAGAACAGGATGCCTGAGTTAATGATGGAGAAGCTCCCTGAAAAGGGGAAGGACATTATTGATGGGCATGAGATCATGAATATGTTGAGAGCCAGAGTTCCTGATATCAAGCCGGGGCGTCATATTGGAATCATCAAAGAAGTTCAGGAAGACATTATTCTTGATAATCCGTCTTTGATCGATGAAGATCTTGAAGTCACGAAAGCGAATGTACGATCAGCCTTAGAGGCAGATCCGAGATTCCAGGAAGTTGTGCAGTCACTTGTTAGCTCACAAGTGTAATAAGTCACTAAAGTGCCATTTTTCCCGCCATAATGGCGGGATAATGGCCATTATAGTATACTATTTGACAAATCCCGCCAACCCGCTTGTAATGGCCATTACGTGTGCTATATTGTCTTCGTAAATACTAAAAATGAAACTACTATGAAAGATTACAATTTGAGTAAAATATTGAGCTTGGTCTTGAGACACAAGCCGGAAGCGATGGGGATCAAACTTGATGGAGAAGGCTGGACAAGTATTGATTATCTTATCAATAGAATCAATCAGGTTAAGAAAGCCGGGGCAACCGATGTTACGAGAGCCCAATTCGACAACGTTGTTGACACTAACAATAAGAAGAGATTTGCGGTCAGTGACGATGGTCAAAGAGTTAGGGCGAACCAGGGACATTCAATAGATGTCGATCTCAATTTGTCACCAACTGCTCCGCCAGATGAATTATTCCATGGGACAAGCCTTGAGGTGTTGTTTCCAATTATGGGTTCTGGTGTAAGCAAGGGGAAGCGTCAGTATGTTCACATATCTGCGGATATCCCAACAGCAACGAGTGTCGGGCAGCGCCATGGCACACCTGTTATATTGCGAATAGATACGAAAGCGATGCGGGATGACGGTGTTAACTTATTCTTGGCGGATAATGATGTTTGGTTAACGGATTTCATTGACCCAAAATACATCTCTGGGGTTATTGATAAGAACGGCAAGGGTTATCTTATAAGTGTCGAAGAAACTGTAGTAAATGACGCTGATGATGACGACGATATTTTCGCCTCAATGTTTGCGGACTAACAGGAATGGTGCCATCCTCTGTTGAAAGAGTCTATATAGGAGGCCTTATGGATTGGTACAAAAAATACATTGAAGCTGGGAAGAAGAAAAAGAAGAAAAAGAAGAAAAAGCAGCCGAAGATTCCACCAAGTGGGAAGTTAGACACTCAAATATTCCCTAATAAGAAGCCGCCTTACACGTTATAGATTTCGAATAGAAATTCTTTTAACTTGATTCTTGAAGAACGGCTCTATTGACGGCTTTTCTTCTCCGAGTTGGATTATCCCGTCATATCCATGCTCTTTAAGGATAGATATCGCTTCTGCCCTTGTGTTTGATGTCTTATCTGTTAGCTTCTTTGTTTTAGTAAGGATGCTTTCTCCAGATATTAAAACTGCTGGCTTGGTGATTGAGACAATAAATTCCCCATGAGATGTTTTTATTGAAAAAACAGCCCCGTTTAGTGAGTATCTCTCTATTGCGGATATTTTGTACCAGTTCATAACCATTATTTCAGTTTTTTATAGCTTATGTCCTCTTGGATAGGGATTAATTGCTCCTATTTTGTATAATCATATAGAGGTGCATTATGGATAAACAATCATTTAGAAACAAATTAGACACGCTATCAAATCAAATCGCTGAAATAATCAGTGCCAGGCTTAGGTCTTTAGACTTGGGTGATAGGGTGTTGAACATTTCTCTGAAGCCATTCCCGGCTATAATTGAGCAGGGAATTGAATATCTTACGGTTGATATCCAATCAAAAGTTATGCAAAGCCCATATCTTCTTTCTGGATTTGCAGAAGAAAACCATATTAATATCAAGTTTGATTATAGCAATCTATATAACAGTCACCATTGGAATGATATGTATATGGATTTAATAGAGATTATAAGGCATGAGATTGAACATTCAGATCAAATTAAACCAGTCGTTTACGCGCCCAAAATGATTGATAACTACAAACAGCATTCCAATATAAGATCCCGCGTAAACGATTATACCAAATATATGCTACAAAATCATGAAACGGATGCTTTTTTAAGGGGTTTGTTGATGAAGGCGAAGAAGTCTGGTCGTGATGCCAATGATTTAGTTAGAGAGACGGTTAAATGGTTTTTCTTCCCAAACATGAGTGAAATTGCTATAGAGATTTATTTTGGCGATGACCACGTTCTTAGAAATGGCATGACAATCCATGAAAGTTATAGCAAGATTATAGAGCTATACGAGTACCGATTGAAAGATATAGTTCGCGGTGAGATACCAAGTATTTAAAAATAGTGTCTAATCCAAGTGGATCATTAAACTATTGGAGAGAATAATGGATTTTGAAACTATAAACATTGTAAACGATGCATATATTATAAAACAGGGTGGAATTCCGCTTGGGGCAAAAATGAGAATGGAAGATGGCGTAACTGTCGTCGTCCCATTTTTTACCTTCAGAAAAGAGAGTGGCGCTACCGTATTATCAGCAAGGACAACGGATGGCGTCGTAACTGATGATCACTTGTCACCATATCTTGAGCAAATAGAAGAGATGTCTGAAGAGGGGTCTTTTGGGTACATTTTAAAGTATGAGAATTTGGTAGGTATTGTGGCAAACCCAGGAAGATTGCAATTGACAGAAGAGCAAGTGGTAAGAACTTAGTCTATACTTCCGCCAGTTGAGACTGGGTTTTTTTGCTTATAGGGTATACTGATTGTTGCTTAGAGGTGTATTTCCCTTCGCCTTTCTGTATGTTCCATTTCCTCATCATTCTTCCATTGTCATCATATCTATAAGAGAACTGAAGCGCCCCAACGACTGATATTTCAATCATTCCTCCTTTTATATTGTCAACTTTAAATATGGTTTCTTTTGGCATCCCCTTTTCAGATGCATTCATCCAATGTACAAATGACCCAACATCTACTTTTTCTTCTGGCTCGCTTTTATCAAATAGATCCATCCTTTTTACGTAGTTATTCAATCTGTGTCGGCATTTGTCATTGACCTTTTGCTCATCAATACTCCCAATCATTTTTACCTCTACAAAAAGAGACGCTGGAATTATAACTTCGGCAGCATTATCATATCGTTGAACGCCTCCACTTTCCTTTATAACCCAATTGGGGACTTCATATATGTAAACGTTTCCCCTTCTTCCATGGTTTGTCCATACGGTGCAATAGTCTGGGGTTAAGAAGAATACCTTCTCTTGTTTTCCGTACTCCTTATCTCGTCTACTCCATCCACCATGTTTTGGTGGGTTTGGCTGTGCAGGGCCAGGTCCCACATAATATAGTATTTTAGAGTTTCGGTCTCTTGTTGCTTTTTTATACCAATTCATTGTATTCTATGTTTAATAAGTCTGCAATATACTTAGGAAGATTTTCTTTTTCTATTAATGGCACCTTGTTTGATCTAACCATTGAGACAAACCCAGATAATACAATAAAACGAAAGCCTGTTTTGGGTCGTCTATAAATAGTACTATAATTGGTCATTCCCTCGCCCTCTTGAAGTTTATTATAACACTATAGCTTTCCTAACCAGTTATTGTGATTCCTGTATTCTTAAATTATAATGACAATGTGGATAGACACAGAAAATATTGGCATCCATAATATAATTAAATGCCAACAGGGGAATATTATTTATTCACACAAAATTATTGTAGATCCAAAGAACCCAATTTTTCAGCTTCATCGCTTGATGGAACCGTAGTTGGAATTCTATTTGAAAAAACTGGATCTGAAATTCGCGATGCTATCGGAAGTAAAATAGCAAACATTAACGGGGAAATAGACACCCTCGTAGCCATGATAACCCCCATCAAAGGTTTCCTTGAGTCAAAGGATGCTGAACTTGAGAGTATCAAAGAGCTTCAGCGCGGTAAGGAAAAAGAGCTTAAGGTAAATCTCTCCCCATTAGTAAAAAAGAGAAAGGCCCTGCTTAAGAAGGTAGATGATCTTGATGGCGACAAAGATGATTCTGTTGATGTATTCAACGAGCAATCGAATAAGTTCTTTGCAAAACCATTCAAGAATTTTAATGACGGGTGGGATGATATCATTGAAGTTATTGAGAAGGCGAATATTGACATATCTGACGAATGGGAGCTTCCCGTCGTAGAAAGTAAGCCGTCTTCATCTTCATCCAGTAGAGTGATGGGGCATTCATCTTCATCGTGTTCAAGTGATGGGAGAAAGGCGGCTAAGACAGCCTCTGCTTATCATGTGACCACCACTAACGGATTGGATTATGCTTCGATGCAGATGTGGGAAAATTTTGAATCTGATGATGTCAGGTCCAAATTTAACTGGAGAAATCTTCATAATGATATGGCCAGAAAGATATCCATGTACAAAATCACATTTCAAGAGATCAAGAAAAGATTGAGAGACTTGAGAACGAAAGGAGATGTCTTAGTATCGTGGGGAACAACATAAGCGCCGGGAGAACGTGCAAGTTAAGCCTTGAGCAGTTGTTTGCTTATGGATTTGAAGAATAAAGATTAAGTGTTGACCCTGCGCCAGTTATCTGGCGCAGGGCTAATACGATTGTGATGCGAATCTCTCTCTCATACGATTGAGAATCTCTTCAACCTGCTCAGTTGTCGCTGGCGGCTCTCTTTCCAAATCTTCCTGACGTTTATTTTCTATGATCACATTAAGACTGTCTTCGTATTTGTCCGCGATCTGATACGCATCCGTCTTTGAAAGAATAACTATCTCTTTCTTTTTAAAAAGTCTTGAGAACAATCCTATAATATCATTTGGATCGTAGCTCATGACTGGATTTTTAGACATCTGTTTTATTTGAACACCATTTTCGTCTTGTCTGTAAAATACAATATACTTTCTTCCTTTATAATTGTATTCTTCATGTCCAATTATCTTAAATTTTCCCATAATAAACCACTCTGTATGTTATTATAGTTTACCGCAAGAGTGGGCTATTTCCCTTGAAAGAGTCCTTCTTTCTCTGCCAAAAGGTATTGAAGGGTGTATATTACAGCCGCTCGATCACCGTTAATATCGACGTATTTGATTCCAGAATCATTTAAGAAGGTCTTTATTTTCTTCGTCATTTCATCAGCGCCTCGCTCATCTTGATATCTACCGGACCCGTCGTATCGCTCTATTCTGTTGACAAAGAAGTTGATGTTATCTAATTCCAAATGCTTTTCCAAACCTAATGCTGCCAAAGATGGGGATTTGGTCTTGTCATACAACACCGGCAATATTATTGGAGAGTCTGAGATCACTAACTCGACCTTGCCGAGCACCCTGAACAATCTATGGTACTGTTCTCCGAACATGTGTACTTGATCGTCTAAGACTCCCATGGAGCCCTCCCAAACAAGGTCTTTTGCGTATTCAGATACCAACTCGCAATTCACATTTAGCCTTCAATTCTGCAAATAAATTTGTTGATATCGTGCTCTTCCTTGAACCTGGACCACCGAAAAAAATTAACAACTGTTGTGTTCATAATTATTCAGGAAACCGTGTTTCCTGCAACCCCCTCTTTCCGTAAAACATTGAATTTGTTTCATTGTATGCAACCCAGGCGTCATCATCATAGAAAGTTCTAATTGAGTCCAACTCTTTAGGTATATTGTCAGCACTTGTCGGCGTAAAATGATTGGCGTCAACTCCAATATTTATCATATTAAGTTGGAGACGCCAAACACTATGAACATGGCCTACTATATTGAATCTGTTTGCAACGCCACAAGTTGGGTAGTGAGTGACATAACATGGTAATCCGTTGATACCCATTTCTACACCCTCACCCTCTGCGACAATGACATCAAAATACGGTCTCAACTCATCATCTGAGAAAACTCTGTCGTGATTTCCTCTGATAAGGACTTTCCTCCCGTTGAACTTGGCCACTTGAGGGAGCGCCTCTGGGGAAGTTGAGTGGCACACGTCGCCGACGACATATACCGTATCATCTTCATTTACAAAGGTATTGTGTCTATTTGACATGAAATCTGCCATCTCATCCGGCCCCTCGAATGGACGATGCATGATCTCTGGATTTTTCTGTCCAAGATGCCAGTCTGCTGTGAACCAAGCCCTCATTTTATATCTCCATTATTTCTTTGTATTCATTATACGCTGCATTCGAAACTTCTTTAGCGACGATGTCCATGTCTGCTGCATATAATCCAGCACAACTAAAACATCCGATCTCTAAAACATAATAATATTTTTAACCTGGTTTGACAGATGTCACAAACCCAAACTCTGTCAGGACAATATCTATCAGCTGTTGACTGTGCCAAATCATAAGATTCTTTAGGAGCGCCTTCTATTCTAACGGATTTACCCCCCCCCACTTTTATAAAGGCTCCCTGTTAAAACCTTCCCTTCACAAACTATGAATCGCCATTCTTTCTCTATATTTTTTGGTGGCGCAACAATTACGATCTCACTATCGTCAACTCCATATGCTGTAATTTGACGAAGTCCTTGTCCCACCTTTCCAACTCAATGGTTTGTCCCGTGAATAATTTTGCCTCGTCGTCAGGTCTGATGAACAATGTGTTTTCTTTACCGAGTGTCTTCAAGAGAAATTCTTTTCTCCTGTTCAACTCTCCAATTGGCAACATTATATATTCTGAGTTGGTGAGAGTCGATCCAAGTTTTGGATAATATTTTGAACATCTATAGTTCTCCGGGGTATAGAAGCCCCCGGTATCCAAGGTTTCGTTTTCATAATATCCTTTGCCACTTGAAGTGACCCGTAGAAAATTATGCAATCTTCTTTGTCGTATTCTGGAAGGAATGGTTTCCCGGAAACGTGATCCCAGTGTGCCTGTTGTGAAACTTTGAAGTATGGTATTCCTAACCCGTCAAGAGCATCGCTCAAGAGGGCGACACTGTTGTCATTCCATATCTCTTCCTCTATTGCCCAGGTCACATTCATATAATTCTCTTCGTTAAGGTGTACCATACCATGGTATAACTAAAATTCAAGTCGGAGTAAGAATAGTGAAACAAATAGGTAGAACGGTAACTTTTGATGAGTTCATAAAAAGGGGAGACTATGAGGGTGGTCAGCAAACTGAGGGAATCGCATCGGCGGAGAAGTTAAAAAACATCATTGATGTTTTCGTTAAAAGCGGGATCAATCCTGAAGTGTTACCAGCGTGGGATAGTGTCTCTGGAAATATGGGATTTGTGATATTTGAGAATGGGAATTCTGACAGGGATTTTTTATTGGAGGTCCCTGTATTCGGATCGGTTGATGAAGAAATTGAAGTCGATAATATTGGCGAGTTGAGGTCACATTATGATCATGCCAGGGCTAACAAGTGGTCAATCTATAATTCTGATAGTCCCCTCAAGTTGCAGATTGGGTTCTCAGTTATAAATTCAGAATCCACAAAAAGATATTATGCAAGACTTAGCATAATTAAGGACTGGCAAAATTCCTTTGCTGAGCCCGCTATCTAAGCCACATCGTCTGGTGGGGAATCTGTCGTTTCACCATCTTCATTGAGATTATCCTCAACGATTGTTAAAGTTGACATCAAATCATGAGTTTCTTTATCGTAATCTTCATCCGCCTCTTCGTCCTCGGCGATTTTGATTATTTCGAGAATGTCTGACGGGATTAATCCGTCTCCGAGACCAGCGGATTGAAGTAATCCATTAACAGCGTATAAATCATGGACGAGCCTTTTGGCGAGAAGCTCTATAAGAACTTCCTTAATTTCTGAAAGTCCCTTAAAGTGAGCGGACGTTTTCGACATGGGACGCACAAACGACGCTTTCTCTTTCGACTTACAATCAAAAAGCTCAAAGTGAGTGGTATCAATGCCGTTGACAACAAAGCCGCTGTCAGGAACTTTTTCATTCTTCCACCCCCAAAGGATTGAGTCCTTTGGCTGACTCTTTTTCGGATCGCTCATGTTCGATGCCCTCTTCTGTTTGTTCGGCGCTGTTTTTAATCGTTGATTCATCTACAACAGGGGTCAATGGACTACCGATTGTGAATATTGCAACCCTTGTAGCCAAATTTCTCTTGTAAATTTTTTCTTTGTCGGAAACCGCCTTTTCTTCTTCGCTTTGGGTGCATATGGAGTTTTTGAGGGTGAAAAGCTCTACAATCGTACAGTTTTCTGGAAAACTCGACTCTATTTTCTTCATCTTCTCATACATATTTAGCTGCCCAACATTGACCATATGAGATAGAACGTCTTCGCTGGACCATCCCAAATACTCACACATTTTCTCTACTTCTTCAAAAGGTAATGCGGTTTCAGTCAACAACTCAGTGAATGGGATCATGAAATAGTTACAGTCTCTGTTGACCTTCATCAGCTTCATGCTCGGCCATTGTTGAAGGTATACCGATGGCTCTTCTTCTAATGCCACCTCTTCTTTTCCGTAATATACTTTTCCACTATGGCATAATAGACCACTTTCTGGCTTTATGTCACTATTTATCCGAATTATGTTTCTGCTCATAGAGTCCTCTCTTAATATTAATCGGTTTTTAAATTATACATCGGTATCTTAGATGTATTATACAATAGACGTTACAAACAATCGGAGGGGTTTATGGAAAATTTTCATGGCTTGGTTTCTCACACTAAAGTTTACGACAAAGTCTGGGGAAGAGAGTACTGGATGGCTAACACGTCTCTTTATTGTGGAAAGATTTTAGAAGTTGTAGGCAGTGGTCGATGTAGTATTCATTTTCATAAGAAAAAAACAGAGACGTTTTTCTTATTATCTGGTCACATTATGATGGAAATAGAAGACCACATGTTTAGAATGATCCCTGGTGGAACAGTGACCATCCCTACCGACACTAAACACCGTTTTACAGGATTGGATGAGTCTTCGAAAATAATTGAGGTGTCAACAGAGCATTTTGATGAGGATTCCTACAGAGTTGAAAACAGTTATATGATAACAGATAAAAAAGAGCGGGAAAACATAATAAGAATATCAAATGATTGCGAAGTTCTTGGGGACAATGTTCTTACGCGAAATAAAATGTTTAATTTACCCACTTGAAAAATGACAGAATGCCGATATATTGTACTGTGTTAAGTAACCAATTACACAAAGGTGTTTGAATATGAGATATGTAGCAGTTCTAAATTATGATAATCCGACAGAGCAAAAAAGGTTTTTCAACTCTATCGATGATGAAGGGGTCAAAGGTATAGACTATAAGACTGGTGTCACGTTTGTAAGCGAAAGCAATGTTGACATAAATGAAATAAGAAAGATAGGATTAGTCAATAATGGTTTGTATCCATTGACAATTGGCCCCAGCGATTCATTCAGTATGGATACCAACGACGACGATGCGGACGGTATTGTTTCATCAATGCTTCTTGTTTTAGGATATTGCGCCAATTGTCAAAAGAAAATCCCCAAAGGAATTAATAAGGTCAAGCCATTGAAGGAGCGTCTTGAATATTTACAATATCTATCGAGCGATCATAAAAAGTGGATTGAAAAATTCAATAAGAGAGAGGCTGGCAGGTCAAATCCATTTGATGTTGACGAAACCATGTTTTCTTTTTTGGAAGAGGTCGAGGCGATTGCCAGAGAGATGGTTTCCGTATCAAAGGATATTAGAACGATGTTGGAGGGGTTTACTCCAATAGATCTTGCTTAACGCCCCAGTACTCAGGGGTTTCATGATCATTTGCGGTTTTTGTTTCGGTCTCTGAGATCATATTTACGAAATCCATGGCTCTGTCTCTCCATGTTTCGAATTCTTCAGAGTCTTTATTTGGAGTTTCTGATAGACCTATTTCTTCAGCTAATTTACCCAAGTCATTAGGGAGACCGTCGAGGATTTTCATCAAATCCTGGTCCGACAGGTCCTTTTTGTTAAATGAAGATATTTGATACCAACTCATAATAGAAGTCTCTTACTTTATTTGTTTTATTATTTCTTCTGGACAAAAATTAAAAATCCTTTTTGATAAGCTAATTATTTCTTCGTCAAAAAGATTAATATAGTTTTCATCGTCAACATAATTTCGCCATCTATTTATAACGTCCATCTCATTTGCATTGGATTTATACTCTTTACCATCGAAAGAACTTCCCCAATATCCAAGATTGTTTTTTCCAGAGTCTGAAAACTCTAAGTCCAGGTCGATAGATAACTGTTTTCTGTAATCTTCATTTGAAAACCATGAGTTAAAATTTAATGGTAGGACATTGTCAAGCTTTTGAGTTTCTCTGAGAAACTCTTTCGCGTACTCTTTCCATAATTTAACGCTGTTTTCTGCGAATTTTAAACTCCACCCTCTCATTCTGCTCGCGAAAATGTTAAATGGGTCTCTTAGAAGTATTATGTTTATTCTTTTTTCAATTTGATTTGATAGACCTAAATCTTTAATTCTTTGATCTACAACTTTATTCTCTACTATCTTCCCGTCTTCAAGATTAAACATAAAAATTTCATGATCTTCCGATATCAAATGATTCCGCTTGGGTCCAACTAGGCAATTTATCTGCCTTTGATTGAAAAAACAAAATGGACCCGGTTTTATGTGCCCTTTTATCCATTCAACTATTGCGTGAGATCCCGCCCTTTTCATTGTCCATTGCAAAATGAATCTTTTTTTCACGTTTAATACTCCGGTGGTTTATAATAATTCTTCATTCTTCACTTTGTATCCTGCACACTCTCTCTATGGGATCATCAGTGAAGTTGGCTTTGGTCCAGCTTTTATACCATATCTCATCTGTTTGGACATGGTCATGTCGAACGCACTTTGCTATGTTATCACTGAAGAACTTGTTTGAGAAAGCCTCTTTGTTTCTGACAACGTATCCTTCGCAAGCCCCTCCGAATTCGGATTCGATTGGGATCGGGTGCTTCTCCAATTTTTTACTATTTTTATAAATAGTCGGAACTGTGTCAAACCCAAAGTGCTTGGCGACCTCAACCGTGTCTCCCCAGGAAAACCATTCTTTGTCATATAAAACGGCGAAGACGAAAAACGCACTCGGTAACCCTCCATACTCGATAGAATGCGTAGCATACATGTTCTCGCCGTAAATATACATGGATCTGGGGATCGAATGCTTGATCATGCCATACATTGTGGAAACAAGGGTTCTCCATTTCGTACTGGGACTGTCTACCGATCTTGCGTGAACTCGGTCAAGAGACATAACGGTATTCTCGCCGTCGAGTTTCTCAAGATAAACAACTTCCTTGCCAATGAAACAATCTTCAGTTTCAAGGATTCTGTCTTCCTTGTCACTCTTCCGGTTGGGAGACCACGTCAAGTGGGGGGGGTGTGGGTATTCCATTTTTCCAGAACCTCGGTGCGTTATTAGGCATAACTCCCTGTATTTTACTTAACACAGAGAGTATTGTAACACCATCTGGAAGGTTTTCAAGGTTGATGACTATAATTTTCTTGTCGTCGGAAATCCTCAAAAGCCTGTTCCGTACCACCCATTCCTGGCGACCAGTAAATAACGAATGATGATGGCGTCTGAATATCTTTTCCAAGAATTTGATGACTATTCCTTGCTTGCAACTTTTGAGCCCCTTGTTTTAAGGGGTTGGATCTGGGTTAATTGGATCTGACATGTGTAATTCTCCGTTTTGTTATATGGTTACTTGATGATTAAACGTCAGAGACGAACTGTTCGGCTGTGCAGGTCTGCATACCGTTTCGCTTGCATTCCGCAAAGAACTCATCGGTCGCGGTAACGACTTCGGGGATCGGAACGTCTGCCGTGCAGTCTTCCACCAACAAAGTCTTCTTGAGGAACTTGTCCCCGAAGTGGTTGATGATATCGGAGAAGGTCCAACGGAGGCAGTGTGTTCTTGCGAATCCGAAGAGGACGAAGAGATCGGCCTTGTCGAATCTTGCAATGAAGTCGGTGTCAATCCAGGTCTGGCGGTCTGCCGGGTCTTCAAAATCAGCCCCTACTGCCGAGTACCACTCAGTACGAGTGTTCTGCCCCTTCAACTTCCAGTTGATGGCGGACCAGTTGCCTTCGCACCATTCCCGGATTGCTCTCGAAACGGGAGGGTAGACGCGCCAACCATTTTCTCCGATGATGCAATGCTTTGGCCAAATACAAAGCGGGTTTCTGTTCCTATCTCGGAGACCTGGAAGATAGCTTTTCTCAATCCAGTCTTGGGACTTCGGACAGTACGTCTTCCATTTGGCATTCGGCCCCGTGAAGTCGTCGAGCGTGATGATGTCAAATGGGTTGGGCATGTTTCCGTCGTTGTCGCGGTAGTAGTCGGCATGTGCAACATGGACAGATCTGTGGGAGTCCAAGCTGACGCTGAGGCCATCAAACTTCTTCTTGCTCTTGGTGATCATGTTCGCGATGTTGTAGCACCCTTTCTCAGCGCCGGGGACGTAGAGCGCGCCGGGCTTCTCTATTTCCGCTGTGAATTCACACGTGTTTGGATTTGTTGGGTCATACCCTGGCATACCGGGGTGGCAGAAATCCCACTGGGGATCGATGCAGAGACCTTCGATTTTGGACATAATGTTACCCTTTCGTTTGGTTGTTACCGCTTGTGTCAATCTGACACTATCTACTACTTACTAAAACACCAATAACATAGTATGTGAACGTATGGTTGTCAACCAAGTTCTAACTATTTTCAATTCTTCTTCTTCGTTGAGGAATATAGCTGATGCGATTGCTCTGGCTATCTATTTTTTCCGTGAACCTTATGGTACACTGAAGCGAACTTTTCCTCGTCTTTGAAGTAGAGGTATGCAATGTGTTCTTTTTCTCTGTTCATCTCCCACTTATCATTCGCTATCACGAGATCCCCATCGGCTGCGTTCCTTGATGCTGTAACCGCCACTTTCAATCCTTCATTCCCAGCATCGACTTCAAACTTTAAGCTAACAAGGAACGTGTTCGTGTCCCAGATTGTGTGCCTTTGATGCGCCAGCCATCTTTTTCTAAGGTTTCAAGATTACGCTGTGTCGCTGGATGATTCAAACATCCTTGGATTCATCGCGGGATACATGACTTTAGCAGCATCATTATTCATTGCCAAGTTTACCGTAGACAACAAATCGTCTGCTATCCAATTTGCAAATTTCACAATAATGTTGGCTGTTCCGGGGGCTATAAGAAATATCTCTGCCCAATCTGCAAGATCGATGTGTTTAATGGCGACGGAAGATTCCAAGGGGTTATTAAACTGACCATCGAAGCACTCTGCTTGGAAACACAATTTACCAACGAAGAAAGCGGCGTTGTCGGTCATTACGACCTTGACTTCATGGCCAGTGCTATTGAGCCCGCTGACTATGCTTGGGGTTTTGTAGACAGATATGCTGGATGACACTCCAAGAAGAACTCTCATTACTTAACCTCGCACTTTGTTGATTAGTTATGAGGAAATGTAGCACAGGGTTCTTAGGATTCAAGCTTTTCTGAAGAAATAGCCACCTCGACCCCTCTTATCAAATCAGCAAGAGGGGGCTTGTATGAGGATGTGGTGTAGAGTTTCATTAATTCCGGTGTCTCTCTGTTGGACCACGGGTGATAATGACAAATCTTGAATGGGTTCCATGCTTTTCCTTTCTTTCTGTCGTGGAACAATCTTTGGTCTCCACAACTCCATGAAAATATTGGGGTCTTACACCAAAGGGACAACACCATGGTTCCTGATGACGGACCAAGAACAAGCGCCGCTTGTTTTATTTTAGTTATGGCGACATTAATGTCGTCTGATCGCCAATCCGCCCCTTTTCCTTTAACGTATGCGGAATGCATGGGGAGTCCAATGAATCCTATTTCAAATCCACGGTCAATTAAGTAGTCGAGAAGAGCGTTATATTGGTCTCGCCAGTTTCTGCCCGTCTTTGTTCTGGGGAACTCTCTGGCGTGGACAAGGATTAATTTCTTGTTGACTGTTCTGGGGATATCTGTTCTTATTTCCTTGGGTCTTTTTCCCATTCCTCGGATTGACTGAGGATGATAATGTATTTTCAATTGGTCATAAGAGTACTTTTCTAAATCGGCATTTTTGAAGTTGCAGTTTTTGAAATCTTTCCCAAGCCCACTCGCCCTCATTTCAAGTCCGTGGGATATGAATTTAACATTCATGTCTGAGTACATTCCCTCTACAGAGGGAAAGCTCAATACGGTGACATCAAAATGTTTTTGTAGCTCGTTTACTTCGGGTATGGCTGTCATTATCTCCCACCCGAACTCTCCGAACCATCCATATAGTAGTTTCTTCATTTAAATACCTATTTCATTTACTTGTCTGTAAAGAGACGCTAACTCTTCATCATTAATAAGATCATTGTATTCCTCATTTCCTATGAATTCCGTCCACCTTTCAAGAACGCCAAGATTTCTTGAGTTCTTTATTTTCTTCCCATCAAACGAACTACCTCTAATTCCAACTTTTTTTATTCCCTCATCGGTGAATTCCAATCCTAATTTTTCAGATATTTGATTTCGGTATTCTCTTATCGTATACCACCTACCAAAATTCACAACAACCTTGTTGCTCAAATAAGAGGTTTCCCCTATCGCTTCTTTTGCGTAGCCTTTCCACAAGCGGACTGTGGACTCATCCATAAACATTCTTTTATCATCTTGATTTTTTCTAAGACGACTTGCGAACAAGTTATATGGATCTCTGATAAACAAAATATTTGTAATGGTATCGAAATCACTGATATTCTGTTTTATTATACCATCGGTGCCATTATTAAATCCAGGTATGACATCTAATTTTATGTCTTCAAAGCCAAATATAATATTGTCTTTGTCGGCAGCGGACGCGCCACCGCTAAGTGGTTGTCTTATGTTGGTATTATTGACAAAGCCGTAATTTGAGAAGTGCGGGAATAGCCACTCTTCAAAACCATGAGCGCCACTTCTTTTTAATGACCACACGATGTAAATATTCTTTGACATATTATGCCTTCGTTAATATTACATTTCCCCGAAGACCACTCTCTCGAATGTCAACATTCTTTAATCTTGGGCCAAACTCTTCAATAAAATCATTGACGCCCAACTTTACACTTTCTATATATGTGTAATCGTCAATGAGAATGGTTCCGCCGGATGAACATGCTTCAAAACATATCTTAAGATCATGCAAGCAATTCGCTCTTCTGTGGTTTCCATCGACGTGGCAAAAGTCAAATTCACCTGGGATTTCATCTAACTTAAAAGTATTCTGATGCATCAATGTAATATCTGCATCGGGAAAATTCCTATCGAGCATTTCTCTGACAATTGGGAAAGTGTCTTCATTCTTTGCGCCGCCATGCCCACCATTGATCATATCAATGCCAAGATAGGTAGCGTTTGGTCGCGCTCTCAAAAAACTGAAAGCTGAATATCCGTAGCGGACTCCAATCTCAACAATTCGGGGAATGTCTGGCAGGGTCGCGTCAGTGCAAAAGTCGAACTTCTCTTTGTAGTAGTTGTAAAACTTTGGGGTTGTAATTCTTTGGCGCTCCTTTTCGGTTATCGCCATATCACCCCATTCTTGAATTTCTGGAAATTTATTCAATCTGCACTCCTTGATTTGTGTTATCTACCACAGCATTTTTTATACTTTTTCGGTTTTCCATCTATCGCCTTGCCGCAGGGGCATGGGTCATTTCTTTGGACTTTCTTTTCAACTCTAACGAATGCTTCTTTTGCTTGCTTGATTATCTCTTCGACACCAAGAAGATGGTCCATCTCATGTTGCCAGACTTGTGATGGGAATCTTCCCAAGTCTTGATTTTCTATGTGGTCCCCGTTCAAATTCCAGTATGACACATTTACCCTGAGATGTCTTTGGGCGTGAACTCTAAATCCTGGCCAACTAAGACAGCCCTCTATCTCACTGACTGGATTCCCAAATTTTTCGTTTATGGTAGGGTTGATCGCAATATTGATAGGGCATGTCGCATTCATCTCGTTTCTCCAGATGAAAAATGGACAATCCAATCTCTTGCCTTTTCTGGCAACTTGGTTGGCTGCTAATCCAAGGGCGTTTTCTATGGAGTTCGAGAACTTTACAAAGCGGTCAACAAGGTCGTAGTTCCCCTTGATCCAATCGGGTGTGTCGGCGGGGTCTAAATGAGTCACTTTAGGGGTTTGTTGAAACGTTATGATAGAAAATTCAGGTGGGTCAGCAATTTTCTGCCCGTCATTCAATGATTCATTCATAGTATTTTATTTGCTCTCTTAGTTGTTTTTCAAATTCGGGATCGCAGTGTTCCCTTATATATAACGTGCCTAATTCGAAATGCAAGTCGTCTTGGTCGTTTGCTAAAGTTTTTAGCCCGTCATATGTGCATTTCCCACCATTGTCGTCATTTTCCCCTACGCTTACTAATTTTTTATAATGATCCACGTAATACCCTTCAGTGAGAGTTATTCACCTTCTGGTTCTATCATTCCGTACATTCTTTCCAAATTCTTCCTTGCAGCCGATTGTTTTTCTTCTCTCTTGTCGTCACATTCGGCGATGGTCTTACTTTGATCGTAGATGAATTCATAACTCCATTCGTCAAGAAATCCCATAACACTCTCGATTGGAATGAAATAGCTCATATGAGTGATCGTTTCGACATCAAACATCATTGGTCTAACCGTAACTCTGGCCGGGACTCCAACAAATTCATATTGAGCCCTCTCATAACTGTATCTAAAGACCGATCCTCCAGACGATCCATAAATAGAGTTGTAGGTTCCCATATTATATCTGGCATTGTTTATATCCGCATCCATATAGACCACATTTCCAGAAGTACTAATCGGTGGGACGCCAAGCTGTGCTCCAATTGCGATTATTTCATCATAAATATGAATATCTTCCGTGCTGCCTTCGGGGATGATTAATGCTACATGTTCGGCTTTTGTCGTATCTCTAACTTGAAGTAGGGCCAAATCTAATTGAGCGTCATAGGCTACAATATCCGCGTCTAAAGACGTTTGCCCAACGTTTCTTGATAGATCGTTGTACTTGAACAACTCAACCTGGGCAATGGACCTATTTTCTTTTTTAATCTTTCTCCCAAGCTTTGGGTCCCATTCTTCAGAAACACAAATTAAATCTTCAACAACATGGTGATTTGTCAAAACGAATGTTTTTGAGAACTTCTTTTTTGCAGATTCTGGCTTGGAGAATAATATCGTTCCAGACCCCCCGGCCTGATCGGCTCTTATTCTTACAGATGTGTAAAGCATCTCTTCATGCATCTTCTTGATGTCTGGGACTTCCTTTTTAGTCGGCATGGCTCTCTCCTTGGTTTGATTTAAGACAGTGATAAAGAAATTTCGCCAGATTTTGAGCCCTTAATGTTCAGATTGACATTAAACCCTTCTCTCACTCTTTTGTTTTCACCAATTATGTACGCTCTCAATGCAGATTCTACTGCCTGTGAAATAATCTCGCAATCCTTAACATCCTGAGGGGAAAATTTAACACCCTCACCGTCATCAGGGTCTTCTTCGTTTTCGCTCGTCTTTATTGCTTTAAGTTGTCTGCTAATTTTTATCATAATTCACCTATTTATAAAAAACTATCCCTATTTTACCACCAGTTTGCTGATCGGCATTGTCTTCGTCTTCTTCTTCGTCTTCAAATTCGTAATCGTCTTCATCGAATTCTTCGCCCTCGTCTTCAAAAACGAAAACGTCTTCATCGTCGTCCTCATCTCCATCCTCAACTGAGGCGCTTTGAATGACAAGGACCGCCTCTTTAATAGAGTTTCTCTTAGACCTAACCAGTTCTCCGAGAGCTATTAATGCCTTATCTGTGACCTCATATAGTGGAGCTTCAAAAAACTCTCCACTGATCGTTGGCATTGACGCTCTTCCAGACTCTAAATTACCGACTGTCGCATGTTGCTCAAAAAGGTAATTTGGAACCTCGTTCTCGTCTATAAAATCTAATGTTATTTTCATGACTCGCTACTGTTTATACGTTAAAGTCTTTTCCGGGAACTAAGATTTGGCTCTCCGCTTCATTTCTACTCAATTCGATTGCTGCGTTGGCTACCTCTTCAAAGGATTCGAAAGCGCTTTTTAGATCCGTCCCGTCTGAGAATGGGAATGTAAAAGGAACCGGCTCCCCTGTCTGATTGTACCCCATAGCCGATCCAATCAAGATCTTTTTTCCAGTTTTACTCACCTCATTACCACTCAATAGGGTGATTTCCGAAAGAACCTTAATTTGCTTCCCAGAGTTTTTGTCAAAATACTCTTCTGATGTGTAATACTCTGGTGGCAACTCGGTTGCTTCACTATCTTCTATATCAATATTTTCTTCTGTCATTGTAAAAACCCTCTTTTTGTTTAGATTATATTATAAGTTCTGTTTCTTTTTGATGTCTTTCTATTTCATCAATAGTTATTGTTGCAGCACCGTGCTTACCTACCACCACCCCAGCTGCGTTATTTGAGAATGAAGACGCTTCAACTGCGTCTCCACAAACAGCATAACTGGCTGTTAATGAGGCTATTACGGTGTCGCCAGCGCCTGATACATCAAAAACTTCTATTGCCTTGGTGGGAATATGCTTGAAATCTCCTCTACCTTCTACCAAAAGCATCCCGTCTGATCCGAGAGTTATTAATAATAAGACGGGCTTAAAAATACTAAAGATAGAATTCGCCACAAGTTCAAGTTGTTCATCCTCCAATGGGTTTTCCCATTCGTGATAATCCCGCATCCCAACCAATTCAAATGCCTCTTGCCTATTTGGGGTCATTATGGTCACCCCAGCCATTTCGAGTTTGTTTTTTATACATGGATCAATGGCAACTGGTATTTTAGCCTTTTTACAAGCAGAAATGACCTCTGTGACGATTCTTTGAGTGATTACGCCCTTCGCATAGTCTTCAATTATTATTGCGTCGTACAGGCCTTTTGAGAGATCCTCAGTGAGAAGGCCTATTAGAAGGGTTTCCATCCTTTCGCATATTTTTTTCGCTTCTTCTTTATCGTACCTAACGATTTGATGGTCATTGGCAATAACTCTTGTCTTAACAGTTGTCTCTCGATACTCTTCGGAGCCAGACGCTATTAAGGATCGGCTCGTTTCAATACCAATTTTTTGCATTAGATTGAATAGTTCAGTCCCATCGTTATCTGATCCAACAATTCCCATTGCCGTAACTTTGCATCCTAATGTCGCAAGATTTGCTGCAACGTTAGCCGCTCCACCTGGAACTGATCTTTCAGATTTTATTATTACAATCGGAACTGGAGCCTCTGGAGAAAGCCGAACTGCATCTCCAACAATATATTTGTCCAGCATTAGATCTCCAATCACAAGAATTCTTGTGTTGGCAAATCTGCCCTTAAAATGCTCGTACATATTTATCGTCCTATAATAAACGGTTCTGATTTCTTTAATAATTCCCTTGTCAAATTCATGTCAAGATCTCCAACGCCATCCCTTACCTTTGTTTCAGCATCAATCCATATTTTCTCATCGCCCGATGACTTTTCTATTTTTGGAATTTCTTCTGCGACATTTTTTGGTCCGAGGCCACCAGCATATCCAATATATCCTGGAACATTCCTGTCTGGCCAACCACCAGGTAACACTCCGGCACCGTGGGAGTTATCAAATAGCAATGTCGCGTTAACTCCCCGAAGCCTAAGCCTTTCAACAATGTCTTTACTTTCACCGCTCTCTTGTATGATTATTTGTTTCCCTACAAATGACGGGTCGTAAAACCCATTGTAGAACTCGTCCGTAACTTTTGGGGTTTCCCCATGAAGATTTATTTGGAGCCTTGAAAACATCGCAAATATATTTTTCATATTTCTATCTAAGGAGTTGAAGAAATTTTTCCACCCAACTTTTTGGATCTGGTCAACCCAGCTTCCGCAAATGTGCCCAGACAGGGGGAATTGCTTTTTACAAGTCCACCCACCGATGTTAAAGAATCGGTCTTCTTGCGAAGAAATGTTATAAAGATCTCTCATCCAATCAAAGCTGGGGAATCTGTTTCCATCAATTTGTTCGCGTGATAGCAAAATACCCCATTCAACAAAGGGGTATTCATCGTAGACCTCTACCATATTGTCAATGTCTGTATTGTCATCTGCACCAGTAACAGTGACTCTGTCTATAATATTTCTCTTTCCATCTTTACTTAATAGCATAGGTCTCTCCTTAGATTTGATATGATTATACATTGTGGAAACAAAAAGATAGACATTTATAAATCTGACTTTTTGTTAAATTTTGTCGCGGCCTCGCAAAATTTTAATAAATCATTATCTGAAAAATTGTTTTTGGCAATGTTTGCAATAAAACAAACGAATCTGACGTTATTTTTAAAGTACCCAAAATTAGAGTTGATTCTATCAAGACTCGCTCTCATCATACCTTTGTCTTCCCATCCGGCAATAGAGTTTGGCAAAACCATATTCCATCCAGTAATAGGGCAAATGCCTTTCTGAGACTCCCATAGTGATTTTAAGAATTCCAGGTCTATATCCCCTTTTTTCTGAGGCCTTTCTTTGCCCCTTGTTCTATAATTTTTTAGAAAATATCTAAACCTTGTAAACCCATCTCTATTGTTTCCACAATAGTTTTTAATATTTATTTGATTCCTTTTAATATTTTCTTCCGACACGAACTTCAAGGCGTTCTTCCCCCTGTGGTTCCCATAACAAGAAGAGCAACAATATTGAAGCCTCCCAAGTCTCTCGCTTCTATTTATTTCTTTCCTTTCTTTTTCAAAAATTTTTTCACATGCTGGGTTAGCGCATTTTATTTTCTCTTTTGCCATCTTATCACCTCTAACATATTATACTACAGGTGGAGGCGAAGGGCCTTCTTATTAAAACAATTCCCTTCGAAAACAAAAAAGACTGAGTGCTTTATAGGCACTCAGCCTTTTTCATATTGGTGGAGACGGCGGGGCTTGTACACCCAGACTTTCACCTGGCAAGGACTATTTCTTCACCTGACAAGTCAGGGGAGAGCGTGTTATGGTTTTACCCATCCTAGTGATCCATAGTATAAATACCTTAGGACTCTATAAGTCTCTAGATGGCTTCCTCTTTTCAGATTCACCATACGGCGTTGGCATATTGATTACTCAACTTAGCTTTCACCGTGAAAGCTCTCAGTTTCCAATGAGAATCACTTCTCATGGCGACCAATTTGATCGAACCCGCGTCCTAAAACAACTTTATATCAACGTCTACATGTATAGTTAATTTTGCTATCTTTTAGTCTGTGCCGTATTACATTCGCAGGTATTAACACCAACTGGCAGTATGACGATCACCTAAAACTTTCACTCTCAACTCAGGTGAGTCAGTATCAAGCGCTTTCCTCGATTTTTGTCGCTTACGGATTTATCAAGGGTCCATCCGTTAAGCGCTCGGCTCAATTAAGGCCGAGTTAGTCTGTCAACTAATTAGGCAGCGATTGCAAAGGCCGGAGCCTCTACTGGTGCTGCAAAACCTGCATCAAGACCAGGGAACTGAAGGATTTCTTCGTTGTTCGCTTTTATGTTTTTTAACTGATGTTTAACGAGGCCAACAGTCATCCTCGACATGCAATTGATATTCTACCATTCTAGTCGAATACCTGTTACGTCCCCACAAAATGTGGAAAATCTGGGTTAGCATTGACAAGGTGCTTAACCCAATAAAACGACTCCTTGTAGCCAGGGGCAAAAACGGTTTGAATCGCTATACCCTCCACCACCAGTTTTTACGGAAACTGGAAACCACAAACTATTCTATTTTCAAACTGAGATACAACATAGCCTCTCAAAAGGGCAATGTCAAGCTCTTACACAAAGATTCTACATCTTTTCTACCAAATCTTCCATTTCCATGGGGCTTTACACCTCCACGAACGTGGCTTCAGTAGGGCTGGCTTATCTTCTACGTACCATGTCTCTACCGGAGGGGCGGGCTCCACTGTCGTGACATCAAGCGTGAACTCTTCGAGGCTTTCGACATCTTCGAATACCTTTAATGTCACATTGGGGTCTATGGTCGGTATTGGGACAGATTCTGATGTGACTACCTCACTCTTTTTTTTTTACCGCGAAGGCGGATCTTTTCTTTAATTTCTCGATATCACTTGATATCGTTAGGATTTTACTAACGTTTGCGGCGACTTTGTCATCCGTTTGGGCAATTAGCGTTCTATTAATATCAGTGGAGTTTTTTATACCACTGATTTCTTTGCCTTGCAAAACAATGATAATAAACATGATTGCAACGATGCAAAATGAAATAATCACCCTTGACTCTCTAAACACACCAGTCTTTTTTACCTTGGGGTCTTCTTTTACAGACACGGCGGGCTTCTTGGCTGGAGTACGCGATTTTGTTGGAGTCTTTTTCCTGGAATTCGTGGCTTTGGTTGCCATAACTTTATCCCCCCTATTGAATTATGCCATATTAGACATAGTTATATTTTCAATAAATAGGGGTGCTATTCCTTCCTTTCTTTTCCAACTCTCTTCTGCCAATATCCGCCAACTGCTCCATTAGTGGGCCAAAACTTCCTACAAAACCCTTTTGTTGCCCCACGCTCATTTCACTTTCGTGAGAATATCCGAGAATATTGAACTTCTTCGTCAAATGATTCAACTCCTTAACATCTTTGACATATTGTTCGATATATTCTGCCGCTTCTTCTGGAGAATCAAACTCATTGTTTTGTAATATATATTATTTGAGCTTTCCAATCTTCTGTTTGGTCCGCTAAAGTGTTGTGATTATGTGGTGTTTTCTTGTTTTTCTGTGATTTCTGTCATAATTCCCCTCCCTTCATGAGTTAAAATGGTTTAATAATATACCGATAGATTCCGTTAATGTCAAGTCGTTTGTATTTATTGTTAACTCGGCATCAACTGGCTGCTCAAACGGGGCATCGTATCCAGTGAATCCTTTGATTTCTCCATCTTTAGCCTTCTTCCACATCCCTTTAACGTCTCTATTGGCGCATTCTTCTGGTGAACAATCGACATGGATTAGGTTTAGATCTGAAACGATCTCTCTAACCACATCTCTCATTTCCTCAGTTGGGGAAACATAGCTTGCTAATACAATAATATTTTCCTGGTTCAGTAACTCTGCAACGTGAGCTACCCTTTTCAAATTTTCTTTTCTCCCTTCGTTAGAAAACCCCAGGCCCTTGCATAAACCCTCTCTTAATTTATCTCCATCTAAATGGACAATCTTGTGGCCAAGAGTCTCTAACTCTCTCTTGAAAGACAATGCCAAGGTTGTTTTCCCACTGCACGGGATTCCGGTAAACCAAATTGTTATATTTTTCCTCATACTATCATTCTACATCGTTAATAAAATTCTATGGCAATGTATCCGCCTGACACGACCATTACATGTCTTCTGTCAATTTCAGGCCCTATATTTTTGTTTAGGTATTCAACAAGTTTTTCTTCGTCATTGTGGAATCTCCTTTCAAAATAATATTTCAATGTTTCGTCTTGGCTTATAACAACACAATCCATTGGTAGGAGAACTCTTCGTGCGCCTCCTTCAGAAACATTTTTTATCGTGTTCTTTATAGAAGAGTTCAAGTATAGACCGCATACATAAAACAACTTTGCCTTTAACTACGCCATCATATTCTCCAAATTCCGAAATAGTAACAGTGCCGATTCCGATTTTAGATTTTTGATTGAGGGTGAATACTTGTGTTTTTGCAAACCCATGAGATAGCGTTGTTGCTTTATCAACGACTAACTCGCTGCCACCCCATCCATCGAAAAGATGGACAATCAAAAATAAACTAATGATTTGACTATCAACTTCCATTATTATTATTATTACTTGGCTCACCGATCTGGCTCCTTCCTGCTTGTATTACGAGAAATTTTGAGTATAGTATGTTATTTAACACAACACTGGAGTTAATATGAAAAATCACAGGTTATGGGGAATGAGATGCTACTTGTCGGGTGCGATGGACAAGGCCCCCGATCAGGGCGCGGAATGGCGGGTGTGGGAAGGTGATATACTCGAAAAGATGGGGATTGTTGTTCTTAACCCATGCGACAAGCCCATTGACCTTGAGGACGGGTTGGATATAGAGTGTCTTCAGTATAGGACTAAATTAAAAGAAGATGGGGATTACAAAACGATTGCCAGTGAAATGAAAAAGGTGAGAATCGTTGATCTTAGAATGGTCGATATGGCCGACTTCTTAATTGTTAATCTCGATACCTCAATACCAACTTGTGGAACCCATGAAGAGATTAGTTGGGCCAACAGGATGAAGAACCCCGTCCTCATACACTGCAAACAGGGGAAGAGCGAAATTCCCGACTGGATGTTTGGTATGATCCCGGATGAGCACATGTTTAGCACCTGGGATGAAATAAATGAATACCTCAGACATGTTAATGAAGACGAAGTGGTTGAGGACATGAAGAGATGGATATTTTTCGATTACACCAAGTTGGTGCCGAAAGTTTCAATCGATTACATTCATGCGTCAGAAGAGAAGACCAAAGCTTACGCTTGATAACCGTTCTGTACCACAACGTTCTCAAGGCACTTGGTGGGAACTATTTGAAAGTCTAATAGGTGATGAGGGGCTAAAGTTAAATTAGGATCGTCTTTAATTTTTACCAGTAGGTTTCCATAATAAGGAATCAAATCCCCATTCAGATATAAATGGTTTCATTTTATCTGAATCTAAAGCACCCATGAAATTGTCAAGTGGTAGGTTCTCCCAGTCTTTGCCCTTTTCTTTCTCGGAGACTTTCATTTCATCGATCCAAGTCTTAATAGCGAGATCTCCCCACTCTCTGATTTCATTAATAACGTCATCTTTTTTATCGTTATTGTTTCCATCTGGGAATTGGCTATTATCTATCTCAACCCAGATTCTATTCTGACCAGGTGTATCACGTCCAAATAGGACTGCCATTAGAGTGATTCCGGCCTCCCAGTCATTTGCGCCTGCCCATAGTTTCCAGTCTAATGAATAACCATTGTCGGGACCCTTCTCAACAACTTAAAAATTTTCTGGCATTTTAGCGGATTTATTCTTAGCTGTTTTGTACCAATTACCCATTATTCTTTGTATTGTATATACCCTTCAAGAACAGTCTGCCAATCAGATAACGGATTAAATCCGGCTTTATCATCAAGAATAACATTGCAATAAAACTTCTTGCTAAAATCTTGAAATTCATTTGGGAGACATTCTAAATTAGAATTTATGAAATCAAACTTGATTCCATGTTTCTTAAACCATTTCAAATACCCTTCTATGTAAGGCTCGTGTGAGCAAGTCCATAAGATTAAAATCAATTCGGGATCTGCTGTCAACGTTTTCAACGCCTCTTCTGCCATAGGATAAAATGATTGGTTCTCCAAATCGTTTAAATAATATCCCCCAGGGCATATTGTTCCATGCAAGTCGATAGCCCAATAAGTTCTGTCCCACCCGCGAGCGAGCTTGTTTTCGTATGCTATCTGTATACTTCTTTTAAGGCTCATTCGTCGTCCTCCGGTGAAGAAAAGAGATCCGAAATCGACCTTCCGTCGTTAGCTCTAAGGACACACTCTCCGATTAATTTTCCAAGGTTTACGATTTTAATTTTTGGACTTTTCTTTACGTCAATAGAGTTTGTCACCAAAACTTTTTCGATACAACTATTTTCAATATTTTCATAGCTCTTGATTTTTCCATTGTTGATAAAGCAGCCATGAGCGACAGCAACATAAACTTTTGTTGCCCCCTTTTTCATAAGCAACTCCGCCCCATTGATCAAGGTGCCACCAGTCGAGGTCAAGTCGTCTACAAGAACACAGACCTTACCGTCAACCTCTCCCATGATGAAGTCAGATGTCGTGTTTGTTCCGCTATGTCTGGTTTTTGATATTACAGCCAATCTTGATCCTGGAACGAACTTTCTGTACTCTTTGGCAATCTTTCCAGCGCCTTCGTCTGGAGCGACCATTACAATGTCTTCTGTGGGGCATTTGCCAATCGTCTTAAGAAGTTCTTCCACCATAATCTTGGTGCATGAAATGTGATCGACACCAATATCGAAGAACCCCTCGATTTGTGGAGCATGTAAGTTTATGAGAAGAGCGTCGTCTGCCCCCGCATACCCAATAAGTCCAGCCACCAACTTTGATGTGATGGGAACTCTTGGCTTATCTTTGCGATCCTGTCTTGAGTATCCCATATAAGGAATAATTACGGTGATATTTTTTGCCTTTGCCCTCTTAGCACAATCGATCATGACGAGCAATTCCATTAAGTCATCGTTCACTGGATCGAAGATGGTTTGGATTATGACAATGTCTCGTTTTCGGAGGTTACAGTTATATTCGACATGTATTTCCCCCCGGTTGCTATTGCTTTCAAAAAGCTTGATAAATCTGTTGCCAAGTGGAATCGATAAATACCGCGCAACGCTTTTTGCCAACTTTTCGTTGGAACGCCCAGAAAATACGAGAGGTTCACCGTTCATGTCTACTCCTTATTTATTTTGTAAATGCAGAAACTGGAATTGTCAATTAATGATTCTTCATCCAAAATGACATTCCTCTGAAATGTACTCCTTCTTGTCCAACCATCTTCTTTTACGTCTCTCCTGACAGTTATATATGCTACACCGCTATCCTTAAGGAGCCCTCTTATTTTGATGATGATTTCCGCCCCCCTCTTCCTCGCTAACTGCATTTAATACATAAGTGCATGTAATCGTGTCATATAAACCTTCTGGTGAGGTCGGGAAAAAATGTGGATCATATCGGTGCATTGACAATTCATCAGCGTCTGTGCCCTTACCGCACCGCACCCATAGTCTAAGCATCTATCAACTAATAAATACTTTCTATTGAGCCATCGTGCGGGGGCAGAGGCCTTATCTCTCGATTTCGCAGTCTTATGGCTGTTTTTCATCCTGGGCCCCATTCTTGCAATGATCATGGTCGCAATGTTTGTGGCGCTTCTTAATGCAGAGGATTGCCGCGATGATTGAGGGAATGACGCAACAAATCATGTGAAATTTAAATCCAAATAAGATGATAACCCCAAGTCCGCCCCAAGAAAACCAGCCGTGCATGTGTATATCGAAGACCTCATGAAGAATATGCTCTATTCCTTCGATTAAAAGGAATGATATAGCAAAAAATATCAAGAAACGTATGACCATCTTCACTTTGCTTGGTTTCTCCAATTCTTCACCTCGTTTGTGAGTTTTATTTTGATTTAGACATTCCATTTTTTAACCAATAATTAATCTTTTAGGCTCGTAAGCAGGATTTTGTTTCAACCTCGTCATTAATCTTTGCCGCTACCCGGCTTCACAGTGCTTCTCACACACTCAGCCTGTTTGCGTTGCTACCTCGGTAGTGCTATCCGGTTTTCCGTCCTACCTTAAGAAGTGTAGTCCTGACTTTCCTCTGGTTTAACCAGCGACGAGTCGGCCTAAAAGAAATTGTTAATACATAACAATAGTTCGTGTTTCCCATTTGTCAAGCCCTAAAATAGAAAATGCCCCAGTGTTCAGTCCGGGGCTTTTCCTATCATCTCAGCCGTTCCGGGCTGGATGGCGTTCATAACAGTGATATTATACCGTTAATTACTGGTTTTGCAAGCTCTATGAAGGAGTATTACTAAAAATAAGTAACATAATCACAACATAACAAAACACAACCCAATCATAAGAGGGCGTAATGATAATAAAAACTAAAAATGGCAACAAGGTGCTCGAAACAAGCAAAAAGGATTGGGTTTCTACGGCTAAGAGTCGAGGTTGGACTATAACAGCTGGGCCGGGCGATGTGCCAGTAAGGGATCGGCTTCAAGTCATGTATCCAAGGAAGAGGCTACAGATTGAAAATGCTTATAATGAAGCTCACGCTATATTGTCGGTGTTGAATCTCGATAGTAATGACGAAAAGAAAAATGCCGCCTATCTTGCGGTGAGAAAGTTTTTTGACTTGGTCAAAGGCATGGACTCAGGAATAGATGACACGATTAGTGCCTGGGACAGATATCTTAAGGAAAAATCAAAAAGTATTGGAATCAGTACCATGATGGGGGATGCAAAGGGTTGGTTGAAAGACGATCCTGGTTTTCAAAAGAGGGTTCGTCAAAGGGATGCTGACAACCCGGCGCTGCAATCGTATAAGGACGAGCTACAATCTACACAGAATAATTCCTAAAATCTGATGAAGATCTGATCTTATCACCGAGGCCGTCTATTAACTCGATTCCGCCATCAGCACACACTTGGGTCTCTTCGAGCCCCTCAGAGGGCCTGTCTCCGCCATTGGCGAAGATCATTTTGTTGTCTGGGTACTGCTGTCGCAAGTAAGCGACTGTGTCCTTCACTGATTGCCCCTTATCAATGGAAAGGTGTGCGGAATCAACTATTCCCAATGAGCCAACAATTTTCAACCTATCGAACTGATCCATTAAAAATCCGCCGCTTTTAAGGAGAGCTTGATTGTTGTTGTTGACTATCGCTATTAAATAGTCGCCCCAGTGTTTTGCTAACTCAAGATACTCTATATGTCCTACATGTAGAGGGTCAAAATATCCGCTTGTGATTACGATTGTTCCTTTCGGATTTTCTGTTGATATCATTGTTTGTATTCCTCGAATCTACCACGATCCAGTTAACGTTGCTCCTGCCTCTGCGTATTTCCTGAACATGAGTCTAAAATCATCATATTCAAAATCTTGCATCTCCCATTGCGGATCTGCATGTTCTTTCGCCGCTTTGTATGAAGTCTCATCAAGAACTTCGGATATTCTGATTATTGCCTCATTGCTGATCTCATCTCGCCCTAATGATATATTGGTGATTCCAAATACCATGTCGTGATAGCATTTTCCACCAAAGAAGACCATTTCGCCTTCACCTATTCCATTGTTTATTAGTCTTAACTCGTGATCGAATTTTACTCCCTTGTCAGATTTCCAATGGTTACTTAGACCCATGATTAGTCTCCAAAATATACCTCTTTATGTACTCACTCAATTTTACAGGATCTATTATGGTGAATCCTGTATGCATCAACTTGTTACAGTGGGCGAATCCGATTTCATATATCTGATATAGAGGGGAGTATAAAATCGTGTCCCCATTTTCTTTTTGGTAATATCTCCATTCTTCATCATATATGGTAATATTTTTCATGTCATTCCCAATCTGGATCGTTAATGGCTTGGTCTATGATAAATCCAGCCAAAAACCTATCTGCTGTATCTGCATTTGGATTATGTCTATGGATCGCCGAGTCAAACATTACAGTGTAATTTTTGCACTTCTTAATGATAGCTTCCCTTTTGTCAAGTATCGAGCACCCTTTGGCCGTCTTTTCTTTTCGATGTTTTGTTCCGCAGGTTTCACATACGAACACGCATTTTTCCTGAAACATCCTTCTTTAATTGAGAACAACTAACTGTAAAAACCCTATCTGAGCTATACTCCCATCTCTACTTTGGTGCAAGTACAACGGGAACGGCTATGTCTATGTATAAGACCCCATTAGCTCTCACTTTTATCACTTCTCCCAAAAACGGGATCAAATGCAAATTGTTAACATATTCATAATTCGTCAACAAGTCTATACTGTTGACGTAGGCTAAAGGAATTCCGAGTGTGGGTAAATCGGTAGTCCAAGTCCCATTTGTAATATCACAGAAAAACTCACAATCGTCCCCTATCTTTATAATAACAACCGCGTGTATAAAGTCGCCAACAACATAGCCGACTTGTTCAATAAGGATCGTGTTTGCCTCAAATCCATTTTCTCTCAACTTGAGGGTGTATTTTGCAGATTTATTTGAACAATCGTACAAGTTTTCCACGTATGGTTCTCGATAAATTCTGTAAAAATCCTCAAGAAGTGGTGGGAGCATTGTTTCACAGGTGTATATTGGTGGTGCAGACTGTTTCCCCACTGGTAAAGTTGCACATCCAGATAAGAACGCTGAAAATACTAATAACACCGGGAGCTTCATGGTTCACCTCTTGTTGATTGTACGTTGGTTGATAATATATGCTCGGTATTGGGAAAAGTCAAGCCCTTTTATACATATTTGTTAATATTATGTGCGCTTGAGCTATCTCTTATGCTATAAAACTCCTTAGCTAACCCGATTTTTCTAACGGTTCCCACCACCGCTACCGTACTCCCGTCTATGTTGAAAATGTGTATGTGTGTATAGATTCCGAATTTTGCTATTTTGTATGCGAGATCTTTCAGTTTTAGATATGGTTTACCCACTTCAAATTTTGGTATTAAAATGTAATCATTATCATCGTTTCTTGCTATTACTGGGGTCTTAGTGTCTTTCAAATAGATCACTGATTCGCCCTTGTTTTTTCTTATAATTATTAGCCTGTCACTTGGCCATTTTTCTTCAATCACTTCCGCTCCCGACACCCTATAATTTTTGGTCTTAGACCAAAATTTCCACCAACTCATGCGCCCCCCTTTTTTTGAGTTATGATTATGTTATTCTATTTATTGTTATCTATTAGTTGTTCTTTATTGGTTATGGTTTCACATTTACATCGGGAGGGATTCGAACCCCCAGTGGAGCCTTAGCTCTTCAGATTAAAAGTCTGATACCTTCAGCCAATTCGGTCACCGATGCAAATTCTCTACGTTTTTGGTTCTACATAATTGGTGTCGATGGTCGGACTTGAATCGACGTGGTATGAACGGTACTGTTAGGTCACGGGCATCAATAAGGCAGGTTACTTATACCCACCTGGTTCCACTCTTCGCTTTTCCAGGTCGCCTTAGAAGCTCATTTACAACCTTTATACCAAAAGACGTATACCGGGAACGCCACAACGCAGCTATATTACCGAGATATATCTTCTCATACTCCCGTTAGGGACTTCATTTCCGTGTTTACGATGGCTATTCCTCTCGCCTACATCGACGTAAAATGGCGACGTGTTTTTAACAAGGATTCGCTCTCGTAAGAGCTATTGAGGATTCCTCAACGCCCGTCCTTGGGAAGTTGGCATTCAACTGGCTCCCTAATCCAGATTAATCGTTATTGGTACCCCTGCCAGGATTCGAACCCGGACGCGATTGCTTCGAAGGCAACTGTTCTTCCGATTGAACTACAGGGGCGTCTTTTGAAATTTTTTCTGACCCTCTCGTGTGCCTTGGGTCATATGGGCAGTTAAAGCATCCGCTGCCACAACATTTTTCTAAATCTAACAGGAACTCTCTACTTAGCATTAGTCTTTAGCCCCTGTCTGGTTTAGAAAGATCAAGTTCTATGTTTCCGCCAAACACGCCAAGTTCTGAGCCCTTTCTAAGTATGTAAATATTACGACAGCTACGCATAGCCAATTCGTTAATTATTACTGGCATATTTATTTTATGACAATAGTATGTTGGGACAGTAAACCCTCCTGAGTCGTCTACTATTCCCATTTTAACACCGCCACTTCTGTCCGCGCAATAAATATCCCCACGGACTCCCTGTTCTGAGAATCCCAGTCTGAAAGAAGATCCGTTTGGCCACTCGTATTCTGTGACTATGCTATCAAGAGTCTCAGATTTTCTTATAAATAGGATATCTGGCCCGCCGTTAGGTCCAATCATTCCTTGTAATTCTTTTTCATCTTCGACCATAATTATTCAGTGACTTTTTTGGTAAAATCTTTAATGCTTTCCTTTTCGGTAAGAGCCTGTATTTTCGGATTTGTAAGAAGCTCCAATAGATTAAAATCTTGGATATGTTTTATTACTTCTGGGTCTGATATAACATCAAGAAAATCTTTATCAGTGGCGAACCTAAGAATGATTTCATTGATCAAGTCTGGGTCTGAAAGCATCATTTGTTGTAGATCACTGATTGTTTTTTTCCCCTCGCTTTTCTTCTTTACAACCCGTTCCTTATATTCAATAATTTTCGCCTCGTCTTTTTCTATGATTATTTCACCGGCAGATTCGGATTTGATAATGTATTTCCCATCTTTGTCTTCTATAGTTCCGATTATCTTAGTGCCATCGAGAAGCTCAATTGTTGCTTTTTTTGGAACCAGGTGCTCTGGAGTGTATGTTCTGACTTCGGCCTGCATCCTTGGTTCAAATGAGAATGCCTCCATGGTCATTAGTATAAACAGGATTAATGAACTCTTTTTCATTCCCTTCCCCCAAATATAGACCATGGTGTTATTTCTTTTTCTGATCCCATGATTCCGACCTGGCCTCCAGACTTTACAACACTGATGTTTTTCACTCCAGTCATTACAAGTTTTATTATCGCGTTATTTATGGCGTTTTTATCTATGGTATGGTAACTTGGTACTAAGACCTCTACGCCGAATTGGACATCGTTATATAAAAATTTTTTTCGATATTCATACCTATACCTGCTGTTTGTTCTTTTTACCTGTTCTATAAAATTGAAAATGCTCTGGCCCCTATTAAACTATAGATGTCATTACAAACTAATTTCATGTTCGCTTTATACTTTCTCGGAGGTCCGTATGCGATTCCTTCAAAATAATCTTTGATAAACAAGATTGGTGAGAGGATCATATTTGGACTATATTGGTACTCCCGGCAGGACTTGAACCCGCAACATCTCTTTAGGAAAGAGAAATGATTCCTTTTCACCACAAGAGCATATATTATTGACCAACGATTGCTAATTCTTCATAAATAAAGCCGTTTGGCGGGCCGATCATTGTTGGACCCAACCTTCTAATCATAGTTACATAATCACAACCAAGCTCTTTGAGAACATTGCAGGCCAAGGTCCTTCTTGCGTCAAGATGACATGACATAAGAAATATCTCCATCTCTTTGTAAGTAGACTCGTTTCCCTCACCGTTTGTGTCTATGGGCCTTCTTTTGGAGATCACCTCATAAACTGGCATTAGCTTACTTTTGCACGTGTTCCGGTCTAACTTTACTACGCAATCATGAAATACCGCGTATTTCATCTCTTTTTCAAATGTGGGTAGCTGGCCAACCAATAAATGAACATCCTGTATCCATGGGATTTCTTTACCATTATATTCCATTTGGTTAACGTTCCCTATTATTTCACCATAGTCTCCAGGACACGGACTTAGTTTGTGAGGCTCAATTTCCCATTTCATATCTTCCATACTTCCCTCTCGTTGTATTATTCGGACTCTTTGCACTCCGCCATGTCGTGCAATATTAAACTTTCTAACGCTACGATGATCTCTTCTTGAGTTATTTCTGGCTCTTTATGAGCTTTTCTATAGAGCCCAATGTCTTTTGATAAATTATCAATTGATGTCCACTTGTCGCTCCTTAGCGCCAGAGCAATAAATTCAATATTCTTTTTGTTAAAAATTTCCCATTGGCCATTGCTCAACTCTTTGTTAGAAATTTCCATTGTTCTTCTATAAATTGTCATAATGTCTTCCTGGTTACGAGTTATAATATTGCACCGTAATATTCATCCCATTGCTCTTTCCAATAAGCGTCCGCTTCTTCTTGACATGATGGGCAATAAATTGCCATATTGTCTGGATTTGCATATGCGGTGCGTTGTCTGTTGTTTGACGCACCTTCAGCTTTGCACCTTGAACACTTTAGATCTCCATTAGGGCAACCTTCCATGTCTCTTATCGCCGCAGCCAAATGGGGGACACGGGCTTCTATGAGATTTTTACTAAGTTCTCCTTCAAGAGCGCTAATTATAACCCCTTTCTATAGTCTCGCCCTTTTTAATAGCGATTTCCCTTGTCACTCCATGCAATCTTATCTTCATGTATGAATAAAAGTTCTGGGCAACGTGATGGCCATTCCCGCCAACTTTGCAACCATACTATAAGATCGATTCAAAGATACAGCAAGATGCTTCGTAAAAAAACGGTGGCGTTGTGGTCGTCCTCGAAAAAGTACTAACCTCTTGATATGCCGCCATGATGATGGCTGTCATTCATACGATTCAATAAGATTGAAGTCAAGAAGATGTCTGAGACGTAATCTCTATATCTACCTCTCAATTCTTCCTCGACAAATTTCCCAATCTCTTGTTTGATCAACACTTCGATGTAATGATTCATGATTTTTCCTTAAGCAGGTTATGAGATAACATAGCACTGTTATCGTTGTTTTCAAGTCGTTGTGGGAAATTGGTGGCGGAACCGCCCCCCAACCTCTTGCGTATGAAACAAGTGCTCTTCCAGTTGAGCTATCCCGCCGTATTTTTCTTGTCATGTCTTATTCTTAAGGATTCAATTTCTCTAACAATATCTGATAAATATTCGAAATTGGACCTTCTACATAGTACGGAAGACCTTTTCCTAATTTCTCTTTCGTCGATAGAGTAGTCCCTTCTAAGGATGGATTGTAGCATTATTATTTGCGTAATCAGGAAGTCCGCCTCAACGATCTTCCCCTCTCTCCCTATCACGTCCTGAAGTTCATCTTCTTCATCTATGTTTTCAATCCCAAGACTTTTCTGTAAATCTTTTTCGTCAGCATCCATTTTATAGCCTCCATAGGCTATTTCTTTAGATTTTAACTAAGATCCTTTTAACTACTTATTGATATCAAGTTGTTAACGCCCTTTCTTGCCTCGCGAACTCTTCTTCCGCCCATAGCTTTAGCTTTTTCTTATCATCTGGGTCAAAGGCTGTGGAATTCTTGCTTATAAATTCTGCGAGACCTTCCATAGTGTGGATTATCTTTCTTGAAAAATTCCTGGTCTTTTAGTTTTGTAATTTTACATTCGTGATGTTTACCCATAATATGACCTTCTATTAATATTTTTAAGTTTGGTGAACACAGTTGGATTCGAACCAACGATCTCTTGCATGTGTCATACAAGCGCTTTAGCCAGACTAAGCTATGCGTCCATGTGATGTATAATATATTTTAACCTAACCACAGGAGTTTGATTATGAGTAAAAGATTATTTGTCGTTACTGTTGGCTCTCAAAATTCACCCGCTTCCGTCCAAGACCTTGAGTCAGAAAAGGCCAGAGTCGAAAAGCAATTAGGTGCCGCCCAGGCTGCCACTGCTGTAATTACCGTTCCGCATGGGAACGAGGCTTACGAGATTGGCCGTATTTACAAAGACGGTTTCTCTTTCGAGCAAATCTTTAAGTCTTTTGAATCAGGCTTGATCACTGACGAGAGAGCAAAAGAGATGCTCGGCCTTGAGTAATTGGTGCATCGGGCGGTAATCGAACCCGCAACCTTCAGATTAAGAGCCTGTTGCGCCACCAATGTATAGATTGAAAAAGGATATCTGCAATGTAACCGCGTATATGAAAAAACAAGTTAATTTTACATATTAGGTTATTTTCATGAGAATTTATGCAGACGATAATGATGCCCTTCAACAGAAAGTAAGATCTGTTTTGGACAAGAAATTGGCTTTGGACGATGCAGACGTTCAGGCCGCAGAGGCCGGGGCTGTTAATATAGTTCAAGAGTTTTTTGGTCTTGAGGTGAAATCAAGGGTCGAAAATAGATCTGACAGGAGTCTTGTTGAAATCCAGGTTTTCGCCCCTACGAATGTTCGTCTGGGGTATCTTCAGATGTGGCTTATCCCATACGCAGGGGAAGCGTTGTATCCGAGAGGGACCAAACAGGTTCAAATACACATTGTTGATATGAACAGAAGCGGGCTCTTTATGCCAAGTGAGGTGATTCCAAAACTACGCACTTATTTCAAAAGCGTATTCGCCCCTTCCCTGGATGTTGAGAAGTATCTTGGGGAACTGGGGTACTTTGACCAGGGTGCTGTCACTCAATACTTTGATCAACAAAACGCTCCTGGCGGTTTGAAGACGTAATTGGAGCCGAAGCTCGGTAACGATCCGAGTTAACCTGCTTACAAGACAGGACATCATCCATATAAATGTTTCATCGGCATTTTATAAGTTAAATTTTATTGGCGTCATTGGCTGTCCAAGACAAGCTAATCCATGGTAATGCGTCCATAGTTTTCTACACCATCTGATCGCTATTTCGTCAGGGTCTTCGCCTCTCACATGTTCCGCGTCAGGGCAGTGGCATTTTAATAGCTTTTCAATCAGACTGTCTGGCCCATTTGAATCCATAGTTACTTGAGTTAGTTGAAACTTTTTATGCTCGCTTTTACTAGAGCATATCTTTTCGCCATTATTGTCTAATAATAATGGGGCGTATCTTATTGTTGGGTAGCCGAATCCAAAAGCGCCCGCCAATGGCCTCTCTACTTTTTCTAACGGAACAAGGTCCCACCCCCCTTATGTGAGTTCTTACTGAGTTTAGAACCATAAACTTCCCAATTTCAAGGCTTTTGAAATCGGCCTCTCGAATTTCCATCTTTAACAACATGCACATCACGTCGGCTTGAAAATTCCCATATTCATTTAGTCGCAATTCAAATTCCGGTGGGTATCCCATCCAATTCATAAGATCAACCTGCATTTTTTCAAACTCTGGTGTTGAGCGAACATCATGAACGACCCCCCATCTAAGATCGATTCCAGGCGTGTTATAAGATTCTAAATAAAATTTTGTGTAGAGAAAGCTCGCTCTTGCGTGTAAGATCATTGCCGCATGTCCAACGTGCGGGGGATAAGCTGAGTTTGGCATGTATACTGAGTCCCATTGCATTATGATTATCTCTTGTTCGTTACTACGATTCTTTTTGTCATGTTGTCACCATTTATTCCCACTATGATTCTATATCATGTTCTTTTTCCCAATCTTCTGCGTCTATTATAACATCGCAAATCTTTTCGCACATATAGTCGTGTTTCTCGTCGCCCATCCCCTCTTTCTTAAGCCTTGCCATATTTAAAAGAAGGTTTGATGCGTGTAGGGATATTTTAGTTTTGAATTTTGGCGGCGACTTTTTGGTTTTGTAAACAATACTATATAGTGCATTATACCAATCTTCTAATGAATTATGTTTTTCTCTATTGTTCATCCAAGATTTAAGCCATCTGGATGATGAGTCTTTTCCGTCTTCACGTCCCTTTCCGTAGCTTAAGGTCGAAAGCTGAATTTCACTTGAAGCATTTATAATTCCGCATCCTCTACAGGTGATGTCATTGTCGAAACTAAAATGTTCAATATTTTTCTTGCAACCTTTACAAATAGCGCTAAGTAGCCCCATACTATTTTTTCCTGTTTTGGCGAAGCTCTTCGCAGCTCATTTCTTCATAGTTTTTCATATATTTACCTCGATGCTGTCATTGTTATATGAGAGGGATGTGGACTGAGTTTATTGTACATCTAATTGTGACAGTACCTCTTTAATGCTTACTCTTCGTTGAAAAGGAGCCCAGAGGGGCGGAGTTACGCGCTCCGGCGTTTCCCCAACTGAGCATAGAAATTTTGATATGGACAAAATATGAATTGGTACAAAAAATCTCAAGGGGCTTATGGGTTATGGATAGACCCTGATGGTGGAGAAGTCCCCGTAAATGATTTCCAGGGACATGAGAAAGCTTTAGCAGAATACCTTTCTGAAGACGAGATTGGTTCTGAATCGTTTCCAATGCCCTTTGACAGTCTCACCCTTGGCTATAATGCTATCGCAAGTGGCTGGTGTAGGTTGACATTCTTCGCGGAAAATTTTGAGGCGACCTTTTCTCAAGATATCTCTCACACCCAGATCAGGAAGATCCTCGGTGAAATTGCAACCGACAGATTCAGAGATTACTGGTTTTTTGTTGGCCCAGATGACCAAAAGGGTAATTTCGCGGGTGATAGAATTGGTGCCATGCGTTTATTTAGGGGATTGGCTGGACTTTAAGTAAAAATTGGTGGCCCCTGTGGGCATCGAACCCACTACCTCCTGCTTGCAAAACAGGCGCTCTAAGCCACAACATGAGCTAAGGCCAAATAAAAATACCCTTGTTGAAAATTATCTCTCCAGGCAAGAATCGAACTTGCAACCGGTTTAGATGTCTATTCCAATATCTAATTTAACTTCGTCTGACAAATTTTCAATCGACCAAGGTGGTTCCCAAACGAGTTCTACATTTACCGTTTTAATACTATCAATATTTTTGACTGTTTCTGTTACTTCAGATATTAAATATGGACCATATGGACATCCAATAGATGTTAATGTCATTTCAACATCAACATGATCTCCATTTATCTTGGCTTTATATATCAAACCCATATCTACAATGCTTATTCCAAGATCAGGGTCTAATATTGGTCTTAACTCGTCAAATATTTTTTCTTCCGTTAAATTATTCATTGGCTCCTCGTAAAAATAAAATGTCAGGTGGCATAGATTAAGATATTTGCTTTTGTTATTGGTACGGTCTGCGAGACCCTGTCAATCAAGCTGGTGAATCGGGTGGGAATCGAACCCACAACCCACAGATTAAAAGTCTGCTGTGCTACCTAATTGCGCCACCGATCCAAAAATTGACTTGCCATCTTGTGAAACTCACGTATTGGTCTCGTATCCAATCCCTCAACGTATGTAATAGCTACTTCCCCGTGGGGAAGAATGGTCGTCGGTCATTTTAACATACCCTATCCGTCAACTCTTTTTAACAGCCTTCTTCGCCCTTGGCTTCCTTGTCTTTTTCTTAATCTTATCAACTGCTTCTTCTGCTTCTTCCTCAACCTCGTCGAGATGTCTGACAACATCTTCGCCGACCTCTTCGAGTGTTGATCCTGTCAAAAGTTTGAGTCCGAAGTGGAATAATCCAACTCCAGCCGCAAGACAAATGACAATCGGCAAAATCTCTTTTGCCAAAAGAAGATAGACGAGATAAATCGGTAACGGAGCCACCATTAGTGTCCCGATGATTTTGTTCTTATTCATATTACCCTCCTATTGTTGTGGGTTGAGCTAATACTTCTAATTATTCGAAAGAAATCCCTGTAATAAATTGGTGGACCAAGTGGGATTCGAATCCACCATTCAACTTTGAACGATTGTCCAACCAGCGGGTGTATTTTATCTTCCATATTATCTCCAAGGAAAAAGTATTGTGACTCAAAGTTTGGTTATCTTCGGGGGTAGAGCCTCTGTGTTCCCGCCCGGCACTTACGGGCTGAGGCCTTAGTAAGTGATCGGCACCCGGCTTTACCGGGCCTTAGTCACAACCTATTCGAAAATTAATGGGATCGTGTATTAACCATGGAATTTCCTTGTGTATTATCGACACCTCCTCTTTTGGATATTTCAAGACCGATGGGGCGAAGAAATATTTGATGATAATTACGGATATTATTAATGACAAATTAGCCGAGGGTTAGTTCGTTTCCGATTAGTGCCACGTGGAGGCTTGTCATTATACTAATCTAGCGGAAGCAGGAGTCGAACCTGCAATCTCCAACTTATGAGGCTGGTATGGTCTATGTATCCACATCCACTCTTCCGCTATGGCTGTGAGAGAAGGCGTCGAACCTCCAGCCGCTAAGTCCATGGAACTTTACAGTTTTCCTGATGAAAGCATAGTACTTTCAATCAATCCTCACAACATTAAATCTCATATATCCCAAAAATAACGAGTTGGGTTTTTGTATACTCTACATCCATATCTCTATCTGATTTCATATTTTATCATAGTTAAAATGGTAGCGGGTGTCGGAATTGAACCGACCTAAGGGTTGCCCCTCCCTGGTTATGAGCCAGTTATCTGCTACGCCAGTCGATTTACCCGCAATCTAAATTTTGATGATAATGATGGGTCTCGAACCCACAAGGAGACATTGCCTTAGCTATTACAGCCAAGCGGTAACCGTACCTTAAATGGGAGTTGAACCCATTGCTCTCTACCGCTATTACAGCGGCGCGTATTCCAATTCCGCCACATTATCAAAATGGTACCCACTGCAAGGTTTGAACTTGCAACCTCTTCGTAGCGAAGTGCTCTTCCAGTTGAGCTACGTAGGCATCTGTTAAGTGTATTATAACCTGCTTTTGAAAAAAGTCAAGCTGTTTTGAAAATTGGTAGGCCCGCAGGGTAATGATCCCTGTTCCATAGGGTAAAAACCCATTGCCTCACCTTAATGCTTCGGACCCTCTTTGAGAAATGGTACCCCCGGTAGGACTCGAACCTACACAAGATAGTTTAGAAAACTATTGCTCTATCCAATTGAACTACGGGGGCAAATAAAATGCGCTCGTCCAGCCGGGTACCATCCGGTTGCAAAATTTCCCTTGCGGGTACATCCCAACCGTTTGCACTCGGCTTGGTACGAGACGTATAGAGCGACTGGCGCTCCTGCCAGGATTCGAGCCCGGACCAACTGCTTAGAAGACAGTAGCTCTTCCAACTAAGCTACAGACCTATTATAAAATTGGCTCCAGAGGTAAGACTTGAACTTACAGGACATAAAATGTCACGGATTAACAGTCCGTTCCGCTGCCATTACGGTTTACACTGGATATTATACAGCAAAAGATGGGCAGGCTGAGCGGATTCGAACCGCCCCTACTTGAGCCACAATCAAGTGTGCTGAGCTACTAACACTACAGTCTGCATCTATTTTTCCCGCCCAGGCCTATTGCTCTCTTGTTTTCTGTCGGTGAGAGTTACCGGAGGGTTTCCACTGAGTCATGACTTCCGGTTTCGCCAACATTTTCAAAGTATTTATGCATATTTTATAATCAGGATAGATGATGCATCCTTATTTTCCACAGGGGACAATTCTATTTCCACCTTTGAAATAGGCTCATCCCATGCATTCTGTAAAAGTTCAAAAATTACAAATTATAGTATCCTCGTAAACGCCATCGACCCGACTAACCCCTAAAGCATCGCTGAAAACAGCAAGGTGTTTCACCAAGTCATCGCCGCTACTCGATGTATGACCGAACGCTTTTTTGACAACCTCGTCGGCATTGAGCAGGTCATCCAATACAAAATCAAGCTCTTCCGGAACAGCCTCGATGTCGAAAAGCTGATAATAATTGACAAAATCATCAATCGACCTAAGATCCTCTCCAACCTTTCCAGCCATCCATACCAGATACGCCAGAGGGGAAATTCCGGGGGCATTTTCCGTCGAACATCCCCCTTCTCGGAATACTACTACGGGGTCTTCTCCCATGTCAGCAATGGCTGACTTGGATATCTTCTCTCCGTCCGAAAGAACTAGTGGTGCGAAGTGTTCCGTAATCGGACCTTGACCGACTATCCCTCTTAAATAATTTAGGATCGCTCGATGGGTCTCTACATAAGTCGAAGCACGGATATGGGGATCTACAATGCCCTTCCAATCACCACCGCGAATTATGACATTCGACCCCAAGAGAAAATCAAAAACAGCGACTATCGAACTACTGATATCAGCCTTCGGGAATTCATCCAATATTTGGCTAATCGATGCTCCAGTTTCTGCATGAAGTTTTTTACTCATCTCTTGGCGTAGCTCTAAGCCACCCCAGTATGTTGGAATCGGTCTTATCAGTACTTCCGGGATACCCAGATTACCAAACAGCCTGAGAGAAGTATCTGTTCGATAGCCACTTATCGACAGGTACGGTCTTATAAACCCCGCTCCGTTTAACCCGATTGTACTTATCTCTGGCGCAATATAGCAGATACCATGATGCTTTTTCGCGTAAAGAAAATTGCACATCATCGTGGTCATGTGACCAATATGAAAAATGACGACAGAATAAGTGACCCCCGGAATAAATCTCAGCACGATCCCGTCACGCATAGGCATTCCTGTATCCTCCCTCTTCAAAATTCCCACAAATAGTCGGGTAGCTGCCCGGAGGCGACATTCTTACTGAGGTGTCGAACACACCCGTCAGATCGAACGGCAGCGAGATCACCAAACCCTTGAAGTTTAACATCTTGGCATATACTGCGCTACCGGCATCAAGACCCACCTGTGATCCCACTCCCGCCATTATGTCAAGTGGCTCAACGTAGTCAGCAAGTCTTTCCGGCGTGAGACCGTACTCGACATGAAGGTTCTTTCCCGCCAGCGTGGTTTCCCATTGATGGGGGAATCGCTCGTCAGCAAACATATACCCCCACAGGATATAGGGAGAAAGGGTAAGGCACAAGACATTATTCCTGACGAGAACTTCTCTCCGCTTACGAGTAAGTAAATCCATTAGGATCGTCCTCGGCGTTATGCCGCACACCCACTCGAAACCCATGCGCTTGCCAATCTCAATGTTTTCTTCCGCCAACTCGTGAGAGCCGACCCATTCTGTAGTTTCTGCGCTCCCGATACTTATCTTGCCGCACCCAGTAGACACGATCTTCTCGATTCGTCCTTGGTCTATGCTTCGCGGTAATTCGTGATACTGAAAAATCACCTCCATCCCAGCAGAACAGGCAGCACTGCATAGATACATCCAAGCATCGGCATTCCCTATCTCGTCGCTAGCCGGTCTTTGGCTTCTATGATCAACGACAACCAAGCCATCGACCCCCTGCATACAAAAGTATTCGACTATCGCATCACGAGCACTGCCATTATACTCGTAGGCACCGATTATGCAGTAAGTTTTCATTTGTTCTCATCGTTCTCCTTTCGTTCCGAAAAACTTTTATGTCGATGTGTTTGTTTCAATGTGCTTATAATACACCACAAACGGTCGATGTCAAGTCATTTTAAGAAAGCTTCTCACAAAATCCTCCTTTTGGTGGGAAATAAAGGTTTCCTTTTCATTAATTAGAATACTAAACGTTGACTCGATCTTATTCGAGTGCATTTCCATAAATGTCGATATGTCTGGCAATTTTAGATTAGATAGATCGATCAGAGCAAACATGCAACACCACTATTTTTATACATTTCGTTACCATAATATAACCTTTTAACAGTTGTGATTAAAAATGGTCTTGAAGGGTGGTGATTGGGCACCACTTGATCATGCTGAATCACGATCCGCCACTTGGCTCACCTACATTGATATTCAGAATCGGGAGCCCCTTCAAGAGTGGAGCGGGTAGTCGGATTCGAACCGACAACAGACAGGTTGGAAACCTATTGCTCTACCAATTGAACTATACCCGCAAGAAAAAATTGGAGCGAACAGTGAGACTCGAACTCACATCATTTGGGTGGAAGCCAAAGGTAATTATCCTTTATACGATGTCCGCAATCTGCCTCTGTTTGTTACGCAGAGACAGGAGTATGTTAAAGGTCTATTATACCGTGAAGTACAACATCCCTTTTGTTTTTTCTTTATTCTATTCTATTTTCAAAGATCGTCTGTGTATGAACACAAAAAAGGCCTGAGGTTTTTGATTCCCTCAGGCCTTTTTTTTGTACGCTTGTACTTAACTACAAGGCTACAACCCTGAGGAACGAATCCCGTTCCATCTACCATTATCATGGCGGATGGACGCTGCTATAATAGCAGCGACTGTATTCGTTTTTACTCTGGTTGTAATTGCTGTAGTCATTTTTGAATATCCTGTTCCTTTCGTTCCGAAAAACTTTTATGTCGATGTGTTTGTTTCAATGTGCTTATAATACACCACAAACGGTCGATGTCAAGTCATTTTAAGAAAGCTTCTCACAAAATCCTCCTTTTGGTGGGAAATAAAGGTTTCCTTTTCATTAATTAGAATACTATATAATAGTTAGACGCTCATGGTTTGGAGGTCGGCAAAAATACAATTGCCCTAAGCGTTTAGTCCTCTAAATCACGTGTTCGGAGGTAGTTATGATGACCGTCCCAAAAATGTTAATCATCTCGTTGGTGTTGACAGTGTTGATGTCGGGGTGTGTTGGTGGGGGCCGAAGCTTCTTTAGCTCTGGTAGGCAGGGCGAGGACGTTGGGTTGGCAATTGAGGCCGGGGAAGCCGCTATTGTAGCGAAACAGGCGCGTGAAAACGCTGAAGCGGTTGGGATAATAGGCGAGCGTATCGAGGAAGATGCGGCTGAGATCCTTGGACGTACAGCGGAAGTCGATAAAATCGTTCGTAAGGGCGCTCCTGGAATCGTTGCCCAAACCTCTGAGCATACAGATGCTATTATAGGTAAAAGCTCAGGTATTATCGAGGATGCTCGTCTGGTTCAAGATATATCCAAAGATCAGGAAGCGGGTGCTAAAGCGTTTACCGATTTTTCAGAATATGCGATTAACAAGTCTAAGGGGAAGTGGAAAATGAGTGGAGTCATGTTGATCCTTTTGTACCTTCTTGGCTTCGGATTGGCTTTCACTATGATAGGGATGGCTTTTCAAAACATTCCGTTCTTACAGCCTATTACCAGACTGATAAATAGTCTTGGTTCAGCTATGGTAGATATGGCCAGCGGATTCTGGCAACAAAAAAGATCTCTGGATATTCAACACTTGGATAGGACTTCTCATATTCAAAATGAGGAAATGCCGGTGGAGGTTCAGACTAGGATCATAAAAGAGAGACAAAAGGGGACCGGTGTTGACTTAGATTAGTTTGTATCCATTATTGGACACAAAGGGATTGTGTCAAATCTCACTTAATACAACAGTGTTATATGTTTTTTCTAACTCTTTTTATCAGTGAGGTATAATTTTGAACTGGGTTGTGAAGTTATTTGTCGGCGATGCTGTTGAGAAAAGCAAGCGCATGGAAATAGAACATAAAAAAAATCAAGGAAGACTGGATGACTTGTCCAAAATGGCCAATGATATATCTTCTCAGGATTTTGAATTGAAGGCTCTATATAAGATAACCGACTCTATTTTATCCACCTCTGCCGATGGCTTCTTAGTTCTTGATGAATCTGAGAATATTGTTTTTATAAACCCTGCTTCTGAAAAAATGTTTGGTATTATATTTAATGAGGTCAAGGGGCTCCATGTCTCAAAATTCATTTTTATACCTTCTGAAGACGGGAAAGATAGAGAGCCGTTTAGCACGGCCTTGAGCAATGGTATTGAAAGAACGGGGGGGGTTAAGTGCTCCTATCAGGATGAGGTTTGTGGAGACAAGGGAAAAAGCTTTCATGCGGACATTGTTGTTTCCCCAGTAAAGAATGGGATCTCTGGATATATTGTATCTATAAGGGACGTGGAAGAAGAGTTTAATGAAAAGGATAGGACAATCCTTGTTGTAGATCAAGTTATTGATATGATCTACTGTCCAGCTATAGTGGTAAACTGTGGAATTATCAAATATGCTAACAAGTCAGGATATGATTTCTTAAGAGGTCCAAAGTCGAATGTCGAATTAGTTGGCATGGATATAGATGTGTTTTTTAAGCCAATAATTGCCTGGGGAGGCGAGACGATAGTTTTTAGTTGTAATACAAGTCCCATTTCAGGGCCAAGTTGTGACATAGAAATAACGACATTATGTATAAATATTAAAGGAGAACAATCCGAGCTTTATGTATTAAAAACCCAGAGATAACTTCTTTAATATGGGAATGTGAAAAATGGGATCTGATGATAAAAATTCAGGTGGTAATGGAGAGTGGGGTCAATGGGCCAATCACGTTCTTGCCGAATTAAAAAGACTAAACGATAACATCGGTGATCTCAGGAACGACGTTACGGTTTTAACTGTAGATGTCGCACAGCTTAAAGTAAAGTCTGGGCTATGGGGCGCAGCCGCTGCAATTTGCACAATTGTAGTTTTCCTTGGTATGAATTATCTCAAACAATCTTTTGACGAAAAAAATACTGCTCCACCCTCGGCAATAGAGAGAGCTTCAGAGGTTGATTCCGAAAATAAAGACGGCGCTGATATATTCATACTTGATGGTGAAAACATAAAAACAGCTGATGCTGGAGCGCTAAATGACGATGCGGAAGGAAAACAGGCCGATTTTAATGTAGAATATAAACATGCACAAAGTGGCCCTCACGGCCCATAGGCGTCAGGAGAAAAATTATGAGAGATGTAAACAAAGATATTTTTGAAAAGCTAAGTAAGCTGGAGTATAAAGATAGTTTCAAGCTTGATTTCCCGGTTGTTGAAAAAAGAGAAGTCAAGGCTGCTGAGATACATGAGCCTGAAGAGGATGGCGAAAGCACACCTTATGATACTTTAAATACTATGTTGAGTGAGATTGTATCGGCAAGAACAAAAATTGCAAGGCTTAGTTCCTCTATTGGGCATAGGGTTGAAGCCGTTGAGGGTCTCAAGAGATCTCTCACAGATATCGGTGACCTGGTGACAAATTTACACAACCAACTGCAAAGGGTCGGGATATAAATGAGAATTGTGACAACAAAAATAGCCAACTCTAATGGCAAATCACGGAAGCTTCTTCAAATTAGCAAGAAGGAATGGAAGTCTATTGGTAAAATAGCGCAGTGGGACGACAGTCAAACTGTTAAAGAAGAATGCCTTACTATGATTCAAAATATTGTAGAAATGGGTCTTTCTACATTTATTAATGACTCTGATCTAAAAAGACTTTTGGCCCCGAATAATGTTATGGACCCAGAAACCGTTGCCGTTCCAAACGACATCAAGGCCGTAATAACGGCTTTAGCTGATGTCGCTAAGGGTAAACCCACAAGTCTTTTTGATGTTGAGAAGAAGATAGAGTTAACCGAGAATGAAATATCACAAGACAAGGCCTCTGAGCAGGCGGCGGAAAACGCCGACGCTGAGAAAGAAAGAGTACGTTTGGAGAACACAGTTTAGTTTTAATATTATCCCAATTATAGTATAGTATTGTCCCAATTATAGGATATTGATATAAGAGAGGGTGGCTTTTAAGAGTCATCCTCTCTTTTTTTCATCATAATTGGATCATGACTATCGGGACACATCCCCCAGTGACTGTAGTCTTGGAATGGCGCTGTCAAGCTTGTAAAAATAAGCGCGTCATGACTTTTCCCACATTTAGGACATGGTTCTACATCCATATGAAATGAGCCATCCGCAAGAGGCGCATCCGGTCTCGCGTCTGCCATTCCAGAATCTATTTGAACCTGGATTTGAGCGGCCTGTTTACGGTGGACCCAAGCTGTCACGACCTGTTCAGGATCGACTTCTTGTAAAAATCGTTCGAAGAGCGCCTCAATGGTTTCAAGAAAGCTTTCAACCATTCTTATCCTTTCGTCCATGATTTCTTGAGGGTCTTTTCCATCAATTTCAGTGATGGTCTTAAATCCAGAAAAGACAAACTCTTCGTCAATCATACATTCGACAATGTAGTCATCCTTCGTTATTACGCGAAACTTGGCTGACGACACTTTCTTATGTTCGTTGAATGCGGCGCATACCTCTTCCCCAGCCCAAGGCGTACCCTTACTGAGCTTTGTGGTCAAAGAACTTCTTCCTTCGCCCTTCATGACAATATCTCCGCAAAGAGCGGTCACGATCTTCCCAGGCAACTTACCATCGGTCTCGGAGGCCATCCAGAGCCACGTGAGAAAGTCTTTACCTATTTCTGCTGTGGTTGACTTTCCGTTAATAGAATACGGAAGATATTCTGCTGGCGATTTTCCGGTGATGGATGTAAAGAGTTCGTCGGGGGATAATACCGTATAATTGGTTGCGGTGTCCAAGCCCATTCCGTCTAAGAGAGAATCAACCTTTTTGATAGAGGCTCCCTCCACGAGAAGATTGGCCTTTGGTCGAGTGAGTACGGCGCGAATACCAGAGCAGTCCTCGAAGGTCTTGTCAGCGAGAATAGCTTCAGCATTCTCTTTGATTTCTTTGACGTTCTTGCCCTTGGCCACATATCCCTTTTCGGTATAGAATTTATCTAACAAGTAATTGACAAGTTCCTTAACTGCTTTTTTATCAATGACCCTTTCTCTGGTTCTCATGGCGAAATAGACATTCTCACCGTATTTCAAAAAGTCTTCGCCTTCTGGCTTTTCACCAGTATGCAATGTTACGCCTCTACATACATCCACTGTGGTGTAGTCGCCAACGCCGGGTGTTTCGAGATAGGAAAGATCCAAGAGATCCTGTTCCGTTTCGCTTGCTCTCGCCACTTGTGGTTTTAGTACTCGAAATGTCATTCCGCCCTTTTCAAAGCTCATAGTTCTACCTCTGATTCGTTTTTTTAATTTCTTTCGTGCTTTTCTAATGGATGTAACATACCTTAAAAACCGCTCATTTCAAGCTGGTATGTTAAATTTTGTTGTTCGATCTGAACTTTTCGATTTTACACCACTTACTCGCTAATCAGTGTAATCTCAACACTGTTTGCGGGCAAAGTATTATTGAAAAGAAGAGATTGAAAAATCCGTTGGCTCAATCGATGTAAATTTTACACTGATTTCAGAGTAAATCAAAGACTAAAAAGTGTTTTGGCTATTTTCGACATCTTTCCAGACAATCGGTGTAAAATTTACACTGATTTCGGAGTAAATAATGTTGAAAAGAAACAACTTTGCCTCCAATCAGTGTAATCTCAACACTGTTTAGGGCCAAAGTACTGTGTCGTAACCCCTTGGTATCACGGTATGTACATGTTATAAAAATAGGCCCTTATAGACTAGTTTAAAGGGATAATAAATTATCCCAGAGGGGTCCTATAGTAAAAATGGAGGCGCATCTATTTTAATAATTAGGGGCGTACTATGAAAATCTTATATGGAAGAGTTAGGAAGTAGGTTGGGATCAAAGAAGTAAGAAAATACTAACGTTAGTGGGTAAGTTATTTTGCATAGGTGTATAATTACGAAGTGACTAACTAATTTTTATAGGGCCATTTTTATGAATTTAGGCGAAAGAATATGCTCCAAATTATTAAAAGCAACAGGTGAGCAAGACTTCATCAAGCATGTGCGTGTGAGAAAAGAGGGGCGAGTGAATTTCACTGTTCCAATAAGTTATTTATGCGGCGGCGACTCTCGTCTAACCGCCACTTTCAAAAAGCTGAAGCCCGCTTCAATATCAATCTTCCACGTCGATACTATCGGTGAGTTAATTGTAAGAAGTCATCTCTCAAAATTTATCGAAAAAATTGTGGAGATCACTCCGCAAGAATACAACAGCACGTTTTCGCTGTTCAGTCATGTTCATTTTAGCATGCAAGAAACGGGGGCCGGTGTAGTACTCACGTTTCACGTCAGTCTACTCCATGATATTTTAATAGAAAAAATGATATTTCAAAAAGAAGGATAAAAACCATGTCTCAACCCCGATTAGCGATCAAAAGTCTTACTCTTAAAAACTTTAAGTGTTACGAAGATTTTCACTTAAACTTCTCAAATGACGAGGGTATCTATCTACTGTTCGGCCTGTTCGGTCCCAACGGCAGTGGTAAAACTACGATTTTAGACGCTATAACTCTCGCGATGTCAACCTTCGCCGCATACGATTCTGATAGAATTGAGGTGTCAATGAGAAAATGCATTCGTAATTACAAACAGATGACCGTGCCAGAGCAGGAGAAGGCTAACTTTTTGATTGAGGCGGAGATTAGTTCCGAGTTCGGAGATTATAGTATCGCCATCGACAAGAGTGGATACCTCCGTGAAAAGGGCCACCCGAAGGAGATTGCGGAGACGCTCATGCGTCAATCTTTCAGGACGAGATATGACGAAGAGCTACATACTTTTCAACTTCGACTTGAACAATGGGAAGAATTCAAAGAACTCTTCGAATCCGTTACAGGATACAAGGTGGATAAAGTCGAGTGTCCGATGTCTCCGTTCACAGTTAATCTTAACAACGGAAACTTAAAAAATCGCGCCGCACAGATGGATGAACACGTTTTAGGATTGACGATAACTAAGCCCAATGAGACGATTTCTGACCGAGAGTGTAGTAAGGGGGAGAAAAAGATCATAAAGTGCTTCACAACGTTGTTAAACAAGGAAATAATGCCATCTGTGGTGTTGATCGATGACGTAGAGATGCACGTAGAGTTGAGTCGTCACATGGCTCTGGTTGGCTGCATTGAAAAATGTTTCCCAAATTGTCAAATAGTTTTTACGACGCACAGCCCGAAAATAATTCACGGTTTTGATATTGATCGGATGATCGACTTGACGGTCAAAAGCAAGATCGGTCAGAAAACCTGGCGCAAGGAGTTGATTAGGATTTTGACGCAGAGTTTGTTTTTCCCAAATGAGTCTCGAAACGAGGAATGTATCGGAGATATGTTGAAGCAGTTGAGAACGGTGGAAGATCTCGATAAGGATTGGGCTAAGCACGTTTCTGCCGAGGCTATTTTTACAATTAATAACCAGTTACTCGAAAGGATCGAAAAAATATGAAAAAACCTGGGATATCAGTGTGTTTCGTAATTAGAAACGGGATGAGAAATGGTTATCCGTTTTGGGAATCTCTAAATTCTTGTCTTGATTTCGCTGATGAAATCGTAATCAGCGAGGGGCACTCAGATGACGACACATACGTATACATGGAAAAATTCAGATACCTTCACCCCGAAAAGGTTAAACTTTTTAGAACTAACTGGAAGAAGAGTGCTCACGGTGAAGTTATCGCTACCGTATCTTCAGAGGCGCTAAAAAGATGTTCACACGAATGGGTCTACTATCTTCAGGCGGACGAAATTATTCACGAAGACAACTGGCAGTTCATCAAAGGAATTTCTGAAGGTAAGCAGGGGAAAGTAAACTCCGTTAAATTCATGTTTAACCACTTTATTGGATCGTGGACACCCTTGCCAAAAGGTGCCGCAGCATACAGCGCCGCGATTCGGATGGTTCGGAACGTACCAAGCATTTCCCTCATGGGAGACGCTTGGACTTTTGAGGGGGGGATCGACCCAGTAGTCGCGCCGACCATGCCACCAAAACCAATTTATCATCTCGGCTGGGTCTTCCCTAAAAATTGCGACGAAAAAAGTATTAGTCATGCGAAAATTTATTCTTCAATGCCAGCGTATCAAGAGCAAGCGGACAAGGCCAAGAAAAGACAGAGCGAAGGTTACGATGGAGAAGTTGGACTCCCAAAACCAGACAACTTTGACGACTTTCCAATTGGCGTAGAAAGACTTCTTGGTATGTTTGAATATGAACCACCGGATGAGGCCAAGTAATGCACACATTGCCGTATAGCGTTGTTATTTGCAGCTATAATAAATTAGAATCTTTAATGATAGTCCTTGATCGAATCCGTGAAAACGAGAGATGCCTTGAGATAATTTTGGTTGATGACAAATCAACAGACGAAACTATGGATTGGGCGAGAGATTCTAATTTTTTCAACCATATCTACCAGCGTGGCCAATCTGGTCAATACAGATTGAATGGCAATAGAAATATTGGTATTTCTCTCGCGAAACACGAGCACATTGTTTTACTCGATGCGGATTGCGCTCCAGAAAAGAAATACTTTGAGGGTCATGACCGTGTTTTCTGGCACCACCCAGGAGTTATTTCCGTTGGTATGACTGATCGATATAATTCGAACGGAAAGTTCCTACAACAAAAAGATCCGAGAAGGAAAGATTTCAAAGATGGAAAACCATTGGTTGGTATCAATTGGTCCAAGGCTTATGGTGGTAACGTTTGTTTCACAAAGGCTCTCTGGAATAAAATTGGTGGTTTTGACGAGGGCTTTGATGGAGCCTGGGGCTTCGAAGATCTCGATTTTTCTAAACGTGCAGCAAATATTAAGATACTATGCAAAAGTCATAAGTTTTCGACGACACGACATCTACATCATAAAGTTTCTGAATTAGCTAAGAAGGGTGGCAGCAACGGGAGAAATTCGAATCTGTTCCATAAAAAACATGGTATTAAATTTTGAGGACTAATTATTATGGTAGGGTTTTATGACTATTTCGATGATCATTTTGGTCCATGGCTTAAAGGCTTTGAATCGTATTGCAAAAACAAGGGTCATATAGTTGAAATAAATGTTTGTCGAAAGAGGATTACAGAATCTGAGCTTACAAGCAAGAGGTATGATTTTGTAATGATATGGAATGGTGAAATGGAATCGACAAGCCATATCAAACACCTTTGTAGAAAATTGAACATTCCGCATCGGATTGTTGAGGTTGGATGGTTTCCGCAAAGATCGAACTATTTTGTTGACACTATGGGTATAAATGGGCATGGATCTTTGATGTCAGATGACTTATCATGGATAACGGATGCACATATTAAATCTTTAGAAGATTTCAAAAAAAAATACATTGGTGGTAAACCTTGGGTCGGTGGAGAGAATATACTATGCCCGCTACAGCTTGAGGGGGACACAAATATTTTGAAGTTTTCCCCTTTCAAAAAGATGCAGGCGTTGATTAACTATGTTGAAAGGATATATCCAGAAGACAAAATAATTTTCAAGGGTCACCCGTTAGACCCGAATTCAATAAAGGTCACCTGTTCTGCCAAAAATAAAGTGACAAGCACTGGAAATTTTTTAGATATAGCAAGATATTCTAAGCGTGTGATAGGGATAAATTCAACATGCTTGCTTGAATCTTTAATGCTTGGCGCTCCCACGACATCTCTTGGGATAGGATATGTTAATTCTCACACCGATAGGGTTGACAAATTACTTGCTGCCCTTATTGATAAGCAGATCCCGGTAGGGTCTGATAAATTAGATAAATGGTTCGGAACCATTCTATAGAGGTTAAAATGCATCTTAAAAATAGAGAAGGGGTAGAAAAGTATTTTATAAAAAAAGACTGGCTTGAGAATAGGAAAGATGGAATTTCCGCAATGATCAGGATAAAGAACGAAGAAGAGTTTATACTACCAAGTATTCAGTCTGTACTTGGGTTTTTCGATGAGATAATCGTTACACTAAATGGCTCGGAAGATAATACAGAAAATATTATAAGGAATATTAACTCTGATAAAATAAAGATATATCAATATCCTTTCAAGATGCATCATAATGGCCCCGGTCATAGAGATATTCCAGAAGACTCCATACATGATCTTGCGTACTATTATAATTGGTCCTTATCCCTCACGAGTAGATCCTTTGTTTGTAAGTGGGATGGTGATATGATAGCCACGCCAAATATGGTCGCCGATCTTTCTAACTACAAAAAGTTTGGGAAGACGTTTTTCCATGGAATAAATCTTAGTGGGGATCACATCTCTCATTTTAGTCCAGACTTGGTAGCGACATTCGAGCCAAGGGTTTTCAAGGTTTGCCCGGAGTCTTATTATATACAGGGTGATTTCTGCGAAGTCTTAAATAACTATTCTTCTTCTGAGAGTAAAATTGACAAAAGATGCTACTTACATTTTAAGAATTGCAAGAGGATTGAAACTGCCACACAAGTCTGGCCAGATAACTGGATGGATGTCCCCCATTTCAAGAGACTTAATGAACGGCGACAGAAGGGAAAAGTCTATAACGAGGTATACCCAGAACCTTTGAAAAATAAGATCATTAGGGATGCTATAGGGGAAGCAAAAAAGGTTGAGGATCTAAAAAGTCAGAAACAAGTCATGGGTGATATGGCAGATATATTTTTCTCGCTTAAGAAAAAAGACATCGTTGGAGATATGTGTGAGATTGGGGTGAAGGCTGGGAAGACGACTGTTTTTATCTCTAACATGATGATGTCACTTTTCCCAAATTGGGAATTGTATTCATGTGATCCACTGAATGATAAATTCGCCTCTGGAGGATTAAATACAGACGGGGCTAATAATATTGGTAAATTTAGAGAAAAATTTTGCGAGCACATCTCCAAGCTATCCAACCATAAACATTTTTTCATCCCCTCATGCGAGCTTAAGAAAGAAATAGAAGGGCGAAAATTTAATTTCGTGTATATAGATGGAGAACACAGCGAGGCGGCTGTAAATTCTGATTTTGGAATGATGTTCCCGTATGTTGTTAAGGGCGGAGTGATCGCTATTGACGATTACAAAAATCAGGCTTGGCCTGGGGTAACAAAAGCGTACAGAAGCATACTTGATAAATATAAGGGTAAAATAAGTATCATCATTAGTGACGACAAAACTTCTTTCTTGGAGAAATTGGTATGAAGAAATTGATTGTATTAACATATGGGATGGGGAGGATTGGGTCTTCATACATGATGAAGGTTTTGAGGAAATCAGGAGCGTTCGTGAAGGACACGAAGACTGAAGACAAATTCAATCCAGGCGGATATTTTGAGAGTGAGCCCCACATAAATAAGATAAAGAAGATATACAAGAAATTATTTGTTTGCGAAAACCCGCCACCAATCGAGAGTGTTATAGAGAGGGGTGAAGAGAATATTAAGGACTATAAGAAATTCCTAAATAACCAGTATAAAAACAAAGATGTCGTAGCGACTAAATCATATAGAACATACGACCTTCCATTCTTGAAAGAGTTAAAAGATTCAGGTGTAGATGTAAGAGTCATCGTTCTCCATAGAAACATTGACAACCAAGCCGCTTCTTCGGCTAAGATGAACAAGTTGAGCCCGAAGCACTATAAGGGTAGGATAGAAAAATGGAACGGGTTTAGAGATAAAATGGTTGAACACGTAAGCAATCAGGGTATTGATTGTCTAAATGTTAATTTTGAAGATGTCACATCTTTCCCTAAAGAAGAATGGAATACAATATCAAAGTTTCTTGATATGAAAATAGATATTGACAGTGCAGCTATTATTACGAAGAGAAAGCCGATTGTTTTTACTGAAATGCATTCTCACGAATGCATTTCAAAGCTCGTCAACGACTTCGAGTTCAAATCAGTACTTGATATCGGATGCGGTAGACATGGGAACCATAAGGCGGCTTTTAAGTCGTGTAGAAAGGACGTTACCTCTATAGATTATGTCCATGGAAAACACGCCGATATAGTTGGGGACTATAGTGATCATGAATTCGACAAGAAGTTCGATTGTATATGGTGTTCTCATGTTCTCGAACACCAATTAAGTCCTAATGAATTTTTGAAGAAGATACACAGAGACCTTACCGACGATGGGGTCTTAGCCATAACAGTACCTCCATTAAAACACGAGATCGTTGGCGGACACGTATCTTTGTGGAACGCTGGGTTACTCCTTATGCATCTCATCCTGGCTGGATTCGACTGTTCATTAGCGAGGGTAAAAAAGTATGGATATAATATAAGCGTAATAGTAAGGAAGAGACCCGTAGATTTGAGCGGTTTGAAGTTTGGAAATGAAGATATTCAGATTTTAAAGAGGTATCTACCTGTTGGAGTTACGCCACATGGTTTTAATGGAGATATTCACGAGATAAATTGGAAATGAGAAATCAAGCATTAATAGTTTTTGACAGTTTAAGATGGGACACGTTCAGAGACGCTAACTTGCCGACAATAAAATCGTTCCCATTTGAAAAGGCATTTACACATGGGACATATACTCTACCGGCTCATACCTCATTCTTCATTGGAAAATTACCCCATACACGTAGTGGATCTTTCGATACTTGTGCGAGATCGGGTAGGAAGACAGATGGTCGCCAGTGGTGGAGATTGAATAACCCAGAGTCCCCCGGAGATGCTCATGTTCAACTTGACGGGAGAAATATTGTTCATGGATTCAATATGAAGGGGTATGATACTGTTGGAACTGGTGCTGTTGGATGGTTCAATATAAATAAACCAGCGCACATTTCGGCAATTGACGATTTTAAGAAGTTCGGGTTCTTTGGAGAGTTCACGGTTGCAAAGAAACAGATTGACTATGTTCTTGAAGAATTACCTACAGATAAGAAGTTTTTCTTATTTATGAATTTTGGAGAAACTCATCACAGTTATAGGATACGAGAAAATGATGAGCCAATTAATTGGGGTGATAAACGGTGTCGATCTGCTCAGATCAGATGTATAGAGTATCTTGATAAAATGATCGAAAGATTACTTCAATCTCCGAAGATGAAAAACACAGATATTATTCTATGTTCAGACCACGGGGATTGTATGGGAGAGGATGGCCTCTGGGGGCACTCATTCTTCCATGAAAAAGTCATTGAAGTACCCATAGTAGAAGCTCATATCTAATTTTTAGGAAAAGGGTTTACATACCCGTTTATAGAAGCAATATGTAATAAATATAGGTGTCATATGGATCTAAAAATATATAAAAAGAATGCTGGATACGTTTTTTCAATCATTTATGCAGATACAGAACTGTTCTGCTCAGATGATTATCTTCCTTTTATAGGTGATGAGGGTTCTTATCCAACTATGCAGGAAGCGACCTCTAAGGCGAGCCTATTCTATTGGGAGAATTCTGACAAACTGACGAGAATGGCCGATTATGAAGACAAGGTTAGCCCTGATGAGATCAGAACAAGGGTTATAAATAAATTCAATATGGCTTTGACGACTTTCCTAAATATGATTGAGAATATGAAGGGCGATAGTAAATCTGGCAGTCTAAAGACAAAAATTAACAATTTTAAGACCATGATAGATAATTATGCCGAAATAATGTCTAATACAATTGCGGAATTTGAGGCGGACGAGTCAGTTAACGATGCAAAAGAGGGTATCGATATATTAGAAATAGGATACCACGACGTTAAGAGCCCATATTCTAAAGACACGATCAAGTTAAAGAGAAAATTGAAGAAAATATATAAGGAAATCAGAACTCATTTTGGAGATTTCCTCGAAGCAAACGTCTCTGGAGCTATGATGCAGGTAATGGCCAATAAAGATGTTCCATGGATATCTGGAGCCCTATCTGAGATGAGCGACGATGTGATTGAAAGGCTTCCTTTTAAGACCTCTTTTTCCGGGATAGATAGAGAGCATACTGGAGAGTATATCTTATACTTCTCGACTGATGAGGGTCCATTCTGTATTGAATTTGATAAGGGCTTGATCATGACAAAGGTCCAGCCACTTGGAGATATGATTTCAAAGTTCCCATTAATGTCTCAGACATACTATAACAATTTATGGTATCCGATATTCAAGGCCATATCGAGTTACAAGGTAAACGATGATATAATCATAGTCCCAGAACCACCAAATGATGGCGACATAAGTGTTGGGACACAAGAGAATGGGGACTATGTAAAAGATAGATTTTTAGCATTTGACAAGAGAGACGGAACCAAAACAAAGGTATATGTCATGTTGAAAGGTGGAGAGTCTGAAACCAAGCTTTGCTCATTTGTCTCGTTCGCAAAGACTGGTGTGGAAGATTCCATAAGACAATCACTTGAAAAAGACAGGATGACATTGCAAGAATCAAAACTGATGACATGCATTGATTCGGGAACTAAATATGACGGTATAGCTGGAGAGGTTATACATAGTGGAATTGTAGAGAGGAATGGATATTTTGACGTTCCACTCAAGATGACATATGACAATGAAGTTGAGAATATAATAGTTTTACCGAGTTATATCTTAGAAAAATATGTGTAAAAATGGAAAAGAAAAATAAAGGGAACAACGTTAATTTCTTATCTAACGCTGTCACCGAAATAAGAAAAAAGAATAATCTTGTTATAGAAGAAGGCGAGACTGAAGAAGGTCTAATAGATGTTATATCTTTTTGTGAAAGGGACGACATGATGGCCCTACCTAAAAACAACCTTGTTTTATTTTTAAGTCAGAGAGTTATTCTCAAATCATTCTATTACGGAACTCCTGGTAATGAAAAAACAGAGTTTACGGATGAAGAATGGAACTGGCTATACGCCAAGAGCCAAGATTCGGCCATTGAAAAGTTAAAAAGAAAAGTTGATGGGGTCAATCCCGGAGAACCTCACAATTTCAATTTTATGGAACTAAATCTCGCCTGCGGTAGACGTGCGAGCAAGACCCTTCTCGCATCAGTTATTTGCGCTTACGAGTCGTACAAGTTAATCAAGCTTGGCGATCCATATAAGCATTATAACATCCCATACGATGAAGAGATAGCAATATTGAATGTGGCAAACTCCCAGAAACAGGGTGGAAGATTGTTTTCACAAGTTAAGGCGAGGATAAGAAATGCTCCATTTTTTAAGGGGAGAGTTCAGGGAAAGGGAGACTCGTCATCTGAGATAAGATTGTATACAGATATCGATCTTAGAAAAAAAGACGATCCAGATATGAATATCGCTGTTGAGGGATCTATTGTTTTGATATGCGGACATAGTAACCCGGACAGTTTGCGTGGTTATTCAGCTATTTGTATCCTGTTTGATGAGCTACAGTACTACACTGAACACCCAGTTGTTTCAGGAAGAGACTTCTATAACGCTTTGATTCCGTCCATGGCAAAGTTTGACACATATGGTGGAGGAAAGTTGGTGGAGTTATCCACGACTGGTATTCCGTCTGGAATTTTCCATTCAATACATAAGCAGGGGCAGAGTATTGATAAGCAATTTGACAGAATTCTTGGGTTTCACCTTGCAACATGGGATATTAATGATGAATTCCCATATGATGGCGACTATTTGACAATGTTGAGAAGTAAAGACCCAGAGGCTTTCAATATTGAGTTTGGCGCAATGTGGTCTACAATGGGCTCTGTACATAAGTACTTCCCTGAAGACAAGGTTATGGGTGCAGTTGACCCTAATCTTAGTATGGAGGACCAAAGAGACCGTGGCTGTGAATACTTTATGCATATTGACCCGGCCTCAAAACACGACACTTACGCTTGTGCTGTTGTTAAAAGAGTGAGATATGTCACATCGTCTGGGGAAAAGAGGTTTAAGATAGTATTAGCCTTCCACGCGGTCTGGAAACCACAGCCAGGTGTCGGTCTTGATATTGTAAAGTTGGATGATGAAATTCTTGAAATAGCAAGAATATTTAAGCCTATATCAGTAACATATGACACGTGGAATAGTGTTCATTCCATAAGCTACCTGAGTAATAAGGGGTTTTACGCCAAGCAGTTACCATTTGGAAGAGGTCCAAAGGCTAATTACTACAAAAACCTATTCGATCTCATGGACAGGAGAGAATTGGTTCTTTATGGAAGCGATTTGGTTGTTGGTGAAATGCTTAATATTAAGTATAGACCAACACAGAGGGGGGTCCAGATTTTTCCTGACCCACAGGCTGATATAACCACGGATGATCTTCTTGATTGTGTCGCTGGTGCTGCCTGGATGGCTATCGGTAGAGTTCTTAAAAATCCTCTCCCGCAGGGAGTTGTTGCTAATATACACTTTACATAAAGGATTTACATAGTCCTTGAGTGTAAAATAAGGATAGTCTGGAGCAGGTTCGCGCCAAAGACTATAAACGCTCTTATAAAGAATAACAACAAATGAATTTGGAAAAATGGAGTTTATAACATGTCTTACAACTTAAGCGAAAAAAGAGCGCGTACAAAGGTGCTCGCAGAAGCGAGAACAATCGAGAAGATGCTGGACGAAGTATCTGGAGATTATGCTGATTTAATAAAAACGGAAACACTTGAAGCCAATTTAGAAGACGGAAGGTGGCAAAATGATTCAGAATTGACGGAAGGTCAATTAGATAGTAGGCACACTGGAGCAGAAGCTGGGGTGACCGAAGCAAAATTAGATAATGAGAAAAGTATGTTTTCTAATCACCGTGTTGAAACGAAAGGAGACGTTCCGAAACTTGAGGAACAGAGACTTTCTAACAATCCCGTTGAGGAAGAAAAATTCGAGAAAGCAAATAAATAAATCAGGAGATGAAAATGCCTTTGGTAAAACTAAGAAATAATAGCGGAACGATCTTACATATTGACAGTTTGGGTTTAACAATCCGACCATCAAATACGGAGTTCGTGCTATATGATAAAGACGATGTGGAAAAAAGTGCTGACCTTTTGGGTTGTATCCATAATGGTCTGGTCTCAATGTGCGGGATTAATGAATCTTTCGATCAGAAAGAAGAGGAAGAGAGTTCCGAGAAGGAAAATATTGTTGTCGCCGACGATGAATCGAACGCTAAGGTTATTAAAGAAGACCCTCTTCAATCATTAACTATAATGATTGAAGAAGAGACAAAGGATCTGAATGACGAGAATATCCTACCGAAAGAATTGACTGCTGATAATGTAAGAGAGATTCTTGAGGACGACGTTAATCCATTGGATGGCGACATACAGCCTGGTGACATTAATTACAGCGATCTTGACGGAACAGATTCTTCACCCGCAGTTGTTATGGTTGGAGAAATACCAACGACTGTAGAGATGACCAAAAGTAGTACTGAAAAAGTAGATGATGACATTATATTTGCAGATGATAGCCGAAAAAATACCTTTGAAGAATCAGAAGACATTGTTGTGCCAAAAGATTAACATGAGGGGATTATCTTGCAAATTAAATCATATAGAACGACGATGCCGTTCTTGGACGATAAGCTTAGTCCTATAACCGACAAAGGCCGCGCTCTAAATATTGATAGAGATCTTAAGAGAAGAAAAGATTTAGATAAGGGTTTTTCGGACCATACTGGAATATCAAGTCCTGACACGGTAGATATATCTTGGCATATCAACGACCCGTTTCATGGGGAAGACCTTTGGAATAGATCAGGATTACTTGGCGATAAAGTAAGACGATTTGTTGTGTATTTAGAAGGCGGTAAGCAGGTCGTTTATGAAAACAGACCTATTCATGAGATAGTTGCGGATCTTGGTAAGAAGAACAAAAAATGGCGTCTAATATCCCCCATGGCATCAAGCGATGATACTATGATGAAAACCGCCAATAAAGAAACGGAAATGGTTCCAATCGTCGCAGATCTTCTATCTTCATGCTTTAAGATAGAGACAGAGTCTCACACCCACGGGGTCAAAGAGGTGGGATCTTGTTTTTTTGTTAAACCAAACATCCTCATCACATGCGCACACGTAATCAGTAGAAACGAGGAACGCTTTGAAAGTGTATCGGCGTATGTTATAGATGGAGACAGACAGTATTCGGCAACAATATTAGACGTTGACTATGAATTGGATATCGCTGTTCTTTATTGCGACTCTGTAAAACACACAGAGGTAGAGCCTAAAAGAATCGATTCGGTCGGCGTCGGAGAATCTATACTTTGCGTTGGTAGCCCATATGGTTATGACAATAATGTGTCACGAGGAATAATCTCGTCTAAAGACAGAGAGATAAATAGCGGAAGCAATTATTTCTTTATGGATTTATCTGTGTATCCAGGATCAAGTGGCGGAGCGGTTGTTGATTCGTCAGATGGAAGGGTTTTTGGGATAGCCGCCGTAATAGTGGAATCAGTAGGAAATTACGGGTTAAATGCAGGTATCCCTATAGATGTTTGTTTTAAGAGGTTTTCAAAGTTTTTACAACAGGAGGTAAGTGATGAAAATATATAAGGTAGACAGTAGTGGGCAGTTAGTTAAGGCGCAAACTGGAGCGGGAAACGTTCAGAGAGCCGAATGGACTGTTTGTTACAAGATAAATGATGATGGCACAGGCGTAGATATTGCCATTGAAGCCAAAGAGGGTGAGCACAGGGGAACAAATGAGATAAATCTTTTTAATGATTTGTTTGCGATATCTGATGCTTCAAAGAGTTTACAGCAATCTCAGGGTGAGATGAGAAACGGAGCCGGGTTTGGAGATGATGAGCCACCAGACGACCCAAGTGCCGGAGTTGTTGACACAGTCCGTGAGGAACAGAGAGCGGATATTGCGAGACAGCAAGAAGTCGTCCAAGAGGGTCCAGAGACAGCATAATTATGAATCCAGAATTGCAAGAGATAGAACAGAAGGTTGACACAATTGAGCAGAACGTAGGCTCAGGAAATGTTAATTCTGATGAAATTTCCGGGAGATTCCCCGGCGCTTCCGAGGCTGTTTCGTTAGTTAACGAATTTGCTGGGGGAGATCTGTTGAAAAATGTAGCATACATTTACAATTCTACTGATGTAGATGCATTCGGGGTTTTCAACCCATCATTGAACGAAACAGTTGATTGGGTCAGGGTTAAGAAAGAGCTTGAAAGATCTGGTTATGTAACTAATATTCCAGAGAGCCCTTCAGAAAGTGATCTTCTATATGCATATTCTCCAGATAAAGATCCAGAAGAAGTGACAGAAGAGATGAGAAGACTTTTTGAAAAGAAAAAATCTGAAGGTGGAAGCGTTATTGGCATCGATATTGCAAGAATCATGGATATTACTGACCAAATGATTTTGGACTCCGATCCAGATACGATTACCGAGGATGATAAGAACAACCTTCGAAAAGTTCAGTTAGCTTCCATTATTGCCCACGAAGCCTTACATGCCAAAGGTGGGGACGAAGGCCCATGTCAAGAGTTGCAAAATTCCCTTCTTTCTTGGGGGATGAATAGGTTTAACCTGCCTTTTGAAACGACAGGGGAAATGACTCACGCTTCAAATGAAAATAGTTGGTATAGGAAGGCTCAGATCGCCCCGTTCCAGTGGAGTCTAATTGAAACAGTGTTGAGATCCAATCAAGAGGTTAACTTTCAAGAATTCGCTACCGAAGGGACAAAGTATGACTCAGTGGAAACCCTTCTTGAAAACAATCTTCACACTGGTGACGAATCGGGAGATAAAACTTGTGAGGAAAACCTTACTCAAGAAAGGAAAGAGAAGGGGGTTGCTGAGACAGAGTCTGTAACGTTAGAGAAAATGTTAATGGACAAGCTTCCTCACGCTTTGATTATTCCTATTCAAAAAGCGGCATCGACAAATAAACTTATTAAGTTCGCGTCATGGAGAAGTAACGTTGGTGGCCCGCATATTGGTGGCGTCTTTGGATATCTAAATGGATTTAATGCGGGTTGGAGAGAGCCATTTGAGGCTGATGATATTTCTGACACCCATGGATATTACGACGGAGAATCTTCAGACAGAAGATATTGGATGAGAAGATATGATGAAAGGTACGGTAGGGGTAAAATAGCCAAAGATAGATTTGGTAGATCTTACTGGAAAAATGATATCCAGATTGACCTTGCTTCACCAGAACATAGGAATAGACCAGAGAAGTGGAACGATAGAGATACTTATTGGTCTGGCCGATCCGATTTTGGTACTGCTGGGGCAGTTGGCAACTCTCTTTATAATGTGACAGATAACGAATCTAAGAATTATATTGTTCAAATATTGAGAAGGGTTGGGTATTATAAGAAGATGGTTTTGTCAAAAAAGATAAATGTAGCCAGGCTGATTGTTCATGAAGACGCTTTACCTCATGTTGTTGACGCATTAGGAGATTTTCCGTATGCAATATTTGAGAATGACAATCTCAAGGATAAAGTTGTAGTTTGGATTACTGGGGATGAAGACTTAGAAGATATTAAAGAAATTGAGGACAATGTAAACTCTGGATCTAACATTGATCGTGTAAACTCATTTGTTAACCTTCAGGGAAGACTTAAGGAAACAATCAATAAGATACTTAGTAAGTGTAAGATATTATCACAGACATATGGGATAGAAGACTGTTTCGTAGTTGGTGGATTCCCAAGAACATTGGCAACGACAAAGAATTTCCTTGAGGTTAACGATCTTGATTTCACATCTCCGGTAGTCGAGAACGTTCAAAAACTTGGCGGTCTTCTTGCGGCAGATCTTGGTATTGTCGATATCGGATTTAGCCAAAGAACTGGAACGATGAGTTATGAGTATGAAGGCGTATCGATGGACTTTCGTGGAAAACGTATTTTCACAGAGGGTGTAAGACCGCTTATGAGAGAAGAGAATATCTCAACGACCCCAATTCACTTAGACGTGTATGCCAGAGACTTTACCGTCAATAGTCTACTTTATAGTTTTATTGACAATAATATCTACGATATAACGGGAAAAGCCATGGATGATATTGAGGCCAAGATTGTTAGACCGATCCTCAACCCAGACGTTGTTATCCCGATTAATCCGCTCATGGTTACGAGGGCGATCATATTAAACCTTAGAGGATATTCTATAGACCCAGAGCTTGATGAGTCGATTCATAGAAATAAAGAATTATTGTTTGACGGCGCGAAGGTTTCTGAAAAGAGATTGGCATATGAATATGAGAAGATCATAGGCTACGGCCCTGACGGAGAATACATGCTAAAGGAATACGGCCTTGAAAAATTGAAAGAAATACATGCAAAAGTAGTTAAAGAGCAGCCGGAATTTTTTGAAACAGTATAGGAGGTCAAAATGCCAGTCCCAATAGTACCAATGAATACAGATTATTTGATGTTAGATCAAAACAAACCAATGACCCCTCAGGTTGATTACGGTATAGATGTAAGCCTGTTACCATTTGTTACAGAAAAACAGTCGAAAGCCAATGATATCATAAAGGTCAGCAATTTCGAGGCGGGAATACTTTTCAAGCTTTGGAAAGACAGTAGCGGTAGCGCCAGTGATGAAAAGATACCTATTCCAGAGACGGTAAGTCAGAACGACGTTTTAAGGCTAAAAGCCTCTGGTCTTATAAGTGGAGATATAGAGACTTTTACGTACACAAGCAGAGGGAGAGAGGTTATTAAGACTCTGGTTCTTTCAGAAGAGAATAGTTTTGATAAGAGTTCTGAAACCAAGGGGCTCCAGGAAATTCTCGCTGATAAAAAGAAGAAATTTGGAAATGGACCAAGACTCTCTGTGGGTAAAAAGTAATGATCTTTTTCTTTGCGACTGAAAAATTTGATCGTGAGATAAAAGAAGGTAGGCTGAGTGGTTTTAAGTATAAATCAAGTGGTCGAAATTATTATGTTGAGGTTGATGAGGCGAGCGCTTCTAAATTAATACGTATAGTTTCTTCATATGGTTGTGCATGGCAGTCTAATACGCCGACAAGAACAAATAGAAGATAAGCGTGAAATTGGAGGTTTGTAGCCGTGGCTGCGAGTGAAAAAAAGACAATTAATTTAATGGTAGATGTCGCAAACGACCCCTACACAAGAGAGCAGGGGCTGATGTACAAGAAGCATCTCGGAGAAAATCGCGGGATGCTATTTTGCTTTGCGTCAGATAGGCACCTTAGTTTCTGGATGTCTAACACCTATATTCCCTTGGACATAGCCTTTTTGAGTAGCGATTTCAAAGTGTTAGATATTAAACCCTTGATACCATTATCTCTAAGGCCCGTAAAGTCATCGACAAAATGTAGGTACGCACTTGAAGTTAATCGTGGGTGGTTTGCTAAGAACAATGTTGTGGTTGGTCATAGTTTTGGAGACAGTATAAAAACAGCCGGAGCCGAAGAGTTTAACGTTAGAATAACACAGAACTTTGTTGACGCCCTTGATTTCGCAATAAAGAACGGGTTGAACATGGAGATATCCTATATGTACACCGGTGGCCACAGAGGCATGTTAGATCATCAATTAGCAACAAGTGGAACCGCCAAGCTTCCAAGCGGTAAAATATTTGAGAGGGACGGCGACAATATAACTGTTGTTGATTTAACTAGAGGCGGTCAACCAAGAACATTTAAGTTGGATGATATCGTTGGGTATCAATTTATAACAAAGGACGGCCCAGTTAACCCTCATGACATTAGAAATTATTTAACCTCTATTGAAGAGGGAAAAGATCATGAGCAGCGGGCGAGAGAGACGCTTGAACAAGCGCGTGATCAAATTGAAATGTTTGACCCTAATCGAATAGATGTAATTGATACAAAAAGAAGAGAACCGCCCGTTCAAGAGACCCCGCCACCGGATACTCAAGTACAGGATGTTCCGGTACAAAATGTTCCGGTGCAGGAAAAACCACCAAAGAAGAAGACCTTTCTTGATGATTGGTCAGATCTAATTTCATAAGGAGTTAAAATGGAAGATATTAAAAAAGAAGCCCAAGACGCCGGAGATAGCTCAAATATGATGACAGAGTATTGGGAAAATCTAAAGAGCAAGAAAGATAAGGGTATGACGGAAGGGCAGGCAATCCTTGAGTATTTAAGTGAAAACGAGGCGAAACACAAGAGAGAAAGAGGCAAGAAGTAAAAAGACTTGTGAATTTCTACTAAAAGTTTTGAGATGAGTAAACATGGCACTTTCAAATTGGTACGCAGACTTAGCGCTACCGGGAAGCAATGCTTCTTCGGTGAATCAGGAGGGAAATTACCCAGACGATTTTCAATGGAATAATAAAAACCCCATTGATGATGTGTCATTCTATTCTTCTTGTGATGAGGTAGACGCTTTCAATAATCCAGAAAAGGGAGAGTTGAAAAACGTGATGATCAATGGCCCGGTAGTTATGGCAACCGGATCAAGATATAAGGAGAATATTTTCCCCGCTATTCTTGGTGATCAAATAAGCAGTTCAAGTTCTTCCAGCAGCTGTTCTTCCAGTAGCTCGTCGAATAGTAGTTCAAGCTGTTCTTGTTCTTGTTCTTCATCATCAAGATCTGGTAGCTTTAGCTCATCAAGTCTTTCCTCAAGTTGTAGCTCATCAAGTTGTAGTTGTTCATGTAGTTCCTCAAGTAGTAGTTGTTCCTCAAGCTGTTCCTCAAGCTGTTCCAGCTGGGAAAGCTCATTATGTAGTTGCTCTTCAAGCTGTTCAAGTTGGGAAAGCTCATCACTAAGTGGTGTAGGAGAATTTTATTGGGAGGCAAAAGCCCAGTTCGAAGCTCCAGAGTCTGGCGGATCTGTTCTTACATTGACAGAATTCAATAATACCGGGCTGTATTCTGGAACCGCTCCAGCTTCATGGGTAAGAGACCCACTAACAATGTTGAATAAAGATGTGACTAAGTACAATTTTTTCACAGGCGTTTATTTTGACAGTTTCTCTGTCACATTTAGAAAGAAATATTCTGGCGAAGGAACGCCACCGCTTCCAACAGAGTCTTTTGCCAGAGCAGGATTCGAGGTTACCTATAATGCTATTGAAGATATTGATGCTACATCCATTGTTAGGATAAAGAGTGCAAAACTTACAGGTGCTCCAGTAACTACCACGTGGAATTTTTTATCGTGTTGTCCCCCACCCGACGCCTATTGCTTTTACATAAAAAGGCAGGGCAATGACACTGTTCCGACACCTCCATCAACACATGCCGCCTGTACCGTTTGCATATCAAGTAGCTCATCGAGTAACTCTTGTAGCTCGTCAAGTAGCTCAAGTAGCTCAAGTTGTTCGAGTTCATGTTCAAGTTGGGAATCAAGCAGTAGTTCGTTTAGCAAATCGAGCGAGTCTATAAGCTCCGTCCAGGCCATTGGTCAATGTTCACCTGGAGAATCGTGCGGAACAATGACTATCAAATTTAAGACGTATACGATTCCAGACAGATTGACCGTTACAGATAATACCGGAAGTATATTGGATACGGGATCAATATCTACTTATCAGAATTACAACACCTATATTGTTGAGGCGACTTGTCCTGTTGAAGTTTGCGTTCAAGCACCATTAGCTGGCACAGCATGGATTATTGATATCACAGGGTGCGACTTTACATTGAATCAGTCTGGCGGTCAAGTTAGTTCCCTTTGTTGGACAAATTCAAGCAGTTCGTCAAGCAGCTGTTCAAGTTGGGTGTCAAGTAGTTGTTCATCAGAAAGTATTAGTTCTTCGTCGAGCTATTCGCTCTCGTCATCATCAATGAGTTTCTCAAGCAGCAGTAGTAGCTGTTCAAGTAGCTGTTCAAGTAGTAGCAGTATATAATTATCGTCATCATAAGAGATTAAATCATGAGAGTAGCATGTTTATTTTTCCCAGAAAACCACGATCAGTTAAAACATCAAATAGAACATGTTTTAACTGATAAAGAAATATCTGTCCGATTTTCTTGCGTTAAAAATGAGTATATAAATCTTATAAAAGAATATGACAATATTATTACCTGGGGTTTGAAAGTTCCAAAAGAATGGTACGACAAACACGGCAAAAACTTTTTGTTTATCGAGAACGCATTATTCAATCAGGGGAGTGGAATATTCTTAGATACGAACGGGTGGTTTTCGGACTCTACAATATGTACAGATAAGGAGTATTTACAATCCGCCTCGTCATTTGAGATAGATAAGTTCTATGAAATTGCGGAAGAAAGGTTTGGTTGGGTTGATTATTTTCAAGAATACGACCCGGAAGGTCCGATTCTTGTAGTTTTACAAAGAGAGAATGACGCTCCTGTAAAATATTGTTATGACGATTACGGTAAAGGGAGTAGTATCTTATCATTGTTGTCAAGAGTAAAGAAACAGTTCCCAGACAAGGAAATTATTGTTAGACCACACCCAAGGCACCGATCCGACTGGGAAGAAGTTAGAGAAGAGGGGGTTAAAATATTTGGCGATAGATGGGAGTTAGATTTGGAAAAATCTGTATATAGATCTATATCAAGATGCTCAAAGGTTATTACAATTAATTCAACAGTGGCAACTGAGGCGCTATTTAGTGGTATTCCTGTGGCGACCATCGGCAGATCGGCATATACGGGCTCAGGGGCTACTTACGAAGGTAAATTGTCAGGGTTTGACGACTTCACCCCAGATAGGGAAGTGGTAAAGAACTATCTTGGGGCGATAATGAGGCATCAATTAATGATAGACAGTAGTTGTGAGGACATTTTGAATAACGAATGTTTTAGTCGTTGGATGTCCAACGGCCTTAGTTAATGTACAATTATAAATTAAAGGAGTTTGAAGTGTTATGAAAGAATTTGGACTATATTTGGAGGGAGAAAAATGGCTATAGCAGCAGTATGGAGAGAGTATAACCCATCGACAGGAAAGTTAATGGGAACAGTCACCTCTTTGTCATTTGGAAATGTCAACATAGGCGAATTCAGCCCGATCAGAGTTTTTGATCTGTATGTCCCAGACGTATCGTTTCTTTCTAATGTGACTCTTCAAATAACAGCCTCCCCACAAATCACAGTAAATGACAGCCCTGTAGATATCACTTCTGACGGGACAGCGGGGAATGGAAATTTCGGAATAGAACTTGACGATAATTTTGTCTCAAGAAGCACACTGTCGAGATTCTTCGCGGGTCTTGACCAACCAGTAACGATAGGGACAAGGGCTGACAATGTGTCAAAGTATATATTCATGAACTCAAGAATGTCCATGGACGCCGCAGAAGCGGGGTCTGTGACGTATCAGGTAAGCCTTGATCACTCATAATGAAACCACAGAATGACAGAAGAAACTTCCTAACACCAATAAAAACAAACATCAGAGACTTTAAGAGGTTCTCTGATGATTATGTCCATTATTTGTTTAGAGATAAAGACGGTAACATTTCAGTCTATAGAACTGATGAGGTGTTGGACACCACTGTATCTTTCCCAGCCTCGACAGACCGTCTTCCAAGAGACTATGTGGGGGAGAACCTGTCCCTCGTAGAACTCGCCTCAGATAACGTCTCAGTTTTGGGCACAGGAAACAATCCAAACAGAGTTTTTGATGGACAATTTGACTGTGGCTATTACACATATCTTGATACCACATGGAAAGCTATCGATAGTGACGCATGTGTAAATGGAATCTTTCCATCATTCTCTAAGTTAGTGAAGGTTGACACCGATGATATTTTCATGGCCTCTCAAGTTGGAGGCAACGTTGTTATTTATGAAGTTACAACAACGTCGGTAACCAAGAAAGCAGAATTGACAGACTATATCCTTGTTGATGCCAAGTCGATGGTGAATGATGTTATACTATTTGTTGTAAAAAGAGATATAGAATACCCGTATGAAATTATAGAAGAAGATTTTGGGGAAACGATACAACACTATGCAGGGAGTCCAGAAGCAATTCTATGTCTGGCCTCTGGCTCTTATTCTACTTTCAGGTCGTTCTGTACCGAAAGATCTATCTTCCCTTCATTATGCTCATTAGAGAACCCGACAGATGATAACTCATTTTTTATTTACGACAGCTATGTATATGCGATATCTGTAAGCTATGACCCTGTAAACTCAATATTTGTCCCGGTTGTAGGGTTTGGTAAAGACAATGATGAGTGGAGGTTCTTTGCATCGTCAACACCATTTGGTGCTGTTTCTGACTTGATATATCCTCAAATAAGCGTTGACAACAGAGGTGTTGTTTACGCCTCCGCCCAAAAGGGCGAAGATATATACATGACATACTTCAGCAAGACTGAAAATCAATGGAAAAATTTTGACACAGCGATCACGATGAACTTAGATGACGCGATTGTGTCAAGCAGTTCTTCAAGTTCGTCATCATGTAGTTCGTCATCTTGCAATAACTCATCATCCTCATCGTGCTCCTCATCGTGTTCCTCATCGTGCAGTAGTAGTTCTTGCTCATGTTCCTCTTCTTGGACTTCGGACATTAATGCTTACAATTCGTATATGCTGGCTCATTGGGACTTTGATGAGACTACTGGGTCGATTCATTCCGATGATGTGCTACCATATAATCATTTGATAACAAAAGACGCATCAACAGTAAAAACAGATCCTGGAAAGAAGACTAACGCAACGACACCAGAGGCGGATGTGACGTTTGGTTTGGTGACTGGAATAAGCGGGGTCCATGCGAGTTCTGTTATAATGAGTTTCTGGTATTACCCAGACCCACTAAATGTATCTCCTGGGAAAATAATTATAAGAAAGACAAATGAGTACGAAGTTTCTCACTTTTTAGACACTGGAAGTGCAAAACTTACTTTTCAGGCTGATGATAGATTGATAACGTCTGGGGCGATGTCACTTGCAAATTGGCATCACATTTTATGTATTGCTGATTCTGGTATAAATAGGATCATAATATATGTCGATGGGGTTCAGTCGGGTATAGAGTCGTTTTCCAGCACAATACAGGACTTTTCCAATGACACTGAGGTATGGATAAGTGTAGATGACGATTCGGGCCTTGATGAATTTGCTTTTTGGGGAGACATTCCACTTAGTAGTGTTGCCGAAGCAGACAGTATGGCTGACTATATTTATAATGGCGATCATGGAACATTTTATGATGGCGGAACTTGGACCCAAAGCAGTTCGAGCAGTTCGAGTTAGGGGTAATAATGAAGAAAGTAAAACTAAACAAGCATTTTGGACATATTGTAGGGGTGGATTCTGGCGATGTGGACTTGACATTGAATAGTGAGGGGACCATTTATAGATCGAACCCAAGAAAATATATTGATGTTTCGTCATGGGCGAAATCTAGTATTACGCCACCTTATTATTCAGACAGTACCATATTAATTCTGGAAACAGATTTGCCAGATGTCCCAATTGGGTATTCTTATGCCCATATTGAGTATGTTCTCACATATAATCAGGATTTTGTTCTGGATGGAGAGTTGACCGCCGATGTTTTGTATAAGTTTGAATCTATAGATATAGATGGCTGGGCAATAGAATATGATAAGATATACTCCCTGCCTGGAGAGGGGTATACATCATGGCATACTACAAGGCTATTAAAGTCTAAATTTATAGCAACAGATTTGACAATTGATTTCACTCAGGACTTGTACTTATTCCATAGATCGAGGGGCTGCACAGTATCTGGCGGTGATATAACACTGTCTAACGAGTATTCTAGTTATTCTGGCAAAAAAATAAACCTGTATGCAAGCACCTTTTCTAATACTGGAGAAAACAGAACGTCACCATTATCCGTAGATCTTCTACCGGAAATAAGCGATTACTTTAACACCTGGCCACCGTCTTCTAATATCCATTATGAGATTTATATAGGATCATCTGGAGACGTTTCCGATTATACTGGAAGTTTGGTTACACCATTGATGTACAGAGATTCTGGAGATTCTCCGACTGGGTTCACTTATTTTGACGGATCGTCTTTTGTAGGGTTTGGTGAGGACGGACCACTCGGCTCCTTGTACGGAAATAAAATGGTTTTTATTTCACCATCAATAGATACAAAAACGGCCCTGTTCGCCGTTTACAGGGCTTATTGGGATGGTGGGAACACGACTTGGATAGCAAAAGTTCTACAGTCGTCTGATTTTATAAAGACTCCAGGTAGATCTTTCAACACGTCATCATTTATTGAGATATCGGCGGGAACTTTCCCAGACAGGTATGATGCACATGTGATTGTCGGAACAAGCCCGGTATTATCAGAATATTTTGACGATGGATTATTGAATGATTTTACAAAGTTGAATCCATTTTTTGACGGTCTGATTGATTATGCCAACACCGCCGAGACTCTTGATAGAAGTAAGTTTGATCTATATGAAAATGGAAGTATTCACCCACCTGGAAATTTTGGGTTTGATGATTCAAAGGATATTAAGATAACATTCACGTCTGGTGAAAACTATGATGGGGATGAAAAAGTACATATATTTTGGAGATTCGAGCATGGTACAGTAGCGAGTAGTTCGAGTAGTTGCTCAAGCTGGTTGAGTAGTTCAAGCTGTTCTTGCTCAAGCTCCTCAAGCAGCAGTAGTAGCTGTTCGTGTTCGAGTTGGCTTAGCCCATCAAGTCCTTCATATTCAAGCTATGTTAGTACCAGCACAAGCTCTGTAAGTAGCGCGAGTTCGAGTAGCTCAACGAATTTTTGTACCAACATTACAGACCAGGATTCAAAATTAGTGGCGTATTGGGATATGGAGGAAACGACTGGTAGGAGGTTCGACTCGGTAGGGTCGAATGATTTAATAGACAATGAGACCATTGACGCAGTTTCCGGCAAAGAGGGCAACGCATCCTTGTTTAGTGAAAGCGCAGGCCGTCGCGGGCCAGGGCCAACTGGTAGAGCTGCGGCGAGTCTGATGGCACCGGACTCCATTGATTTATCCGCCACCAATAAGGTTGCTATTTCAATGTGGGTAAAACAACATTACAATTCTGGTTCTGGTGGATCTTCAGAGGGTAAACTTAGCAGTTACCACTTTACATTTAATGGGAGTTCTTCACAGCATTTTAGAGTTAGTTGGCTGATTAGACAATCAGATTTGACTTATTCATCAATGGGTAATCATGAGGTTACCGAAGACGTTTTTCATCATATCTTTGGTGTGGCAGACGGTAGTAATATACATCTTTATATAGATGGCGTTTTGAAGGAGAGCAAATCTTATGATGGGACTATAAGTGAGAGTTCGTGCCCATTCCTTTTACATGGGAATTGGTCAAATTTTGATGTCACAATGGATGAGGTGGCAGTTTGGAAAGAGCCCACTCTGTCAAATGAGCGAGCCTGTGCAGCAATGGCCAGATCTTTGTATAATAACGGGTCCGGTAAATTTTTGAACTCTGGAACATGGACATCATGTTCAAGTAGTTGCTCAAGTAGTTCAAGTTCAAGTTAGGTAAATAATGGAAACAAATAAAAACAGTATTAAAAAGACTGAGTACTCTGACACGTTCATTTATAATGATGACGCATCAGAGTTGTTCACGTTTTCGTCTGGAGGGGTCCTATTACAATTAACTCTTCCAAACGCCATATCAAATGGGGTGTATGCTTTATGCGATGGTGAGAAGTATCTTACAGATTATATTTTGTTCGGAACTAACCAGAAGGCGCAATTTATCGACTTCCCAGGGGTTTACGCTTCATTGTCAGACGAAGGAATAATTCTTACATTATGGACTCGAAATGGAAAGTTTGTAATAGTCGATACTAAAACGTCAATATCTTCAGACACGTCATTCATCGTTGAGTTTTATTGGGATAGTTCAGGTTTAATTCTTGGGTCAGGCGCAACTATGGCTATATTTGTTAACGATGAATGTACAGCGTCTGGTAATTTTAACATATATTCAGAGACAATATCTGACTTGGATTTCTTCTCACTTGACTCGAAGACCGTAGATTTTAACCTACAGTGTAATATCGACGATATAGTTACCTACTCAAATGTTCCTGTTGGAAAAAACGATTCGGTGTCCAGCCTAACCCACTTTAGATTTAGTCTTGATGAAGCGGTTTTGGTTGGGAAAAATGGGAGCTTGTTTTTTGGCAATGGGTTATATAAAGGCCCCACTTTTGTTGAGGAAATAAAATGCTTCGCCGATTCGGAATCATGTCTTGAGATTTGTGACATAACAGGTGACATATACTTCTCTTCATATTTTGGGGACGGATACAAGGCTGGTCGGGTTATGAAGTTTGATGTTACCAGATCAAAAATATCAGCCAAGTCAGATTTATTTGAAGAACCAAAATCGATAGCCCTTATACAAAAGGATGGTCTGGACTACCCAAAGTCTTTATATTATGACGATTCAACCTGTGATGGCGTCTGGGTGATTAATAAGACAAGTCTGGTGAAGCTTGATGAAAATATGAATACTGTCTTTACCATTTCTTCTGGATTCAGCAATCCGGGATTTGTAAAATTGGGACTCGATGGATCTTGCTGGGTTTCGGATGTTGGCTATAATAGGATTAGACATTATGACTCAGACGGAAACTTATTGGTAAACAAACCAATAAGTAGGTCTGGGTATCTTGAGGTCGCCATCAATGGAGACGTTTATGTCCACTCTCCATATGATCAAAAGATATATGTGGTTAGAGGCAATGCTGTTATTAAGGCCCTAACTTTATCATCTGGGTTCGTTGGGTTTGGGTTAAATGTAAACACAAGGGATATAGTAACGGCGTATTCTGATGGAAGAGTGTACTCATTCAATAAAGCCTTCGAGCCTAATTTCTCCTCTAATATAATGGTGAATATAGATCGAATCTACGTAAGAAGAGGGTATAACCAGGATAGTTTTGTGGCAATAGACAATACTAATCTTAGAGCGATGGTAAATAGAGTTAGTAATCCTGGAATAAATATTTTGAGCTTCGACTATGATAGTGGCGTTTATTTTAACGGGACGTTTTCTGCGACCGCAAGAAACGAAGGTGTTAGCGCGAGTATTGTAGGGGGCTTCACCGCTGACTTTTCAGTTGATAATATTACTGTAACAGACTTGAGACATGGTGCGTATAAGGTTGATAAGAGAAATGTGGATCTTTCTGGAGGAGGAGAGAACTCCTCTTACTTTGATTTTAATGGTTCGGGCTCGGATAGAGACCCAACTGATTATCAAGATAAAACATTTGAGGCCGCGAAAATATAATGATTACAACAAGAACAATCATAGCCAAGTATAAATCAGTTGATAACAGAGTTATTCAATCAACCCATGTTTTTGGTAGATACCTATATGTAGGGACCGGTCCAGAGGGTATTGTTTATAGAACCCTTGACGGGACATCTAATTTGGAGTTTTACAAGGTGGGAGACATGTATGCCACGGCGATTGCCGACTATGGAAACGCCTTATTCGTTGGAACCTCTCCAAATGGTAGGATAATGATGCACAATTTCAACACTGGAAATAGATTCCATTATGTAACCACTGGAGATTACAAAGTAACAGCATTCGAAGTTCATGATAACAAACTTTATGCTGGGACTTCTCCGAGCGGGCTAATATTATCATTTGACGGAACTGATTGGAGAATGGAGTATGACGCATATGGTGGGGGGATTAAAGCAATGGTTTCTCATGGGGGTTCTTTATATGTTTTTGTCGAGGGGATAGAGTCTATTCCAGTTTTGAATTCGAGTGGCTGGTCCATGCTAAAGGATGGGGATGATTTTTTCTCTATTTCAACATTTTCAAAGGTCACAACATCCTTGGCTACTCTTGAAAAGAACGAAAACTTTGATGTCTCGTTTTCCTGTGCAGTATCATTTGATGATAAGCTTTACTTTGCCCCGGAGAACAGGTGTAATCTCTATGAATATGACGGGACAGATGTGAAGATCGCAGGACAGTGGGAAGGCGAGAAGATACGATCTCTTGATGTCGTTGGGGCAGACCAGCTTTTGGTGGCCGTAGATGACATGGTTTATATAATGGAGGGGGCAAATGATTAATTTAGTCCAAGACCCAGAACAGTATCCAGTTCCATTTGAAATAGGTAGTAGGAACCTTTCTCTTGTGGAGAGCCAAACCGCATCGGTGACGTTTCTTGAAACCGGAACCAAAACTATAAAGAGAGCGTTCTACAAGACTGATGGGGACTTCTTATTAGATATAGACCACTCTGATGAAGAGTTTATTGGATACGTTGGGGATGGGAAGAAGCTCTTGTATGAGATAATTCCCGACTCAACAAGTGTATTTACCTCTCAATTTAGTATGAAGTCCTGGTTAGACGAGGTCGCGTCTAAAAGTGCAAACAATGGAGAGGCGTTAGACCTAAGACAAACGCCATGGGACTTCGACGATACTGATATATCGATATATGTGTCAGGCGGACTGTCAAAATTTGATGCTGAAGTTGTGTCAGGGACATCGTACTATCCGTCTTTAAGCTGCGACGTTACATACTCAAGCGATTATAATACCCCCTTTGCTATTTCCGCCTCTACAATATCGCCTGGCTCGTCGATTAACAAGTCGGTTATAGACACTGGAAATTATGGCGTTCTAACAATGTTATTTTCGCTCACTTTGAAGTGGTATTTTGACGAAGACAGAACCCTTATCGTATCTTCACCACCAGTTTCTTTAGATGTTTTCACACCGGTAACGTTTGTGTCGAGATTGATGCTCGTATCATCCGGCAAGTTTGTCAAAAAGGGTGGGGTAAGTACAGACGGAGCTGGAATATTCAATGGCATATTAACACAGGGGTATGTCCTGTCAGAAAGCTTGAATTATGGTAGTTTTATATACGTTGGCTTTGACACTTCGACAGGGAAACTATTCCTTGGCGAGGAAGACGAAGTAATTGTTAACGATAGCGGATATAGCGTTAGACCAGGAAAACTTGACCAGGTTTATTATTTATAATGAGTTTCAGACCAATTTTTAAGTCCCAAAATGGGAACATAACCGACGTGAAATATTTTCATGGCGCGGGAGAAGTGTTTATATTTTCAGAGGAAGGCGTGGTAAGTAATATTAACGAGCTTCCAATAAACCCGTTCGGTAAAGGCCTTAATTATGTGTTCGCTCAGATCGTTAATGGAGAGGGCGACATCTCATCCGTAGCAAACACTTCTATTTATTATGATCTGTACAACGCTATTGTAAAGTCGAGTGGAATAGGCACCGGGTTCGATATTATAGAAGAGAATACCGATTCGTTTAGAGTGTCAAAAAACACCAGGGCTACGGCTGTGTATACATCTGACGTTCTTAAAGCCGATGAAGACTTCGGATTCTGGAAGTCTATAACATGGACACAAAATAGTAGTCATGGAAGAGTCGTTGTGGCGCTCAAGGTAGCCGAGACGGAGGCGGATGTTATTGCAAAAGATTGGGAGTATTACATTTCAGAAGAGGCCGAAGTCGCTTATGGCGGATATGCCTTGCCAAGCACGTTTGTTGTTAATAAAGATTTGGATAGATTCAACCTTAAAGGCAGATTCATGATGTTTAAGGTAGATCTCGAAACAGAAACAACCATTGAGAACCCAATAGTTAGTGAATTCATAATAACCTATGGCGGAAAACACTCTGTTTTCTTCTTCACGAGGAAGATAAAGATAGAAAAGAATTCAAATGTAGACGATATGCTTTTGACCGCATCCACATCTATACCTGAAAATACAGAAATAAGATTTGGGGTAACGAGCGGGAACAGTTCCAATTGGCAGGATTATAAGATCATTGATCTTGATAAAGTGGAAGATCTTTCAACCACATGGGGAAGCTCGGTCAAAGTAGGGATAAAACTATCGTCTTATAGCGACGTTAGCGTTCCAGTAGTACAGGAAATAGCGTTTTTGCTTGGTGCAGATTCGGATAACGTATTGGACTAACATGAAATTTTCAATTATATCATCATTAGACTATCAGCAAGGTAATATTCTGTTAATTTGCAGCCGATTTGCAAATATTAATACAGACAACGCCTCTTTTCCGCCATCATTGGTGGAGAGGTGCTTCCAGTTCGCATCATCAATAAGCGACGAGGGGGTAATAAATGCATTAGTGATAGTGGATGGCGTAGATGATGGAAGTGTCGGTATCGTAGATAATGTAGATGATATAAATGTTACGAGAGGGGCTATCGAAGATCTCTCAACACTTGAATATATTCAGGGTTTCGACGCGGTGTTGTTTTTTGGGATAGACAACAATCTCTCCCCTCTCATTAGGGCCAACATTTTATCTTTTGTTGGGGGTGGTGGAGGGCTTATCCTATCAGATATAAACCTCGACGGAGAAGAACTGTCTTTGTTTACCGGAATAGCATCTGTAACAGTCACGTCTCCAGGATTTTATGAATCTAAGGGGTCTCAAGTTTGGACAGAAGACGGCGTTTCAAACTTTATTTATTCTGATGATGTGGCGAATCTTCATATAACACCTCTAAATACGATTTCAGAGCTTAATTTATCAAGTGAATGGAGTCTTTTGTATATTCACGATACAGAATATACTTTAGAGGAAGAAAGCCCTATAGATTTAACCATTGACGAAACGATCAATTCGTCTTCAGACTATGATATAGATGGTGTAAACTTCGTTGGTTATTTTGCTACCGTTTATGAAAACGGCATTGTGGAAGTTCAGTAGATAGAAATTATTCTCTCTTTATAGAGGGAAATCGTTGAGCATTTAAGAATAGGGGAATTAATGTTGGTTTGATTTTGAATCAATAATTAATTGCAATCTAATGGAGGGATTAATATGAGTAAGATTTTTTCAGCTGGCGGAAAGAACAGATCCTGGACCGATAACGTTCCTGGTGAAGAGGTTGTTTCAACAGAAGATAATATAGAGAAGATCGGCGTTGACGCTATGTCTACGGACGATTTAAGAAAGCTTGCACAGTTTTCTTTTGAGGTCGAGCCGCCGGAAGACGTGGCTGTTGAAGAGGCAGTGGTTGTCGATGGAGAACCAGGGTTGGAAGACGCGCCTATTTCAGACGAGATTGGCGGTGAAGGCGACGACATTGACGATCTCGATGATGCCGAACTTGGCGGAGATCCCCTTGACGAAGCAGCCGAAGCGGTTGCGGACGCGCAGGACATCCTTGATAACGCAGCCGAGGCGTTGACCGATGCTGGAGCAACGGTTGAAGGCGACGATGAAATAGCGGAAGTTCCGGTTTCTGTTGAAGAAGACGCTATCGACATTGATGAGCCTGGCGATTCAGCGGTCGTCGTAGAGATTGAAGAGCCAGAAGCGGAAGCGGGTGTGTACTCTGATGAAACAGCGTCTGTTGAAGCGAGTAGCGAAAGGTTTGTTAAAATCGCGACACTATCCCCAGCTAATAAAAAGAAGTTGAAGTCCTATTGGGTTAAGACTTTAGGTTATGACTCTGAGTGGGTTGGTATGATGCTCAAGGAATATAAGTAATTATTCCAAGAATGATATGAAAAAAGGGCCAGGGAAACCTGGTCCTTTTTTTTGTCTGTATAAAGGGAAACAACTAAAAAAAATTGTAGTTTAACCCGTGGTATAATAGATTTACAAGATTTTTTAATGGCTTATTCAACCATAGTAATAGCCAGGAAATTAAAACAGGAGAGACTAAATGGCAATTCCACTTAATAAAAACTCTGAAGGATCAGTGGCCGATTGGATGACAAACGCCGCTGTTATAAACATTGGAGATGACGTGTCTTCTGCGGTTATCGTTAATAGCGATGATGATTTGGTGGACGCGAGAACTAAAATAGAAGCTTGTTCCAAAGATGGCAAGCCGTTTTATTTTGACTCTTCAAGCAAGAATCAGGGCGAGCTAAAAGAATACGCATCACTGTGCGGTTTGAGAGACGAGGATGTTATCGGAGTCTCGAAAGAAGAGATCGCTTTATCCGCTAACGAAAGAGAGGTGAAGGTGGCAGAAGTAGACGCCTCCGAGGCCCCAGATCCATTTGGAATATTAGAAGGGTTCGCATCAGAATCTTCTTTTGAGAAAAATGAAGATTGGAATAAGGTAACACCTTCTCAGAAGATGCCTATTAGTGGCAAACCATCACAGGCCGGGTCCGTTGGCAGACTTGACGGAAGAGAGACTTACGAAGAGCAAAGAGTTGTTGGAGTAAGACCTGGCGAAAACTCAATTGCAGACCCAGAGATTAAAGCCCCTGATCAGAGTCTTACGGTAGCTCAGCTTAGAGAGGCTAATGAGGCGAGAAGAAAGGAGATCGCTTTTGACAAGTCTGAATGGGAAAGGGAAACGTTAGCTAACTTGCCAGACCCTGGCATTATTGCCAAGGATGGAGTAAAGTTGACAGGTGCCGGTCATGGGCAGCAACATGGATCTATAGGGCAAGGGCAGCACTCTATGTTTGATGATAAAGACAACAACGAGTCTATTCCTGAAAAGACGGCGGGCGAGCACCTTGCTGATAAGACCACCTCCAGAAGAGAGGCTATTCAGCGTGGAAAGAAAGACGATAGAAGTTGGGACACCGTCAAGTCAAGTAAGACTCCACTAGTTTCGGATTTATTTTTTAATTGCTTACAAGATGAAATGGAGAAGATAAAATAGTGGGATGCTTTTTTGTTAACCAGTATGATCTTTTCACCTTTGTCAACAATGATGTTGGCAAGGCAATTGGCGGGCTTTCAAGGTCCGTTCAGGCGGCTACGGGGGAAGATCTAACACAAGACATTAAAGACTCTTGCACTTTGATATCTGAAGGTTCGACTTATGACAGAGCTTTTGAAGATGTCAATTCTCTTTTCGACTTTCTTGAAGATAAAATAGGAATTGTTTAGGAGGCAATCATGAACGCATATAGATCAATTGGAGGAAGGGCCAACGCCAGTGGTGTTGAGAGGGTTAATCGCGATGGCGGTATAGAAGTCCTCGAAATGGGCGAAGCAGAGGTTACAACCGAAGACCGTATTAGTTGGTATTCAAAAGCCAAGATCTCCGATAGGGGAGTTATTCCAGACGAAATTTATGACACAGAGATCGACACTGCCGGAAACGACATGAGAAGAAATGTTGATTTTAGAACTTCAACGCCAAGGCCTCAAGAGTATTCTACAGAAGCGAGATTATCAGAGAGCAGAGGGGAAAAGGTCGCTTTCCATCAAGCGACCGACACTGATGAATTGGCTCTCGGCATTACCGAAGGTATGATTTTGAGTGACGATGATAGAAGATCTCTTCATAAAAAGACAAAGAAAAAGAAGAAAGCATTGACAGAGTCTTTTGACAATAAGAAACTATCTATGGCGAGAGCTTTCGAGAGGATTGCATATTTGACTGACATAGGAGAATTGGAGAACAGTGATCTCGTTGATATAAGTTCGGCGTATAATATACCTGTCAACAAAGTAATTATGTTAGAAGCAATCGCTTCGGAGTCCACAGAGATAACAAAGAAATATGCTGATGTATCGAGAAGTAGAAGAAGGCGTAGGAAGAATCGCCATGAAAAGTGTCTCCCATGTTCAAAGAAGAACGATGTTCCAGGGACCGATGAGGATGCTACTGGTCTTCAGAAGGAAACCGTGGAAGAAGGGGGCGGTTCTCTCGTGAATACATGTAAAGAAGTTGGCTTAATCGAATAATAAAAATAGAAGAGGGCTCATATGGAAATGGTAGTAGCCGATCTCGAAAAGCACTTCAACAGTCTTAAGAGGGGTGAACGATTAGAGGCGAGCCCGAATACAACGTTCGGGCAAGCGCCACAAGCAACACAGACACCAAGGGATTATTCTGCCGCAACGGTTTCCCATTCTAACTTTGGTAGTTACAATAGGAAAACAAAGCAGACGACAGCTGGAATCTCTTATGGTCAGCCACAGTTCTTTTCTCCTGTATATACGCCAATCAACTGGCAGATCCCATCACGCCGCCGAGAAATATATATGTGGTGTCGCTATTGGTACGAGAACGAGCCCCGTGTCGCGACCGCTATTGATTTTTACAGCAAGTTCCCTATTACGACTTTCGAGACAGAATGTTCAGATAGATACATTAAACACTTCTTTGATGAAGAGGTTAACAAGAAACTAAACATTGACAAGTGGGCTCGACTCATTAGTCATGAAGTCCATTTGATGGGAGATTGTTTTCCGTTCAAAGAAATAGAATGCGACCATTGCGGTGGAAGCGGTAGGATTGGAGATGAAATCTGCGAGCATGAAGGTGGAACGTTCAAGAGGCTCCTAATCCTAAATCCCGACTTTGTTGAGGTTTTCTCAAACTCGATTTCACCAGAAGACGTTATCACATACGTTCCAGATGATGAATTGCGAGATCTTGTTATTAAGAGTGGCCCAGGTACAGATAAGCTGTCAAAAGAAGTGAAAGATTTTATTGCTCAAGGAAGACCAATTCCATTAGATAGCAGAAATGTAAGTCATTTGAAATTTGGCGAGTCTGGCTATAGAAGATACGGGATCTCGATGACCAGAAGACTTTTCCCGATCTTGAGTTATAAGACGAAGATCATGACCGCCCAATGGATCGTGGCAGAAAGACTGATCCTTCCTATCAAGGTCGTCAAAGTCGGTACTGAGGAACGTCCAGCGAGCGAAGCGGACATTACTGCCGTACAAGGGCAGCTACAGGCGGCATCTAACGATCCTAACATGGTTATCGTTACTCATCATGCATTCGAACTCGATTGGGTTGGAGCAAATGGTCAAGTTCTTCCTATTCAGGGAGAGTACGAGTTCATCAATCAGGAAATTATGGACGGTTTCGGTCTTAACAAGCAGTTGATTACTGGTGAAGGTCCGACATACTCAAGCGCAGCTATGGGTGCGGAAATAATGATTAAGAGACTTGAGTCGTGGAGACTTGAGTTAAAAAGATGGATCGAAGAAGAGATCTACTTGCCGATTTCTAAGATGAAGGGCTTTAGAAAGACCAATGAATGGGGCGAAGACGAATGGATTTATCCGAAGATAAAATGGGGAAGCTTAAATCTTAGAGACAGACAGCAAGAAAGACAAATGATTTTACAGTTGTTCGACAAGGGACTTATTAGTGCCACAAGAGTATTGACAGAGTTCGATATCGATCCAGACACTGAATTCGAGCAGATGAGATGGGAAAGAATTGAAGCGATGGCTGAACAACCACCGGGACAGGCTGCTGGTGAAGAGGGCGGCATGGGTGGAATGGACATGGGTGGCGGCCTGGGAGGCGGTGGCGGTGGCTTAGACCTTGGCGGAGGCATGGGAGAACCAGGCGGTGGTGACTTAATGGGCGGAGAAATGGGCGGAGGCATGGGAGACCCGGGCGACGCCGCCCCAATGGGCTTAGCGTCGTCTAAATCGATTAAAGTAACCTCACAGGCGGACCCTGGACAATACGGCGGAAAGATATTAACTGACAAAACCAGAGAAAAGCTTGATAGAGATAGAGAAAAGGTTGATAAAGAACAATCAAAGAGAGAGCATAACGTTCAATCCCCCAGCGGGGTTGGTGGTGATGGGTTCATGAGAGATAGAATGGGAAGAATAATGCTTACTTCTATTGAGAGGGCGGTTATCAAAGCTATTGAGAACCATCAGAGAAGTGGGAAGATAACATATAACGTATCCCCTTCATACGAAGTGCATACTGGTGGAAGACCGGTTATGATTGACGTTGCGTTCCCAGATATTAAGCTTGGAGTAGAGTGTGATGGAACTACATTCCACGGCTCTCCAGAGAATATAGAGCGAGATAAGAAGAGAGATCAGAAATTAAATAATAAAGGTTGGGTAATAATTAGATTTGGAGAAGAAGAAATCGAAAGTAACATCGGTGGTGTGATGACCAGGATCATGAACGAGATAGGAAAAAGAGAGCGCTGGATCACCGAACAAAGGAAAAAGCTAGAGGAAAAGCGTAAAAATAGTATACCTGACAAAAAGTAATAACTTGAGTGGAGTTTAAAGGCATGGAAAAGCTTAAGGACGCTAAAAAAATTAGCTGGAAAGAATTGTACACCCCAAAAACTCAGTATCTGAAGGACCAATTTGAAGACACGATTGGAAAAGGGGCCTACAGACGCTGGGAGGGAATTGAAATAGATGGACCTGGGGAGTGGTATGTAGTCGTGAGCCCAGCTGACGTATACGAGCACAAAAAGGCTAAGTTTTTTGCTGGCGTAAGGAAGCTTCCAAACTCATACCCTGCTGGTGGAAAGTACTTTGACACGATCAAGGAAGCGTATGAGTATGCTTCTGGGACGTGGGGATCGCCATTACCTAAAGGGTTGCCCGTTTTCACAGCCGGTGACTTGAGAGGCCTTAAAAAGAGGATTGATGATTGGGAAGACAAAGAAAGGGGTCCCGCAACGGAGGCCTCTTCATATGACTTTAATTTATTCAGAATCAAGGAAGCAATGGCCCTTGACATTGTCCATCAGGACGCTTTGAATTTCAACATGGACCATTTCATGCCTCTTCTCAGAGATTTGGATTGGAATACAGACCCAACATCCGCCGACACATTTTACAACAGACTACTCAGAGCCGCTGGGTACAACACGCCTGAAGATGTAAAAGCTGACTTGGTGTCAAATGAACAGACTTATGGGCATCTTGCTATAACAAGAATGCCTAGTGGAAATGCGAGCGCATGGGATGATGAGAACAAGGGTCTCGCTCAGGCTGACCCAAGAATTAAAATAGACGACAACAATGCCTTGAAGTTTGCTGCGAAGATTGCCACTATTGGAAGAGAGAAGAGAAAGGACAATCTTTCAGACTTAACCAATCTAACTGGCGACTTAAGAGCGGGTGGTGATGATTTAGACCCAAGATTTTTCGCGAGCCCATTTGAGGTGTCTGTATTTTCAACGTTAGAGCCGATGGCGAAAAACCTTCGAAACTTGAGAGATAATTATGATTGGACTTATTACTCATGGGCGAAGTACAATGAAACTCATGCTGATGAAGAGATGTCATATGAAGAGTTTAAGGACGCAGTAGAAAGAGACGCTGCGTTCGCGGGCGAATTCATGATCAACGTTGGTAATGAATTAGACAGGGGAGATCTCCCGGTTATTTCTATGGTTTCTTATGGAAGAAGAAACTCGGCCACATCGAGATGGTTGAGCGCCCCACATATTCCAGACAGACCATTCAGTGGGAGAACTACGTTTACCCAGTCTTCGTTCGCGCCAGACGATCATGGCTTGAGCCCGTTGGATTACGGAATACATTTTGGTTTAACTGGAGAGCGCCAAGATAGCCGGGATTTGAATCCAGACGACGTTAAAAGGTCTGTAGAGTCACTCTCATCAATTGTTGAGGCAATCAAGGGATATCTTACAACCGGATCGATTCGGGGGGCGAATGTCCGCGAACAAAGAATTATGGGCGGAGTTGGTTTTACACCTACTGAGACAAGATTCATTACGGACCATATCGCAACGACAATTCTTGAACCATCTGGGGTGGATAACCCACGTAGATTCAGTGGAAGACTATTGTCTGCGTTTTCAGGGTGGACTTCTTTTATCGGCGGCGAAGCGGTTATTGATGATAATTTTGCGCAAGAGTCCAGGATTCAGCTTAATGGCGGATTCTTTGCTGGCAAGAAGAGAATTAGAGATCAGGTTCAAGGTAGAGACATTGTCAGAGTTCTAAGTGGAGAAGAGCAGCTTGTGTTTTCAAATCAGTCAATCCCAGCAAGACAACTTGGTTTGGTTATGTCACAATGGGGCGGGTTCGAAGATCTCGCCGCCGAGTCTCAAGAAAGAGTGAGAGCTATGATCTCACAAGTTTCAGCGGCAGATGGAGAGATAACAACCGGGCAGTTCTTTGATATTGTAAAAGAGAACGGTTTGGAAAGTAACATTAGAAGAGAAGATGTCGCATACATTTTCGGAGAAGCGTTGAGCGAAGGAAATATGATTCCAAAGTCGGCTCAGAATATGCCTATATGGACCCGTGTCGGAAATCACGTAAAGGCTGGGAAAAGGCTCTCAAAGAGACATGATCTTGATGAGTACCTTGGGTACAAGCAGTTTACAATTCCAGCGGAAGCCGCAAGTGAAGCCAATGGTTTCTTTGTTGATGTTTCATATCAGGTTGGCGGCGTGAACGTTAGTTCAACTAATCCAAAGGGGCTGAGTATATCGACAACTCCGGGGACAGAGGGAAGCGGGTTCTATGTAAGACTTGGTGCCACACCGCTACCGCAGGGGGTTGAGTCCTTTGTTGTAAAGTGTAAGGTTTCTCCCACAGAGACATATTTGTCAGAGAACTCTTCTCCAGAGTCCCGGGCCGTTATGAAATACAATGAGGTTAGCGGATGGAATCAGATTAAAGACCAGGTTAATCAAAGCCCTGGAGAATTTGTCCCTACGATCACAATGAAAAGAATCCTTAGACAGCAAGGCGCTGAGATTGATGGTAGTTTCGTAAGAATATTTACAGAAGACGACATAAGAGTCATTATTAATCAGCAGAAGAGTTTCAGTAAAAACTTGAACTTTGATAGATTCAGAAATTATGTTGACCCAGAAGACGTTCAACTAAGGCTTGTAAGAAGTGTTGAGGACATTGTGACACCAAGAGCGGGCTTTACTGACTTCTTTTACTGGAAGGCTATGAAGAATAGATTTAGAGAGGCATGGGGACTTATTGACAGCAACCCAGATCTTTATGAGGACATCTTAAGATCGTTCTTCGTCCCAGACTCTGAAATTAGTGGGGAGGGTGATGTAAGCTTTGCTGAAATGAACCAGAGACTTGGGGTTATCAATCAAAACAACCCCGGCCATGGCGATGCAAGAGAAAGATGCGAGGCTATCGAAGCTCTTCTTGAAGAGTATATAACGCCAGACATGAAGAGATACTTTAGACTTGGGGATAGCTTCATTAGAGGCCCTCTTGACGAGACCGCCGTTAGAAGAAGCGACCTTAATATTGGAATAGCCGACGCTGCCGATGACGGAGACGCATTCTCAAACACACTTGACGGTCTCTATGGGATACAGACCAAGATCCTTTTGGCTATTGCAGAAGATATGACAAATCATATTCCTGAAGAGTCAACAGCCACCAGGCCCGACATGGTTTTGGACAGGGATTACAATGATCCTGATTATGTTGAACTTTTAGAGGCACTAAGGGGAGTTTTAGACGGTAGGGGTAGAAAAGCAGAGAAAAGAGGAAAGATCCTTCGCGCTCTAAAGAAATACGAGCAGAAGACGGGTGAGTATATACAATTCGCAGAGTTGAAGAAATACACTTCCAGTTATAATGAGGGGAAGAGCCTTTCGGCGACAACGAGAAACGTCACATCAAATCTTGGATATCATGTGTTTGCGAAAACGCAGGCGGGATTTGAGGATGTCACATCGACTGTTGATATTTCAAGAAACCCATCTAACTTTGCGCAGATTTCAAACAACTCATTTGACGGGCATTGCCAAAGACTCGCGCTAAGCGCACATGCTCCAGCAGAGTTTGGTGGAATTGACAATGAGACCCAAGGTGGTATTTCAAGTGTTGACCTTGCTATAGCGTTGAAGCTTAGGGGACCGTCCTATTCATCAGCAGACGCCACAGAAAGAGCCTCTATGATAAATTCTATTAGAGAGACCTTTGACACTCAAAGCAGAGTTAGAACACTCTTAGAAGGGCAATTAAGACAAGCTGTTGCAAGAAGAGCGACTAATAATGAGATTGTAGAGTATGATGTTTTCATAAGCCATGAAGGACGCGATAAAAAATTTGAAAACGCTTCGCCATGGTTCTTATTGGCTGGAGACTCAAACCCTATCGCTTCAGAAACGACTCCGGGAGAGTCTTTACAGGACTGGGGCGACAGAGCCGTAATTGTGACCGCGAACTATTTAACAACATGGGTTCTTGCTGGCCTCCCAGGAAGGCTTGGGGATAAACTATCACCGAGTCAATTGTCAGCAATCCTTGGCGGTGGCGATCCAGCAGTTATAAATGAAATTATGTCTGGAATAATCGAAGTCGGAGAGGCTTTTGAGGCCGTTGCCGAAGCCGATGTCGCTTCTTTGGCACAAGAGACTGCCGAAATCAATGCGGAAGAAGAGCTTGCGCCAGACGATGAGCCAGAACAGGAAGGTATTGACACTGAAGAGGAAGGGGAAGGCGTTGTTGTGCAAGAACCAGAACCAGAACCAGAGCCAGAACCAGAACCAGAACCAGAACCAGAACCAGAACCAGAACCAGAAGTCGTAGACCCAATTCCAGAACCGCCACCAGCAGCGGTTGCGGAGCCGATCCCAGAAGCGACACCAGCGGTTGCGGTGCCGATCCCAAGTGCCACGCCAGAGACGAAGCCTGAAGAGGTCTCTCCAGCCGCGCCAGTAGACGCTCCACCTGGGAATCCAGGTGATCTAAGAGAGAGATTTCGCGGTAGACAGCGTAACAGAAGATCTTTCGTTCTTGACACTTCAAAGTGCAAGGTAGGATCAGATGATGAGTTTCTTAGTCTTATGAGAGTTGCACAGTCGTTCATCGATAAGGGGCAGGTGGAAAAGGCCGAATTAATTGTTGATTATGTCAAGGATCATGTAAAAACTAATAATGTCAAGAAAAGTAGTAGACCGTTGATAATCGAGACCTTAGGTCAGCTTATTAGCATATCAAAATCGTTGGCGGAAGAAGGAAAAACACAAGGTTCTATAGAAGTGAATGAAATTGTGAAAAGGCATTTAGAAAGCTTGTAACTTAAAATAGAGGAAATGCAATGCAAAATTTAAGCGATTCCGAGTGTGGCCACAAGCCATCTGGGATTAGAAAAATAGCAAGTTTTGACTTTTCAGAAGTTAGAGAGTGCAAGGTTGGAAGTGAAAATATTAAAACCGCTTCCTCAAAGGATATAGATGGTTCTTCAGAGGCTGATTCAGTACTAAAACAAGAGATTGCTAAGCGACCAAATGCTTTGTTCTTCAAAGCAAGAGCAATCGAGGCAGACATCCCCAACAATAACGGAGACTTCTTCAGCGCAGACGAGCTAAAGAAATCCACACAGACATTTGTTGGGGTTCCTTTTTTCACAAACCATCAAAACGACGACGTTGAAAAAGCCAAGGGTAAAATTGTTTTTGCCGAATGGAGCGAAGAGCAACAGGCGATTTATGTTATTGCGTTCGTTGATCGAGACGCTTATGCCCCGTTAGCTCGCGGGATTGAGCAAGAGTATGTCACTGGCGTATCGATGGGATGCAGCGTTGAATATAGCACATGCTCCATTTGTAGTAACCAGGCCATCTCCCAAGATGATTATTGCGCACATATTAGAAACCTTAAGGGTAGAAAATTCACAGGAAGAGCTACCGATGTTAAAACCGGACAAACCAGAGACTATAAGGAAGCGGCGGTTTACGAAGACAACTTCGGAATAAGATTTATTGAATTAAGTGGAGTTGTAGACCCGGCCTGCCCATCATGTCAGATTGGAGCCATCTATAATAACGAAGACTTCACAAAGGCAGCTTCATCAATTTGTAATTTCTCAAACAAGCTAATGGTTTTTGCGTCAAGCGATACGTTTAAGAAAGAAGCTTCAGAGCAGGATATTGAGAGACTGAATGAAGTCTTGTCCACTCTTGAGGATATTGCGATCAAGCTAATCGGACAGAGAGAAAACATTGAAATGCAATTCTCATCTGATTTAGTATCTATTTTGGCAGACCTTCAAGAATATGTAGACGCTCTTGTACAGGCTGGATTTGGCAGATTGCCAGATGAGATCCCAGGAAACGTTCCTGATGAGGCCGCAGATCCTAGAATGCCAGGTGCTGAAGGAATGGGTGACGCTGGCTTGCCGCCGTTACCAGCCGCCGGAGTCGGCGGACTTCCTGGAGACCGACCAATTTCAGATCAACAATCCTTGGGTGGAGCCGGAGAGGTAAGCGGGGCCGATGGGTCACCACTTGCCGCTGCGCCATCCGCTCCAGGTAAATTTAAGGATAAAACAAGACCGTCTCCAAGCATGGGACTCGGTGGGGTTAAAAAGCCCGTATCACCGCGTTCAAAAGGGGCATCAACAATAGAGGAAAATACGAATATGAGACGAACCCCAGCTAATAATATGAAGGAGAGGGAAAAAATAACTAGCGCATTAGAGACAAACTGGCAGGAAAAAGTAGAAAAAATTAGTAATACAATGAAAGAAAGTCTTGCAGGCGAAGTAACTTTAAGTGACAAAAATATCGAACAAGTCGGAGGTAGAGATATGTCAAACATTATAGAAGCGAAGGCGAAACAAACGCCTCTTGCTGTAACAGAGAAGCAACTTAGCGACGGTGTCAAGCATCACCCAAGAGAGGGCGATGTCAGAGAAGACGTCATTGGTAAGCAACTCGCGGATTTCCATGAGGGTAATCCAAACGAAATTGAACAGGGGCTACTTGAGTCTGTCAGAACAGATGACGCCCCAAATACCGTTGGCCAGAATCAGTTAGAACCAACTCGCGAGGGTGATGCTGTAGAACAGACAACCCAAGCACAGCTTGAAACTGAAAGAACAAACAATGAGCCGAATACGATCATTGAAGATCTTTTGAGCCATCCTAAGGTTGACACTCCGTCTACTCGATGGGCAAGTCATCAGGATCACATCAAGGCTGCTGTTGACGTTATTGCGAAGACAGTTGTAAGTTCTCAGTCAACCCCAAGCAAGGTTATTAAAACAGCGGGATCTTTCGCGTTGCTTTCATTAGATAACCAGGCATCACTTGTCAATGACATCTCCGTTTATTCGGGCGAAGTTCCAGCAGTTGATAATTTCAACGAAAGGGTAGCTTATTGGGCACAGAAAGGTGTTACTGCTTCTTCCGCAACAGACCCACAAATTAAGCAGATGATTATAGCCTTTGCAGCAAACGCCTCCAAGACACAAAAGCTTAATCCCGATATGTTGCTTAAGGCATTTGCCGTGGTTAAGGCCAACGATCACTCCGACGCAATCGTTTCAGGCCGAGTTGAAGAAATTATAGAAAGCGGTGAAGTTGTAGAAGCGAGTCTTGAAGACGACATGAACAGCGAGCTTGATTCCATGATTACGGAAGCCTCAGATTGCTGCGAGAAGTGCGAAAATGAAGAGTGTAAGGAATGTGTAACATGCGAAAGCGCTGGATGCGAATGCGCATGCAAGAAAGCTTCCGGTTTCTGTTTCAAGTGTAAAGACAAGGAATGCAAGGAATGCACCGATTGCGAAAGTGCTGGATGCGAATGCTCCTGCTCTGACGACAAGGAAGCCTCAGTCAAGGAAGACGTTGATATATTGACAGCCGCGCTAGAAAGGAAGGCCGTTAAAACCTCAAGTCATATTATTGAAACCTCGTTCAAAGAAATTGGTGTCCCAGAAGCAAGTCGTGGCAATGACAACATTGTCAAGGCTGCTGCCTCATGCTTTGCGCATGGCGCGTTCGCCCATCTTGGAGTCAAGGTCGCCGCCGTTGTCAATGTAACAGTTGATGGTGATACCGGCGATGTTATTATCGCAGTTGACACAGAAGGCGGATCGGTTGAGATCCCTGTAGAAAACGAAGGTGCGATTGAAGAGCCAATAGAGTTGGCCGATGGCTTGGCCGATGAAGGTCCGATGCCAGAAGACGCTGCTCCACTGGGCGATTTCGGCGAAGGCGGTCCAGAAACCCCTGAATTATCAACCGGACTTGGTGCTTTTACATCAACGAAGGGTGAGAAGAAGGTTGCTCAGTTTGGCGGCGGCGACCCCGGCGCTGGATCAGGCGGAGCCCTCCCGGATGAAAGTGGCGGTGGCGTAGATCCATCTATTGGATTAACTCCAGATACCGTTCCAGAAGAAGGCGCTGGCCTCCAGTCGTTTACGGATGAAGAAGAGCTTCCTGGTGACGATGAGCAGATGGAACCGGGAACGATTTGCCCAGTCTGTGGATCAACCGATACCGAGACCGGAAACAAGGATCAGCAACCGGGACAGTTCGACTGTAACTCTTGCGGAATCAAGTACTTGTATCACGTAAACATAGAATTGTTGAATCCAGAGTCGGTCGCCGAAGATGACGAGTCAGAACTTGATCTTGAAGCGCCATCAGCGCCAGAGATGCCAGTTGCGGCAATGATTGATATTGATAGAGGTTCCATGAAGAAGATCGCTGATATGCAGAAGGAAGTTGGACATATTTGCCCAGCATGCGGAAGCGGAGAGGTTCAGGTTCAGGGACATCCATCCGAACTCACGATTGCTTGCTCCAAGTGCAAGACCGAGACTGAGAAGACAATGATGATTAATGTTGATAGTCCAACAGAAAGTAAGTTGCAAATCGCTTGGTCAATTGATCCAATGAAGAGAAAGTGCGGTTCTTGCAAACAGGAAGCGAAGAAGTTCGCAGCAACCATGGTCTTTGATAAGATGATGAAGAGGGCTGCGACCGTTGATCTTCCTAAGGACAGATTAGCCGGGTGGGTTGCTAATACCTATCCAGAGATCGAGTTGGTAACTACTGGTCCATATAAGGGGCAGGACTTTTCCGAAACGATTGTAAGTCAGGCCTCAAGGTTCGGATTTACAAAGATTGCTCATATTCAAGCCTTGGCAGATGCCCAGTCAGCTGAAGATCCGATGGAGAAATGCGTCCGCGATCAGAAGAAGAGGGGTTACACCGTTGCTGAATCAAGCAAGCTTTGCGATTGCTTAAAAGAGAAGTTCGCTGGAGAAGAAGATAACAATATCTATATCGCAGCGTTGTCCTCACAGATTGATACGGGTATCTTGCGTAAGATGGCCGAATATGACAAGAGCCTCGCACCAGACGGGACAGTTGCCGAAGCCAGTAAGGTTATTGCGACAGTCTTTGATCTTCCTGAGTTTGTTGAAACCGAAGTGAGCGCAGATGTTGAAGCGTTGACAGCCGGTCTTCAAGAGGAAGTTGCCTTGTTCACAGAATCCGAATTGCAAAAGGAAGCGGGAGAATTTGATAATCCGCCACCAGTTGTAGATAAGGGTTCCGATGGTGTTACAAAGACCAAAGAGCAGAAGAACACCGAAAAGAAGGTCGATAATGTCGATTCCATTTCGGAAAATCCAAATGAAGAGCCATCTGCTTCCAGAAGTAAGATGGGAGACGAAGACACGGAAGCTCCAGCAGATCCAGACGTACCACGTGGAAACGCGACTATTGGTAAAGAAGAAGCCGCTCCAGCCGAAGGCGTCAGCGTACCAATTGAAAACAGCGAGACCAACTCTTCAGCGTTGAAGAACCAGGCCGAAGCAACATCACAAGGAGAAGGAATGGAAAAGGTAGCATATGGCGAAATTGAGCCTATGACAAGGAACGATAACGCGGAGCATGTGCATCCAGACAGCACGACAGGCGATAACGCCTTGCAAGAGAAGCCATGCACCGAGAAAAAGGTTGAAGTTGTTGAGAGTATCGAGGGCCATGACAATGTAGTCAGAAACCCTAACGCTACAATTAACGATGAGCAGGCTTTGACAGAGGGTGGACCAGATATACCAAGGTCGGATGCGACCATGGGAAATGAAAGCCCACCAGTAACTATCGAACCAGTTGTCCCATCAGAAGATAGCGGAACCGACACAACGATGCGTGGACGTGAAGCCGAAAGAGAGAAGCAGCTTGAGAAGATCTCGTCTGCAAGACGTGAGCATGCCGCCAGATTCGCTGGACAGCTTGTTGAAAGAGGGATTATCAAGGAAGCTGAAGTTTCAGACTTTGTTAATGACCTTTCAGTAATGCCTCTTGACCGTATGAAGGCACATGTTGATCGTCTCTTGCTTCCTCAGAAGAAGGCTTCTACAACTAAGACCGCTGCAACATCACTTCCAATGTTGACATCGGCGATAATTGAAGAGCCAACGTTCCAAGCGAATGATGAGACTGACGTTTCAATAGAGTCCCAGCTTGCGGACATGTTTACTATCGGAAGTCAGCAACAGAATAGAGCCATCCGAATGGATATGGCTGACAGAGAAAGCGAAGATAAGACATACAACTTCTAAGCACTCTGCCATAAAATAAAAAAAGGGTCTCAGTTAGCGCTGAGGCCCTTTTTTCGTTTATAATTAAAGGAATGACAACTTCAAGGGCAGAATAGTATATTGAAAACTTTTTCCTCTCAAAAGGATGACAAGCATGATAGATTTACAGCACGAATTATCGAAAAAATTAGACCAGGTTATTAATAAGGTATCTGCGGTAGTGACCAACGAGTCTTCCGATCCAGAAATTAGTACATTAAGCGTTCTGAGGACTTTTGACGACTTCTCTTCAGATATTGACAATAAGTTAAAAAGAAGATGTGTTGACTCTCCAAAATTCGCCAAGGCCGCTGAGGATATCAAGGCCGCGATCAAGAGTGGAAGTTTCGTAATAAATGTTGTCGCTCCAGAATACTCAAAAAACAAGGATCTTGTAGATCTTGTGGTTTCTACAGCACTAACTGACTCATCATCCCTATCAGAAGACGCCTCCTTAGCTGATAAGAGAAAAGATAGAGAGAATAGGCAGAAGAAGCATGAAGACAGTATCATTTCAGACATAGACGTGGCAGGGGTTGTTTCAGCATATGGAGCAGATGCTCCGAAATATGTAGAAGCAACAGTTGACACAGGATTTTTCGGTACAGATTTCTTTGATCCAGAAAATTCGATTAACTGTTTGTATGAATACATAACCGATTATCAGAAAAGCCCAGTCCCACCAGCTCCCGAACAAGAGCAGAACGCTGCCGGTATCGAGCCGCTATCCGATAGGGAAGTTTCGAGGGCGAGAAGAAATACGGGAGGGTTCGAGGTAGACGGAAACCCTCATGAAACATTTGACTTTAATGAACACAAAGGGAAAGCGATATTAAGATCGCCAATGGGGTCTCCTGCAAACATAACCGAAGAGCCCGCTGCGGTACCACAGTCTTTATTTTTTGACGAAAGGGCTGGGAATGTACATTTGAGATTTGACCCAAGAAATCCAATGTCATACAGATACCCATATATGTCAAATAGATTTAAGAATGCAGAAGCGGAGGCGGCTGGAAATTACAGGTCGTCTATTGAAAATGGCCTCGCTGACAACTCACTTAATAAGAAGTGGGTATTGATGATGCAAATATTGTCTAAAATACAAGGGGTCCCATTGATTTCTTTGTTTCACGCTGGTGGTTTTGAGGTCGATGATCAAGGGGTCAATAGGTCGAGAGCCTATGGAGAGAACGCTCCTGCATTCCCTGATATTTCAGATGATGTAATTGAGCGAGCCTTATTGAGTTTCCTCGCCTCCCTTTCTGGTGGCGGTGGAGTGGATATCAATATTCCAATAGGCGATGATCCGGCGGAGGGCGGCGAAGCGTCCGGTCCAGTGTTCCCCATGGCCGATATGTCTACTGGTGGAATTGCTAAAAGAATGTATGCCGAAGAGGGCGACGCTTTTTTTGATTGGAGTTCCGCCCAGGTAAACGAATGGATTGATGACGAGTTTGGACCATCAGTGATGCAAGAAAAAGGGGCTGCGGTTTTTCAGTACAAAGAGAACTCTAACCATAAAAATGCGATAACTCGATCAGCGTCAAATACAAACAATTTGAATGGGATAATTGCATTAGCTCAAAAAGAGTTTGATCTAAATGAAGATATTCCATACTCTGTTTTTGCTGACTGGGCAAGCGAAGAGCTTGGTCAGGATGGTATAGGATACGCCCCAATCATTTGGGCCACGGTTAAGAAGAATCAAAACAAGTATGCAAACCTTGATAGCGAGACTATTAAGACAGCGGCAACGGCAGAAGTGTTGCAAAGCGATCTCTACAAGAAATTAGTTGATATTGTAACAAACCAGAAGGGTATTAATGAAGTTGTTTCATCGTCAATATCATCAGAGTATATTGTTGACCTCTTTATTAAGCATCTTGTAAACACTTGTCTAAAGGGCGCTGGGGTCTCTTCATCGGAAGACAGCCCAGAAACGGTCCCTAAAGGAGACGATTCGGCTATTCTTAATCCTGGCGACTATATGATTCCAGTTACTCTTTCAAAAGACGAGTCTGATAAGTGGATTAGAGAGAACGGAAGTGGCATTTCTATTGTGGACAGTCGCGGGGATATTATAGAAACCGTAGAAGTCGAGGAAGTGGAAGAGAGCGATAACGGGTCGTTATGGTATATTACTGAGGTAATAAAGGAAAGAATTTCAGGATCGTATAGTCTTGTTAAAAGCGGGGGGAACACGGGGCTTTCAAGCTTGGGAGATGATTTGTATTCATCGTTTTACAGTTCTCCGAATCCTATAAGAAGGGCTCACAAGGCAAACGGGGTTTCATTGTCGTTTAGTATATTGCCATCATGGTCACCAGCGCCATATGATCTAAGACCGCAATCCGAGCCTGGAACTGGACACCCAAATAACCCACACAATCTTAAAAAAGCGCTTCAGGATAGAATAGCATTGAGAACTTCGTACATTAGTGAAATGAGCTATAGTCAAAAGTCAAAGAAGGAGCTTGAGCCAGCATTGGACACGCTTGAGCAAGAAATTGGGGAAATTCAGTTGTTCCTTAACCAATTCGCTGCGCATAAGTACCCAAACAGAAGTTCGGCGATTGTTGACACAAGAGATCCATCATTGAGCATGACAAGGGAGAAAGAGCACACTAATGCCAGCTTGTTTAAGGAGATAGCCAGAAGGTGCCAGACTGAAGATATTGAAGTCGGGTCATACGGAGCGTCAGTTGGGGCGGAGGCTCTTAAAGAAATTCTTGGAGAGGAAAAGTTTAATAGGTTTGAAGAAATAAAGAAAGAAGTTATCGAAGGGTGGGCGAGTAGGAAGAATGTCTTCTTAATCAGAAGCGCCGATACCGAAATTAGCGCTCAGACAGGAAACGGATTTATGGTTGAAACCGGAGCCGGAGAGAGAGCAAAGAGAGGTTGGGCTCCAGGGTTTGAGGCAAAGATGAAGCAGCTTCACTCAAAAGTGGCTGGCCAAGCCGGTTCAGCGGGAGCGGACCCGAAGGCTTTGAATAGCCATGTTGTTATAATTTCTGAGAAGAGAATTCCGAATTTAGTTGTCGAGCCAGCCTATATTGATCTACACACAAGTACGATGAGCTATGAGGAAATATCCTCGTTTGTGGATTTTTACACCGGAAGGGTTAAAGAGCAATACCTTTCGTCTTTGCCAGAAGATCAGATAGAGGTTGAAGACGGAGTCCAGACTGAAAGCGAGAGACTTGGAGCGCTTGCGGCTGAATTTATTGTTCCAGACTCATTTATTAGGAAATTACAATCGGCCTTGGCAAACCTTGATTTTCAAAGGCTTGATGAGTTTATATTTGAAATAATTGGCGAGTTGTTTGAAACATATATGAACCTTGGAAGCGTTATTAAGGCATTGGATGCTAATAAAAACAATTTTAACAGAAGAATTGAAGACTTTGGAACTACTGACAAGAATCTTGAGGATCTTGGAATCAGGTGTACATCGCCACGATTCAGTATTGACGAATATGTCACAGAAAAGGGTAGTTCATGGGGTGACCATGTAACCGGAGAGTTAAAGAATATCATTGAGTCGATAACCGCCTATAAGGCAAAGGCTGATTTCTTTGCAAGAGCCGTGGATACTGGAATTGGATTTTGCACCTTATCCGGTACTGAGCCAAAGGAAGAGGACGGTGAGCAATATACTGAAGTATCTGTTTCTTTCCCATCTCCAAACGCAAGTCAAAAAATGGTTTGGTTCTCGCTTAATGATTTAGTTGTTGAACCTGGCGTACAGCCAGATAACTCTCTTCTTGAATTAGCGAAGCCAGCTGGATATTCTATAGATGGCAATTTGTTTGAAGCTGTAGGGTCTGACGCCTTAGTTGTTAAGAACGAAGAGTCCCTGAACGCTTATGAGGACAAGATTTCTGGTGAAATAAAGAGTCTGGACGCGGAAATCAGGGCTCAGAAGACAAGTTATCCGCCAATTATCGCATTAGAAGGGTCTCCAGGTACCGGTAAGAGCATTTACGCCGAAGTCTTGGCATCGGCATTGGATTGCAAGTACTTGGCCACCACGTTGAGCAATATGGCCTATAGCGGTAAGAGAGGAAAATTCAGAGGGGAGGTCGAACAGAATCTTGAGCGAATGGTATCTACAATGAAAAGCATGACAGACTCTGTTCTGCTTATTGACGAAATTGATAAGTTCTTAGATTCATCCAGTGGATCTGACAATAAGGATGTGGAGATTTGTGTCGAGAAACTTCTTACCGCTTGGGAAGATGATCGTAGCACATATTCTGAAAACAACTTCCATATAATTTGTACCTGTAACTATTGGGAGAAGTTTGTCGCAAAGAGAGAGGCTATTGCCAGCAGATTGAGGGATTTTCATGTGGATCTTCCATCAAGTTACGAGACATTAATGGAACTATTTAGCGGGAACGCCATAGTCAACAACCTTATTAATAACAAATGCGGTGACGACGTATCCCTTGCTGAGATGGCAAAGGAAATGGTTAGTTTATGGGGTAGCGACGATCCTCAGGATCAAGCAATCATTGAAATGTATAGAAAAATAATCGACGACAAGAAGCCTGGGTTCTTTATTAATGGAGCAATTGTTAGACCATTACAGGCCGAGAGGCAGATGATGGCCTCTATGAACCTCCCAACACCAGAAGAGCCAATTGATGCTGTTGAGGACTTTGTTAAAGGGTATATAGAGATTGGCGAAATTCTTCACGGGATGAATCAAGCAGTGGATGTCAATGTTAAAATTAAGGCCACAGGTGATATCGAGTCAAAGAAGATTAATCCAATGCAGGCTATGTGTTCCACCCTCTCTGAAAAGATGACATATCCAACCGATCCGACGAGGCATAATGCCGAAAAGTATGCTAGAACAAATATCCGTGAGATCAACAATATTTTCCAGAGAATTTTCGAATTGCATCAGAGAGCAAAGTCTGGTGAGGGAATGATTGAGGCTGGTCCAAAATTGATCAAGCTAATTCTGGACGCGCAAACTTTTTCTACAACTGTAGATGTTGACAGACTATCTGAGGACGACAGGGATGATAGTACTCTTATGAATGCTATTGAAACCGACAAGTCTCAGGACGGTATCACATTCTTTAGATCATTCATGTCTGCATCAAATATTAAGACAGGACTTGCTCCACCTCCAGAGTTTTGGATGACTGACGCTCAGTTGAAAAAAAGCGTTGAATCAGGAATGGAGATGATTGCTGCTGCTGGACTTGATGAAGATGGAGATGGCGGAGCCAGGTTCCTCGCAAACAAGGCTATCAACGCTTTTGGAAACGACTCTATTTTAACACAAATTGAATTGTCAAATGAAGTGTTGACAGAGGCGGAAAAGTACGGTAGAGCAAAATCTAAGGGGACGACCTCGTTCTTTAATGGGTTTATCCAGGTTAGAGAGGTCGTTAGAACACTTGCTCAGCAAATATTAGCTGGTGACTTTACGCAGTTTGGGCAATTGTTTATTTATTGTGAAAACATGTTTGAGGTATTTGAGAATTTCGATTATAATTACGGCCAAGCCGTCAAGGGGCTCTTTAATCAAAGTAACGCTTCAGGTGCTGGAATTGCATATACGAATATATCTGTTGGAATGTCTATTATGGGCGGGTGTATTGAATCTATTAGAAAATTGAATCTTTACAAAGACGGCGGAGAAGTTGATGAGATCACCTCAAAAATAAGAGAAAGCTCGTCCGCCGCCGCAAGGAAATCCTTAGACTTGAGTGAAAACAAGAGTCTTAAACTATTTGCTCAAAACATGATCGGTAATCAAACCTTAGATGAGGAAAGATATAACGAACTCGTTGTTGATGCCCCGACTGAAGATTCAGAATATAAGTTTAATTTTAAGCAGATGGGTGACGAGAAACCGCCACCAGCAGAAGTCGTAGACCCAATTCCAGAACCGCCACCAGCAGAAGTCGTAGACCCAATTCCAGAACCGCCACCAGCAGCGGTTGCGGAGCCAATTCCAGAACCGCCACCAGCAGCGGTTGCGAAGAAAGAGGATGAAATGGATGAGATTAATCTTTTTGGTGATGATGATGATAGTGATAGAAGTAGCAATACCACGGATTACTATTCCAAGATTGCATATAGAGTTATAAAAGAGAAGATAAAGGTGAAAGCCATTGAGGCCAAGCGAAATAGAACCCTTGGAGATATTCCTGAGATCTCTGGATCTACAGATATATTGTTCAATTCGAACATTCATGCAATAGCAGATGCGTTCAGGAACAGAGAGACATTAAGGTTTCGATTGAAGAAGGTTCCTTATAACACAGAATCCACTTCATCCTTCAGAAAGATCACTGTCTCTAGATAAAAAAAGTAATGAAACTATCATTATTTTAACGAGTTAGGGAGGATTCCCAACCGTTTTATTAGTATACATATCCCAGTAGTGGAATTATATACATCGTTAAGACATTTTCGTTAGACAGTTATCTTCGTTTAAAACATTGCTAAAATCATACGATTTTAGTATAAATGAGACCTTTGGAGGAAAAACAAATGGCTCTTATTGAAAAATTCATCGTTGTCGCCTCGGAACATCCGCAGGGCAGCACCGACATAGACGAAGGACAGCTTGTGACTATGAATAGTTCACAGGAAATAATTCCTTATGCCGGTAGTGGAGTAATTCTTGGTGTCGCTGGCGACACAAAGAGCAGCTCCGCATCTGCACTACCTGGTGTAGCCGCCGGTTGGCAGAATCGTGTAAGCGATTCATTTGATGAGACTGACGCTTCTGACCTTATGACTGTCTACCATGGTGGTGGAGAGTTTGCTACAGATCAGTTCGATACTGATGTATTGACCGCTACTGTTGGTGCCTATCTTTATGGCTCATCGGCGGGATTATTTCAGGCTGCTTCTTCTGGAACAGCTATCGCAGTTCTCACAAAAGCAGCAGGTTCATACCCATCTGGCGTCCCTGGCGTCGATATCAATGGCGATCAAGCTCTTGGTGGGGCAAACACTAACCAATATATAGAGTTCAAACTCTTGATTTAACGAATAGGAGAATAAAATGAGTTTAGAAAAACGTTCAGTTAATGTCGAGAGGGAGACCCTCGTAGCCCAAGCACTCGATTCCACAGAGGGTCGTGTAGCATTGGCACAAGCAATGGTAGAACCCATTAGACGAGCACTTGAATATCAGGCCGTTGGTCGTAAGTTACTTATGATTGATGAGCTTCCTCAGGGAGCATTGCCTCGTTACGAAAAGGATGTTCGTCAGACCGCTCAGGTCATCTCAAGACGTGGTGGTGTACCACGTGGTATCACAGAAGGCGAGGAAATCCTCGTTCCGCTCTTTGAAATCGCGACACATCCTACTATCAGATTGAGTGAAGTAAAGGCCCGTAGGTTCTTTATTGTTGATAGAGCACAAATCAAGGCCAAGGAAGCCCTCCAGAAAGAAGAGGATCGTTTGATCTTCAACGTTATTGGTGCGGCTATCGATGGTAATCATACCGTAACAAGTACCGGTGGCGCATTGTCAATCACCGCTCTTAACCAGGCTTTCGCAACAGTCGAGCAGCATGACCTTATCGTTGGTAAGATCGTTATGCATCCGCTCCGTTATGCTGATGTGAGAAATTGGGGTAAGACGGTTTACGACGAAGCCACGACCAAGGAAGTTTTGACCACTGGTCTCTTCGGCCATATTTGGACAGCTGACATTCATGTTAGCTCAAGAATGCCGACGACCGATGTCTTCGTCCTTGCTCCAGCCGAGTATGTAGGTGCGTTCCCGATTCGTCAGGACATCACCGTAATTCCAGCTGATGAACCTCGTGTTCTTCGTTTGGGATGGGTTATCTATGAAGAGATTGGAATTGTTATCATTAACTCCTATGCATGTGCTAAGGTTTCAGTGACATCAAGCTCCTAATCTGACTTAGATTAGAAATTCAAAGGTGGCGCTCGTTTATTCGAGCGCCGCCTTTTTTTTTTACCCGTGTATAATGAACTCATAGGGAATAAGACGTTCGTTAATGAAATATAAACAAGCAATTAACCCCTCAGGAGCCGAGTTATGCCAAGACCACATAGAATGCTTAATGATAAAGACCCACAGCACTTAAAAGCCATCATAGAAGAGCTTGCTGTTTTTGTAGAGAGGGCCGGAGGTCTACGTACTCTTGATCCTATAGACCGGCCCCTTTTTGACAACGTCTTGTCATACCATAAAAAGTTAGACGATCTTTCGAAAGAAGAAATTAATATTATTTGGGAGACTGCATCGTCATTGTTGAGAAACAAGATTGGAATCAAGCCAAAGGAATTGGTCCAAAAAATCAGGTCCGATAAACATAAGGAAGGATTCTTGTATGGTAAATATTGGATATTCCCAAGAACAAATGAGTATTTCAAGTGCAAAAACCATGTCGTATGTGCCGAAAGCAACATGGATAAGTTTGTAGAAGCTCTTGGAATAGACGGATTAGATTACATTCATGCGCTCAGCAGCAGAAATTCCGGTGTATTATCATTGATAATGAAAGCCGGTGGGATTATGGCTGATTTTGTTAAGGAAGACAAAAGAAAAGCTGGTAAATTCCAGCTTTGTCAAACATCACTCCCCTGGTTGAAGGCCAAGTTATCTAAAATGGCTATTTTCAGGAGTCACATAAGAATCGTTAGCCCTTATGAGGACTACGTAGGGGAGAATACAGGAATTTATTTTGTATACAGACGACCTAAATAATTAACGGGAAAAAACGACGATATGGAATTGCCAGAATTCGACAATAAGCTAAAGTCAGCCTACGATATTGCTTCAACGAGAAATCTGGGGGGTGATGAAAACTCCAACCAAGACGCCAGCAGACCAAAGAGATTTGAAAGTGAATATGATGAGGACCTATTTATTCCGTGCGAAGAGTTCAATCCACCGATTTCAAAAATGATAGAAGAGAGGCCAGAGCCGTTAGGCATTGACCCACAAGAAATAGATCAGGTAACCAGCATAGAAAAAGTTGAGGCGTTGACGCACCCGGAAATTCCCGAAACAGAGGCGTACTCAGAAATGGCTGACCCAAGACTCGAAGAATTCGAAGTGAAAACCCATTATAGAGGCCCAATATTTGATTATGGCGGCTATGCCAGGATGAATAGAACATTTATTTTCGGATTAAGAAATCACGGTGCTCTTGTAAAGGTAGATCCATTTGATAGTATCATGAATGTCAACGGCAGAACAGAGGCCGCTTTGAGGTCCCTTGCCATAACCAACGTTCCAGACGTTTACCCTAAGATATTTGGGATGACTATCCCCGATCTTATCGTTCATCCAGGAAAAAAGATTCTTTTTACCATGATGGAGACATCTAAAAAGGTTCATCAGGAATATGCCGACAGATTATCAATGGCTGATGAGATATGGACACCATGTTCGTGGTGTAAAGAAGTTTTTGAGGATAGCGGGGTTAGTGCGCCAATAAAACTCATGCCACTTGGGGTTGACACTGACAGGTATCGCCCCGGTCTTGAGCCAATAGACTTCGGCGACAGCGTTAGATCATTCAAATTCATGAGTATATCTGGATGGTCATACAGAAAGGGTTTTGACATACTAATTAGGGCTTATATGGAAGAGTTCTCACCGAAAGACGACACCACACTGATTATATCCTCAAGGTTTTCCGGAAACCTATCACAAAAATCAAAGAACAGATTACTTTCAGATTTCCAGGCATTCAGATCTATGGTTAAAAAGCCAGATTCTGAGTTGCCACATATTGTGTTGCACTCTACTTACACTCCAGAAAACAAGATGCCAAACTTCTTTGCAGCAGCAGATTGTTTTGCGCTTATTTCAAGAGGTGAAGGGTGGGGATTGCCGTATTGTGAAGCTGGCGCATGTGAAATCCCAGTAATCGCATCGGATCACGGTGGGCAGAAGGACTTTCTTGATGAAGAGACGGCATATATGATCCCTCCAAATGATTATTTTGTAAGCAAAACTCAAGATCCACAGTATAAGAATATGGCTTGGATCTCACATTTTTATGAGAATCAGTTGTTCCCAGACTTTGAAGGAGAGTCGTTCGAACTCTTAAAGTCAAAAATGAGAAGTGTCTATGAGAACTACCCAGAGGCCAAAAGAAGAGCGGTTAAACTCAGAGAAAGATTGGTAGAAAAATTCGACTGGAAGCATTCTGTTAGCAGAGCATATAATAGGCTCTCTGAAATATGTAAGGAGATATAATCTGTGAGAATACTAAATAACACCCCGTCAGCCATATTTGTCAGCGACATAGAGGTTATGATACCTCCATCAAGCGCGGGGTTGAAATTTATACCGGATAGTACATTGACCGCGTCAAAAGATATTATTGGACTATTAAGAGGCGGACACGTCCGAGCCTTTGCCGATGGTGACGATATAAAGATGGCCAACGTTGATGGGAAGGACAAGAATGTTGTTCCTGGAACAACCCTTTGGCCGGGAGATGGGAAAACTATTTCTGAAATTAAGATCGGGGTTGATGATGGCGAGATCCCGCCGGAAGAAGCGATTGAGAGGATCACAACAAATAAGAAAATGCCGAAAAGGTTTACTATCCAAAAGAATGTGATTCATAATGTTAGTATCGACACGATAAATGTCATATTAACTGAGTTCAGAAAAGAGATAACTATCGATGAAAAAGAGTTCAAGAATCTTGAGATACAGCAAGCGATAAGAAACGGCACATTGAAATTGAAACACGCTTTAGAGGCCAGGATAAACAAGAAGAGTGGCGATGTTATGTGGGTTGAGTGCGAGCCGGATAAGCCAGAAGAGCTAAGTGGTTCGGATTTAGGTGACGATCCAGAGTATTCTGAGACCCACGCCTATTGGGAAGGGCCTCTCCTTGATGCTGGTGGGTATGCCAATATGAATAGGCAATATATCATCAACCTAAATGCCATGGGGTTGAGAGTTAAGCCGACAAGATTTGATACAAGTGTTGATATCGAGCTTCCGTTTCAAGAAAAAATAGCGAAGTACTCCGATGTGAAAGTAAAGCCTGGAAGCCCCAAGGTTTTTTCCACAAACGCTCCAAGTATGCATGATGGAAAGATCGTCTCTTATACGATGATGGAGACGGAAGATAAAATTCACCCAAACTTAGCTAAGAGACTTGAAATAGCAGATGAAATATGGGTTCCGTCAGAGTGGAATAGACAAACATTCAAGGCTGGTGGGGTTGAGCAAGATATAAAAGTAATGCCATTAGGGATTGACTCTGATAGATTTAAGCCAAGACCTCCAAAAATAGAGTTTGGATTCGGCGTAAAGCGGTTTGTTTTTTTGAGCATGTCAACATGGCTATGGAGAAAGGGTTTTGACGTGTTATTAAAGGCCTATACAAGAGCTTTTACGGCTGATGACGATGTTACCCTGTTGATCTTTACCCGCGTACCCATACTTGGTCGAAACCAAATCACCGCTATGCGAGAAGACATTAAGTCTTGGGTTGGAGAAGACAACCAAAACTTACCTAACCTTGTCGTTATGAATAACATATTACCAGCGGAGGTTATGCCATATTTATATAACTCCGCAAACTGTTTTTCTCTATTCACTCGTGGAGAAGGGTGGGGGTTGCCATACTCTGAGGCGCTCGCGAGTGGGGTTCCCGTTATTGGTGCTGATCATGGTGGACAACAAGCGTTTTTGAACAATGATAACTCATACCTTGTCAAGCCAGACAAGGTGTCTGGGTGTCACGCAAGCATGCAGCACATTAGCCCATTCTATGAAAGTATGAGGTTTGTTGACTATTCAGAGAAGGCAATTGATGAAGCCTCACATTTGATGAGATACGTTTATGACCATGAGGAAGAGGCGAAATTAAAGGCCGCTAAGGGGAGAGAAAAGTTTATAGAACAGTTTACTTGGAAGAAATCAGCCCGAAGAGTTGGCGAGAGATTGAGAGACATGAATGGATGATATATACATAGAAAGCAGAACCTTATGTGGGTCTACTAAAAGACCAAATAAGGTTGAATCCGGTGTTCTAACAAGTCCAGATTCTGTTACAGAATCAAATAAGTTGTTGAAGTTTGTCATTCGATGTAACAAGTATATGAGAGATGACAACCTGGTCGAGAGCGACCCAGATCAGCCATCTTGCAAATGGGTTGGTGGGGTTTTTGAATATACCGGATATCAAAAAATGAATAGGTATATGGTTCAAAACTTGCGGGATTTAGGCGCGAATATAAAGCTATACAGTTTTATCAAAAAGATCGATATCTCAGTCAAGGAAGCGTTCGAATTAGCATGGGACGGACACTGCGATGTGCCGGAAAATTCACCTGTAATCTACGGCGCTGTTCAGTCAACTCATAAGGACGAATACGTCACTCACTATATGATGAATGAGACGCAATCCCTTTCTTCAGAGGACTTTATAGAAGGCATAAGGCAGAACAACGAGATTTGGGTACCATCGAATTGGAATAAAAATCTTCTTGAAAACCTTGACCTTGACGTGGAAATAAAAGTTATGCCATTGGGCGTTGATGAGAAGATTTACAAGCCTGTAAAAGAGAGGGTTAAGTACACTTCAGGAACAAATGAGTTTGTCTTTTTAGCCATTTCAAGTTGGAGTTGGAGGAAGGGATGGGATTGTTTGATAAAGGCTTTTTGTAAAGCGTTTAGTGGAAACAAGAACGTTTCTTTGGTCATTCATACACTTGATGGAACAGACATATATGATAGCGACATAAAACATTTGGTTGCTGATATTGTTGGTGTAGATCCGCCGCATATCGTTCATTCAAACGCTTTGATTCCAGAAGAGGTGATGCCCGCAGTATATTGTTCGGCAGATGTTTTTTCATTGTTGTCAAGGGGCGAGGGATGGGGGTTACCGTATTCAGAAGCGGCGGCTTGTAGAATTCCAATTATTGGGAGTTACACAACTGGTCAGATGGAATATCTTGATCATAAATATTCCTATCTTGTAACACCAGACACCTGGGTTAGACCTCATTATTCTATGAGTAGACTTTCGAGCATTTATGACGATTCAATTTTCTCTGGGTTTACAGAAGGCGCTTTAGACGTTGCCGCAAGTAAAATGAGGTACGTGTATAATAATTATGATGAGGCGAAAAGAAAAGCAATCGAGTTTGGCGACATTTTTGTAGAAAGGTATTCTTGGAAAAAGTCAGCCGAAAGGGTGTATAATAGGATTGTTGAGTTAAATAAAATAACGGAGACTCAGTGAATTATGTATGAAATTACAGTTAGAATTGAAAAATTAATGCCATTTTTATCTGAGGGTAGCGATTTAACAATTCGGATATCAAATATAAATGGTGATGAGGGCGCTTACAAAGCGGTGATAGACGCTTCATTTAAGGAAGGGGTTTCTGGTCCGATGTTAGGCGCACTTAGTCCCATGTCATTAAACTTGGAACTGGATACGATATTGCCAGTCGAAGGCTCAATTAGTCAGGATGTTGCCCCGGCGCAGCAGCCGAGAGAGCCCGCTCTTCCGCATGTCGAGAAAGAATACGATGAGATCCGAGATAAGGTTGGAAAGGAGCTTGGGGTTCCAATCCAAACGTTATGCGGGACAGGTGGGTTCGAACCACCAGTATCGCCCAATCCAGAGCCAATGATTAGACAGGCGATGGCACCAAATCCTCCTACTATGCAGGATATTACCCCACCGCCAACCCAGCCCGCTCCGCTACCGTCCTCATCAGAATGGGCACCGGCCCCAACCCCGCTGCAAGTTCCAGTCGCCCAACCACAGCAGTTTATTCCACAACAGCCAACCCCACAGGCCCAGCCGCTGGGCCCAAGGGACGCTCAATTGATTGATATGCAAAAGCAAATGATGGCCATGAAGGATATGATGACTCAAATGGCTAGTGGTGAAGCGGTGCCACAGGTTCAAGAGGTGAGAGAGCCGGTTCCGTCGATTATGTCAATTGAAGAATTAAACGAGGTGATTGATGGAATGGGTGACATCCCAGAAATTGACACGTCAAGACGCCTTACTAAGCAAGAGGCCGTGGAACTTGAAAGATACAAACTTCCAAAGCCAGCTTATGTTATAACAAAAGAAGAAATTGGTCAATTGTGTGTCGATGACATTGCCGTAGCATTAAAACCTAATTTAGCATGTAATTTATCTTCAATCCCATTATTCAAGCTTAAGAAAAGCACAGACCTTCAAAGGGCCTTGTTGAATGGGTGGGTATTGTTCATAAATTCAGAGCAAGCAAGAGTTTTGGCTGAAACCGCCGACCAGGAAGCCGGATATGATGTTGGGCCTGGCCACTTACCTGTTTACACGGGACCGGACGGGGAAGGTATTGAAAGGGCTTCCACTGGATCTGTAGATGTTACTCCGACCGCAGGGGAAGGCGCAATATTCGATAGACAGGTGAATGCACAAGGAGACAACGCAATGACCTCAAGGCCTTCTGCTATGATCGTAAATGATGTTAACGAGTCCTCTGCGGACGAACAAAGTTCGATGCTTGGAATGATCAACTCCAACCCACAACAGGAGATGGGGATGCCAGCAACTGGCGAAGCCCCATCCGCTGCGATGATGGCCTCACAGCAAACAAGGATGGCGGGAACAACATCCAAAATATGGAAGCCGCTCCAAAAGCATGGTAAATAAAGGGTTTTAACTTCGTATTTCTTAATATTAAACCTAAATACCCATTAGGAGATATAGATGGTTGTCCAAGATAGATATAGTGCTTTACAGAATGAAAATGTAAGACTTTACAGAACGTTCGAGACATCTGGAAACCTGTCTGAACTTCCTGACCTACCGGTAGTTACGATCATTGACCAGAACGGCGTCGATCCGATAACTACAATCACAGCAACGATGCAAAACGCCGGTATTTATTTCGTTGATTACTTTGTCCCAATTGACGCCGATCTTGGTCAGTATTATGATAAATGGACTTATTCATTTTCTGGAGACACGGCTGCTTCTGAGGCAATCACGCATTTTGAGATTCATCCAAAGGATTCGACTCTAAACTTTACATCCTCATTAATATCTCAGAAGTATACAAATCTGATGGAAAGGGCTATCAGAGACCTTGCTAATTATTTCATCTATGAAGTGCAGCATATTCCGGTATATGGCGAACAGGCGATGAGAACCGCGAGTCTTCAAAGGTTCAATTTTGCTTTTGGGAATTGGAATCAAGATCCGAGGCCGACCATAAGGAACTCATCAAAGCTCATAAGTAAGGGGTGGTATCCAGATTACAACGGAAACGTATTCTTTGATGATCCATTCACTTCAAATGAGACGATTTATGCCCATTACAATTTCGCTTACTTCTCAAAAGAAGAAATAGCAGGATTTTTAGATCAGGGAATAGGGGCTCTAAATGCCATCCCTCCAGTTTCGTCGTATAGAACTATTGAACAAATTCCATATGAATGGTCATATGGCATTTTGCTATATGCCGCCGTGTTGGCTCTGAGACGAGTCTTGCTTGGCATGTCAATGCAAGAAAGATCTATCATCTTTGGGACTGGCGATCAGCTTAGTTCCGCAAGAGATATTGTTAGGGAATTATATCAATCATACCTTGAACTTTGGAAAGAAGTCTCTGAAGGAATCAAGAAGAAGTTGCCGAATATCGGAATGATTGTTATTCCAGAATACACATTACCTGGTGGTCGTGCGCGTTGGTACAGATATCTATACGTTAGCTCCACAGGGTAATAATGAAAATACACAAAACAGCTTCATTGATGTGGGGCACCATGGCGTCTGGAGTGATGTTTGTCAACAATGGGAAAATGTTATTACAACTTCGTGGTGCTGTAGAAGATTCAGGAACATGGGGCGTTCCAGGTGGCGCATTAGACGGGGAATTTTTCTTTTCTAAAGACATGTCTCACGAAGAAAAGATAGCGGTAATTCTTGAGCACAGAAACGTTAGCGGTAGACTAATGAATCATTATGATGTAAACCCTGATGATCTTGAAAAGTTTTTAAGAGAGAATCCTAATATTATTGATAAGAGTTACCAATCTGTAAAAGAAAAGCCGATATTGAATGAGAATTCTATTCAAACATTATGGGTCTCAGCATTGAAAGAGGTGGAGGAAGAGATAGGTGGAGTTCCATATGGTGTTGAAGACCAATATGAGTCAAGTAAACGTTATGTGAAGTGGGAGAACAATATCCCATATGTAACATTTATAGTAAACCTTGACGATGATCAAAAAGAAGACCTAAATCAAATAATTGAAGGGGGAACAACCCCTGAGTTTGCAACAGAATCTCATGGTCACGAATGGCATGATCAAGATTATGCCCCAGAAACATTACATCCAGGAGTCAGACACGTGTTAGACAGAATGAACGAAAAAGTTGACGCCACAGCAGCGACTGTAGTCATAAATAAAATAGTTGCCGATGATAGCTCGTGGACTCAGGGGCAAGTTTATAGTGATGGGAACTACGTATATGATATGGAGATCCTTAATCGTATAGTTGATGGCAATGCCGTTAGACGAATAAAGATAAAAGAGCTTTCTGATCAGCTGTATGACGGTGATGCCTGGGCTGTGGGCGAAAGACCGATCTCTCCGATGTCAGTTATGAGTTCTCCATCCTTTGATGAAATATATTTTGATCATATGAAGAAGATAAGAACTTCAGATTTTAGCAATCCAATATTGGTTAGAGCAAAGAACGGGAAGATTATTGATGGATACCATAGGCTTTCTAAGGCCATGCTTGCCGGTGAAAAGTGTATCCCAGTGAAACATGTTCAAGAAGAACAGATGAAGAAGGCTATTTTTGAAAAGCAAACATGAAAGAAGTCTTGTATAAATCAGAAATTTATAAAAAGGGGGATGTAAAAGCGCCTTTTTTTATTTAATTATGCGGAGAGACTAAATCATATAGTCCACCTCAGATACTGTTCATTGGTTTTCTGCGCCCCTTGGGCAACAGGGTTTTAAACATATAAATTGCAAACCTTTTGAGTGGTGGGAAGAAAAATTCAACGAAAGAGGCTATGAATTAGAAGAAGAGATGAGTGATGAGTGGTCGTATATATTGAAAGAAATATATGATGATGATAGAATAGCCAGATCTATAAGAGAGCACGCAAAATTTTTTGTTAAGAAGACTTAAAAATATTCTTTCTAACCCATTATTTCACTTTTGTACCTGTCGAAAGTACTGCGGGCTATTCCGATATTAAATGTCTCAGGCGGTGGCGGAGGGAGAGAGGGATGGGGCATACCATTTGAGGTTTGAAGTACAACCTTATACATTTTTGATTCAGAGTCAAACGCTCCATATGGGCGTGTGTTTTAAGAGTAAAATAACCCTAACTTTACCACCGGGAAAGTCAACCCATTCTGTTGTATCAATTGGCTCGCTAGATTCCGCAACTTTAACCTCTTTTCCAGTTGACAATTGAATTATTTTCATTTGATACCATTTTGTTATGGTTGTATTTTATTACATATTCCATAACACAATGGCTATTTCCTTTCAATAAGGTGCGGCTTAGCGTCTCTTCCCGTGAGTGATTCCTCGCCTTTCCTGTGCCACATGAGGGATCTTCCATTTGTGGTCTGAAACCAACCTTCAAGAATGATCAACCCTTCGTGTATTAATTGGTGTGTATTTGGGGACACGAACACGATATTCCAATCATCGTCCCATTTCCGAACTTTTCTACCATGTATATGGTGTCTTACCAAGGGGCCTTCATACGTTCCATCTATTGGGCATTTTATTAGCCCAGATGACATTAGTTTCTTTTTATTATTTTTAGACATGTATAATCCCCATATATAGCTTGATAGATTTTACATCATTAAAGGGAGTTTAGGTAGTATTGTCGAACATAATAATGATTGTTTACCGCCAATTTAGGAGATAAAAATGAGTGATACACAAAAAAATCAAGAAGTGGCTGTCGTGAAGGGGCAGGGCATGTCCCCGTTTGATATTATCGCCATGAAAGATATAAAAGATAAGAACACGAGAAAAGGTTCTTTGACCCCGCTATTCAATTGCGTCGAAAGTATCAATACGGCTGTTGATAGTTTGCACGAGTTTGCAAACTCTGGGCCAAACGATATCGACAAGGCTCAGACAGAAGAGTTTCTCAATGTTTTAACAAGCGTTCAGGTCAAACTTCTTGAGATGTGCAAGTCTAAGGTTCAAGAGCAGAACACGTTGCCACCAACCGGGTCATTACGTGGACTTGGCCAGCTATAAGGGGCGAATAAATGCTTTTTATTTGTAGATGTGCAGTTTGCAGTGCAGTTACGGAGGGGCAATTGGAATCAATGTCGAGAATTGAGTTGGATTTCATTGATCAAACGATAAGATTTGTTTGCCCAGAGTGTAAAAAGGAAAGTGAAATGTCTATTTTAACATCAAATAAAAAGAAATCGGCACCATACCCATCCATGATTGTTACAAGGAGCGGAAGTTAAATGGCATATTGTTCAATACAAGATATGAGGGAGTTACTCCCAAAGAATATTACAATTGGGGACAACACTACACCAACTGTGGCCAGTAGAGCTGGAAATACTATATCTACAAGCACGGCGAACAAGTATATTGGATTCGCGGCTCAGTTTATAGACAGTCGGTTGTCACAAGTGTACGTTGTTCCTGTTATAAAGATTAGAAAGGTTACCGCAGACTTGATAGCTAACATGTTGCCAGCATCGACTGACGTTAACGTTTCAGACGTTGGTGGATTTGCGGTTGGGGAGGCGGTTTTGATAGAAGACTCCAATGGTTCAGAGAAGGGTATCGTATCAGCCATTCCTGAAAACGTTGTTGAGGGTGGAATTACAGTGGTTAATTACAATCATATCACCCTGAGCGCCCCGTCACAAAACGCCTATGATGCAGGAAGCGATGGGATGGTTCATATGATAACGTATCCAGACCCTATTCCATTAATAGCAGCAAGATATGCTTGCTCGCTACTCCTTGATAAAATATTCGTGGCGGATCAATCACCAGATATTTCAGGTTATGGTAAAAGATTAAGAAATTTGGCTACAGTTGACATGAATGGGGTTTTGGCCGGGCAGATAAGATTGCTTGGGCAAGAATTTAATAGTAGAAGATTCGTTAGAACCCAATTGTTTGACGCGGTAAGCCTGTCTATCGACAATTTGGATGTTACTCAAGCATTAGAGAACTAAAATGGAAAAAGAAGTTTTGTCAGATTTCACAATGGTCTTGGGCGATCTTAAGAATAAGGTCGCTGGATTCTTGGACGGTAAGGGATCGATAGGAATGGATGACGTAAATGGGATTGAACCCCTGGTTACGCAGGGCCTTTCTGACACTCCGCTTGAGGCTAAAAAGAACGACATTCGGACGAAAGACGGTTATGAAAAAGCTAAGAAAGAAGCAGTGTTATATAGGAAGGTTACAAGATGGTTCACTCATTAGAACAAGTTGCTGATGCAATAATAGATTTCATAAGGAAAAATGCGGGGTCAAGAACCGTATTGGCCTCTGACGCCCTGACTGGGACAAATGTTGTAAATGTTGACAGCACTTTCAGATTCAGAGATGCTGAGGGAATAGTTCTTATCGATATTCAAGATGGACATATTGAGTATCATAGTATACTAAAGGTTGTTGATACCACAACTTTGTGGGTAGTCAATCCTGTAGAGTCAGATTTCACTGTAGCAAACACTGCCACGGTCCAAAAAGCAATAGCGCATGTTCCCCTTGGTGATGAAGACGTTTTATTCGGGGATCGCGAAGTCATACCGAACCCCGATGTCACAATCACTGTTGAGCCAGAGTCTATGAATGATATGGAATGGATGTATATCCAAGGGGGGCTTTCAATTCAGCATAATGTTGTCGTCAGTATCTATTCAAAGTCTGACGAACATGAAAATGCCGCGAGAATTGTGCAGAAATATGCCGATTACATTTTTGACTTATTCATTAACAAGATCCATCTCGACATCGTTAATGATGAAATCCTTCTCGCCGCAAATGTCACAGCCGGAGATACTGACATCCATGTCGCAGACACAGCTGGCTGGACCGATGATATTTCTTATCGTTATGAGCTTCAGGACAGGATCAACACTGAAGAAGACTTTTCGATATCACAAGTTTTAAGTGGTCCTCCAAGGCTTGTTCTCAATCGACCAACTGGCCTCTCTTACTCGACAACAGAGCAAGCTCTTCTAAGGCGAAGGGTTAGATATATATGGAATTCTATGGTCTCAAATGTAGAGATGGGATTTATCCAAAAGGGAAGCGCTATATATAAGGCTGCAAGGCTTAATTGGTGGGGCAAGGAAGTTAGCGACTTGACGTTCCCACAACATTCAACTGTCGGTCTTATGTAGGTTGTATAATATTCTTCGAAGTCGCAAATAAAAATGAGAACATATTATGAAGAATTCAATAGTATTTTGCACAAACAATCTTATCCCAGAAGAGATTCTAAAGTGGACTCTATCTGAGGCGATCTCTCGCGTGATCGACGATGAAGACACCGAGCTAATAATTGTTTCCCACTATCCAGTGCGTGAGGATTGGATAGAAAAAGACCTTCCAGGAATTGAAAAAGAGACACATGACAGGCTCTCTGACGCTATTCTAAAAACCCCTATCGATCTATGTTCTCCCCATGTTATCTCGGCAGAAACAAGAGTGAAAAACATAGTTGTTGGAGAACGTGAGTACTCCATAGAAACAATTATAGCCCAGTTGAAATTAGCAGCAAGTTTTGCCACATCAGATAATATTATTATTTTCGAACACGATGTTCTATATCCAGAAAATTATATTGATTACGTGGTCGAAGGGCTTAAAAGAGCCGATGTTGTGTACTGGAAGAATAGCGTGTATTTTGACGTGAACAATGGGTTTTTCTCCCCCTTCACGGTAGCATTCAGTAGGTATGCATTCAAGAAAGACGCTTTTCTAAGGTTTATAGAGGCGAAAGAGATCGATAGTAAATACTTTGAGCCCCGTATTGATGGGTTCTGTGAATCAACGATTGGAAAAACAAATATAGATAAGGATGGGTTTAGCAGCAGCTGCCTTGTCTTACACGGTGAAGATGTCTTGGACATTCATCACGGGATGAACGCTACTGGAAATATGGTGGTTGAGGAATTCGATGATCTTCATCATTATTGGGGTCCTCAGGAAGCTGTGGCCTCTAAAGTGGACGATGGGTTCAAATCCGTTGTAAAAGAACACCCCATTTACAATTATGGGCTTTTTATGATTTAGCCCTCATGAAGTTTCATAAAGGCCCTTGTGCCACCTTCAAGAAATAGGGCGGTCAAATCAGACCTCTGATGCACCACGTTAAATATCCTATCCATTAATCTTAACTGCTCCTCAGCGCTACCCGTGGCCATAAGAAGACTCGTGCCTAAGTTGAATAGCGGCTCTAAGGCATAGTCACTAATTCTATATTGGCCCTGCTTTTCGTCATATACCCATTCGGAGAATGCCCCATCAAGTTCCTCTACAGACTCTTCTATATCTTCACGGCCCTCAAGAAAATCTTTATATATCTCTTGTGGATCGGATTGTGTATGTCCAGCAAGCTGAGTGTTGGCGTATAGCTTCGCGATACTATCTAATTTTTATCGCAAATCATGTCCATTCCACGGGTCTCTCTAACAAATCCAAACTTGTTAAAGTCAGACCATATTTTCTGAACTCTTGCGAATGGTACGGGGTGCCACGGTTGAGATTGCCCAGGCGTTCTCTGAACAAACTCATTTAACACCCTATATTCTTGATCAGTGATTTTTTCATAAAAATCATGCGTGGCGTTTTCTTGTGGGTCATATGTTGATTTTTTATACCAGTCCATCGCTATGCTCCATTTTTGTATACATTCTTAAAATATTGTATTTGATCCTGTATAATATGCAAAAGGGGTATTGCATGAAAGTCGGGTTTATACTAACTGGTGGCATTGGAGACGCTATATTATGGATAGCTGTTGCCAAAAAGATACAGGAGATGTTTGACGGAGATTTTGTGTTGTTGTATTTCAACAATCATATGGAGCCCATAGTAAACACTCTTGAAAACGCTGAGACCAGGTTCAGGGAGATCGACTATTGGGGAACTTCTGAAGACACGGTGAAGACAAACCTTTCAGATTGTGACCTTGTCGTATGGAATAGATTTGAGCGCGATAATGATGGTCTTTGTAACTTCTTCTACGCTGTCAATGAGGAATTTATTCCATATGTTAGAGATAAAAGAGCGGAATACATGGCTAATTTGTCAAAAGATCTTGGTAGAGAGGTCAAATCTATTGATGAAGAGATATATAACGGATTAATACACATCCTGGTTAATGAAGATGATTATTTTATTGATGCCAGAAGATTTGGAATAGATGTCAGCTATGAAGATGTGAATATTGATATTCCAGACGCGACGATTGAAAAGCATGATGATATGATTCGCCAGTTTGACCCATATGTAATATTACACGACAGCAGACTCGATAATATCCACCATCTGAAATCTTGGGATTTTGACAAATGGAATGAGTTGAGCAATAATTTATCGGAAAATATGAGTTGTAACATTGTCCATTTATTATCAAGCAATCAGGGGGCTTTTGACAAATCAATCATACATAGTAAAATCATCGGAGATGACGCGACGTTCTTCGACTATCTGTATTTATTAAAAAGATCGTCATTATATATTGGTACAGACTCATGGCCCGCTCATGCGGCTATTTTCTTACCAGACACCGAGTTTGTTTTCTTAAAGGGTCCGTCATCAAAGCGGGTGGATCATATGGGCAAATATTCAAGTATCATTAGGAAGGGAAAGTGCCAGGCCTGTGAGTACATATCTCTAGACAAATGTATTTTGGGTAGAGGTACAAAAAAATGTATGAATAGCATTTCTGTTGAAGAGGTTATAAACATCATACATAAAAAAGGGACTCTTCAAAAATATTTTGTATAAGAAAGTACAGTTTTATTTGATAAGCTGACGATTTACATTAATTAATGGAGGTATATAATGGCAGTAACAATTACTCCTGGTTTTACTGGCTGGGCGAGAGCGGGTTCAAATCCAGTGAGATTCGCCAGTTGCAGTCTCAATGCGGTCCAGACGGTCGAAGCACCAGACTTGGTAATGGGTGATTATACCCATAATGCCTGGGCATACGGTAAAATCGAAGTGGGTGGTCAATTGTCGGGTCCTATGACCGAGAGCACCATGGCCTTCGTAGATTATGTCTGGAGTGCGCCGAGAACAATAGAATTAAAATATTACGGTGGGTATCGAAGAAATTTCACTGGGATGTTGGCAAACAGTCTCACTATCAACGTGAACGCTGGTGAGGTTGTAAACTTTACGCTCGATTTCCTTGGTACAGGATTTTCCTCAACGGCCCTTGCGGCGATGGACCCACACACCGAGTCAGAAAAGCTTTTGACATGGGATAAGGCGGCTATGTATTACGGAACTCAAAGCGGAGATCCAGATTGGGGGACTGTTAACACATTACTTAGCGGATTGCAGTCTTTCTCAATTACAATCACAAACAACGTTTCCCGTCAGTTTGCTATTAGGGGTTCCGATCTCTTTGGCGATCTTGTTCGTGGGATGAGTGCGGTATCCGGTCAGGCTGTCTCTTATGAGTTAAAGTCAACAGAAGCGGTTACTGGTTCACAGTTTGGCGAAGGTGCCGAGCACTGGGACACATATGATGGTGATGATTACTATCCGATCAAGATCGATCTTGGTGGAACAGAACTCAGATGCACCGTCGTTTGGCATAGAGCAACAAGTGAGCTTTCCACAGGTCCTGTCCTTACGACAATGGGATTTGATGGAATTGCGCATTGGGGTGGAGAGAACCCATTCGCTTCGGTTCATAACGTATTCTCTTAATGACAAAGATGCCTACATCTTAAAAGAGGAGAGCTTTCGGGTTCTCCTCTTTTTTTGTGTTTAAAGTAAGTTGTATAATCGAAGTAATATCAGGAGGTATCTATGTCAAATTCGGTTTTTGTAAAAAAGAATGATAAATGTAAGATAAAGTTTTTTGTAAAGGTGGATGATGATGGCATCTCAATACTGTCTCCAAATCAGCTGGGGAAGGAAGCCTCTCTGAAGCAAAAAGACTACGATGAGTGTAATCTATCAGTCACACCTCTGAATTGGGGGACAATTTGTAACCTACAGAGTGAATCACACATATTTGACCATGAAACTGGAAAAAAAGCGTTTGATGGCGATAGGTATATGAAATCTAAGCTGAGAGCTTTGATTGTTGAATGGGATTTTACATATAAGGATCAAGATGGTGATGATATATCCGTGGAGGTATCTGACGAGTCAGTAAGCGCCCTCCATTCTCTAGTCGGTGATTATATTTTGAAAGAGTATAATAAAAGATTTGAGATGTCGGAAGATGACCGAAAAAACTCCTAGCGGCCATTCGCCTTTATTACCTGGCAGAAGCTGGGCATGACGAAGGAATCGGGCGAGTGGTCACCCCAAGGCCAGTAATGGACCTCATATTCGCTGAGAAGTACAATTGGACACCTCAGCAGATAGATGAGATACCGGGAGAAAGGATGGAAGAAATGATGTTGGTGTTGAATATGAGACTTAACATTGATGCTGAAGTTTCGGCAAGAAAGGGCTACGAGAAGAGCGTAGCAGAAAAGAATGGTCCTCCAGTAATTGGAGAGAACATGCAAGGTGGAGTAAAACGTTACCATGAACTATAACACAGGAGAATAAATTATGGACGCAAGTAGACTATTTGTAAAAAAGGAGAATACATTTTCTTTATCCGCGTATTACACAAAAGATGGGAAGATGGAAGTGAGAAGAGGAGACGCTATTGCCGAGTCGGAAATGGACAATTGGAGTAAGATGGTTATTACCTTTTCATACCCTGATTTTGGTATCTCAAAAGCTATTATGAGAAACTCTATGGACCAGGATGCAAATGGGGCTTTCAGCGACGGTTCATTTAGGAACAATCTTTTGACCTATTTAGCACAAGAGTGGAACCTTACAGAAAAAGACCCAGAAAGCGACGAAGAGAAGGGAATACCACTCAATCTGGAGAAACTAAATGAGTTGAGACCAGACATCACGAGGTTATATGTTGAACTCCTTCAGGAAAAACTCATTGAAGAGGGACTCTATCAGTCATTGCTACTCAGTTAAGACACTTCTTTCAGATATATCGGCATTATCATTTTTTGACAGATCAGAAGATGTAAGGGATGTCTACGCTTCGCTTTCTAAGCTATCAGCAGATCCATCCCCCGAAGATCGTGTAGCAGTGTTTATGAAATCTTTCAAAGATGGCGTGGCAAATGCTATAAAAAATCTTTTGCCGGATAACACTTTGGAAGAAGATGGTAGTATATTCAATATACAAAACTTTGAAACTGATTTAAATAATTCTTTGAACCGGGGTGTGGCATTTAAAGTTAACGAAAATTCCATGGGGAAAATGGGACAGTATTCTGCCGTTTTATATTTCCTTGGAAAGTCGCAAGAGATGGGAAGGGGTCTCGAAAGCGCCGAATATGAACGCCTCTTGAAGATTTGCCTAAATCTCAGGAGGAATCCCGGCGAAGCATCGTTTGTAAGAGACATTATAGATGACGCGATCAGGGCACATTTTGGGAAAGCCGTAGATCAATTGTTGAAAGAACTTGGTGCAGGGAAAAAGCAGGAAGATATGACCGCTTTTCTAAGGATACTTCTTCCAAGATTAGAGGCTGAATTAAAGTCTCTATCAAGATTTGATATATACCACAAATTCATTGACAAATATAAGACCGTTTGGGGAAAGGCTTACCCTCCATTTATAGAGTTATACAACTATGTTCTTAAAAATCACACGGATAATCGTCCTCTTAGTCAGTCGGGTGATCCAGAACAATCTATAAATGACGAAGAGACGGAATTGAAAGTGATGATTCAAGACGATCTTCAAGATGATGTTAAGGAAGTTGATGCAGAGAACGTCGTAACCGCAATGGCGTCTATGCCGAGTGGTAATACGGGGCTTGTTAGACTTGGGCTTAACGAGGGCCTATATGAAAACGAAGAACATGTTTGGAATCCGTCGTATGGGACAGAGGATAGGGAAGAGATGGTTCCACACGGGGATATAGAAAGGCTTCAGGAAATGTCGGAATTTTTAGAGACGTTTAAGGGTGGGGACAACGTTAATCTTGAGATGAATAATATTATTGCCAAGAGGACTCTTGATCTTGCTATGAATGCAGTTTTACCAACAGATCCGGCAAAAATAGACGACCCTAACATAAGGGATGAAGCCGCATTCGTCGAAGTTATAATATCTAGCCTTAACTCATCTGCTCACTCGCCAGTTGACGAGATCAACATGTCCGTATGGATTGTCTACCATATGGTAAATAATAGTTGGTATTAAATAATGGCCTTTAATAGAGATTTGCAAAGTTTAGAAAAATCCATGAGAAGTGTCGTCGGCACTCTTGATCAAGCGAGCAGATCCGCCGTGCTGGCTCAAGCTACAATCAGTAAATTGTCACCTGATATTATTAGGGCGGAAAAAGCTTTTGCAGAGCTTACAAAGAGCATAGCCGGGTCACAGGGTCTTGGGGAAGCATTTGGTAGCTTGAAAACCGCGATGGGGTCACAGGCAAGGCAGGATATTGTAGAGACATCAAGAGCCGTCTCTGATATGAAGGCGGAGATGAATAGAAACGCGGTTGCCGCTAAGGTTTTGGCAGCCGGGCTGAAGATCGCTTCGTTTAGAATGAAAGACACCGGAGCGGCTGTTCATGGCGCTATAAAAGGACTGAAAACCCTATCCAAAACCTTAGACGCTATTGGTGGAGGGTTTTCAAAGGCGTTTTCTTCTCCAGAGACTGCAATGGGTGGGTTCAGAAAAGCTCTACTTAGTTACAATCAATTGATGCTTGAGTCAATGAGGATGAACACTACGCTTGGCAGATCAGAAGTTTTCCAAGAACAATTTTGGTCAAAGTTAAAGAACAACACCGAACTTGGTAGAGATGCGTTTTTAAGTCTAAATCAGAAGATGAACCAGCTTATTGTAGGTGTTCCTCTGACAAGAAACAGGCTTCTTGACCTTTCCGAAGTGATGTCAAACAAGATGGGAGCATCTGTTGATAAGGTCAACGAGAGTTTCCAGAGATTTATTGATTTACAAGGGAAAATGCCCAGGTTGCAAGAGCATCTTGATATGATCAGAGGGCTGAATGCCGCTGGCGGCGGCCAAGGCCAGTTGGATAAGACATTACTATTTTTCAAGGAGATGGGCGCAGATAACAGGTCTCTAAACTTTCTTTCAAGATACGTTGAAGAACTATCATCCGCCGAACAAGGTACATTGAAGTTTGAGAAGGCTATGTCTGGAAGAAATCAGAGTATTCAAGACTTTAATACGCTTGTCTCAAAGGATATGGAAGGGGCATTAACCGGGATTGAAAATGTGATGTCTGGCCTCACAGACTCATTAACTACCCTCACAAGACAGCTTGAAAAAATGACAGGTGTTATGGGGAAGGCTCAGATTTTGAGCCAGGGAAGTAATTTCTTGTCACCAGCAATTGGCGTGGCCAGCGTTGTCGCTCAAGGGATGCAAATGAGAAGTCTGGGTAAAATAGCTGCTAATACCGCTCCCGTTGCCAAAACAGCTGCCAATGTTGCTGCCAATGTTGCTGGTGGTGCTACTTATACAGCGGCGGCGAGGGCAGCAGCGAGGAGAGGTTCATCGCCGGTAGCGCAATCAATTGCAGCAGCGAGGAGAGGTTCATCGCCGGTAGCGCAATCAATTGCGAGGCACACGGTGAAGGGCGCAGCACCCGTCGCTGCTCGTGCTGGCCTCAGTGCTGGCGGTAGCGCCGCCGGTTCCCTCGCACTTCGAGGCGCTGCCATGGTGAATCCGATAGTGGCCCTCACCATCGTTGCTGCGTCCGTAGCCGTCGTCGCCCATAAATTACATATGAAAGGTAAGAATCTTGATGAGGCTGAGCAAGACTATGAGACTCTCAAAAAAAGAAAGGCCCAGGGATTCATGGTCGATGATGAAGAGCTTAAACGCAAACAACAGACCATTCAATATCTTAGAGATTCAAAGGAAATGGGTTGGCAGCCTTTCGGACTAGAAGAGAGAAAGCATAAGAAATTAGCCGTAGAGAGAACTGCAACCTCAAACTTTATGGACGCACTGAACAAGTCGCAAGGATTTGGGCCCCAGGACATGATATCCAAGATGGGCAACCTCTATGGCGTCAAGCCAGAACAGGCTCTTGAGAAAGTTGGATCGGCATTGAAGTCTGGTGATATAAGTTCAAGACAAGCGCAAGAGTTTATGAAGCAATACATGCCAAATTCTGGCATGACTGGTGGAGAATGGCAAGTCCAAGTTGCAAAGATGGACGAGAATCTCGGAAGTAAGGGGATACACGATAAACAATCTTTATCGTATGCCCAGCTCGCCGCCGAAGCAGAGACGAAGTTGAATCAAAAACAAAAGATAACTGAGCAAACCTCTATGATGAAGTTGAAAACGCTTCAGGAGATCGAGGTGGTTTATGGGCAGATCATGAGTTCCGCTCAACAAATAGCTCAGGAAGAAGAGAAGATCGGGTCTCACTTAATCTCCATCGGCCATACCGGTAGTGATTTGACAGGGCACTATAAAAGGCGTTCGGAGGCCTTAAAAACCGAAGCCAACGCCGCCAAAATGGTTCATGAACAGACGTTGGAATATCTGGAGCTAATAAAGAAAGTTGAAGAGGATGAGGGAACCGACGATGGGACTATATACCAGCGCGCCATCCAAGATAACCCAAAGTATGAAAAGGACCTAAAGAGCATGCAAAATGAAGACAATATCGGCGCTCGTGCCGCACTTGGCGATGCTCTGATCCAAAAAATAGGTCTCGAAATGGTAGGCGCGACAGGTAGCGCTCATAGCCGATTAGAGCTATTGAATGCCACTGTAGTGTCCTTAAAGAGCGGTACCGCCGCGATGACAGAGCAAGCCGTGAAGGCAGTTGAGTCCAGAACTGCTTCCGCCGCTTCTTTGGCCGCACTCGCAAGCGTTAGGGGCATCAATAAGGCCAACACTGTGGAAATGGAAGCGCAGGCCCTCCTATATAATAAACAGCAAGCTTTCGCCGAACATAATCAAAATTATGTCGAGAAAATGGCGCTTGGTATGGCCGCATCATATGCTATGAGGCAGGAGTCATATAACTTAACAAGGGCAGAGAGGCTTGAGTATGAGAAGATGGCGGTCGCGAATACAAAAACCCTCGTGGAAACTAAGTCTATTAAAGACACTGGTATTGTGAGCGAAGATTTATTGAAAAGAGTCGGTATGGGAGATAGAATAGCTTTTCAGAATGCGAAAGAAGCCCTCATCGATGGCGGTAAAATAGATGCTGCAAAATCCCTTGTTCAACAATATAATCTAATTCTTGATACCAATACTAAGATAGTTCAGTTAAAAAGCAAGGAGCTTGACCTGACCATGTCGATTCGAGAAGGTTTCCTTGATGTTATTGACGAGATGACGACCGGGAGTGATCTTATTTCAAGATTGTTACCAAATGCAGAAAGGGGAAGGATGCAACTTCTTGATATGTCAAGATTGATGTCGTCGGCAGATTTTGGCGGAGCGATGAGAGTTGGTTTTGCATCAATGACTGGATTTGGAGACGCCACAATGGCCGGTAATGCCCCGAGGTATGGCCCGTTTGGCCTATCTGGCCACGGCCCAGTATCATCTGTTCAAGAGCATATAAAGTACGCAAATCAACAACACCAGGAAGTCACTGGAGCACAGTTCGTGAACCCATCCAAACAGAGCGACACCGCCAATATCGGAATCGGGAACTGGTCTGGCCCCCTATACGGCGGCCGCGCTAAGGGGGGAGCGGTTAATATTGCAAATGGGGGGGTTATTCCAGGCACCGCCGCCGCAGGACGTGACAATATGTTTGGTTACTTGAATAATGGCGAAAGAGTGATTGTTGGATCTGGAGAGGGATTTATACCTGCCAAAATGCTTAGCGGAAACGGTATGCAACTCGCTGAGTATATAAACAGTGGAGCACTAAAAAATTCTGGCGGCGTTGTAGGAGATTCGTATAACGCTGCTTTGAAGAACCCTATGTCAGTAGACCTTGGTGATGGTGGGTATATAATTAGAAAAGATGCGGTTCCAGATGGTTACGCCAGAGGCGGATCTACGGGAAGAAGTAAGTACAAGCGATGGAGAGCGGCTTATGAGAGAGCACAAATGAAATACTGGCATTATTCTAGAGATTCTGACGAGATCTATGATGACGGTTCAGGTGTAT
>Ga0209501_10000047_pt1 | contig 153381 bp, 138 predicted proteins | sample ArcticOcean_MG_C_4_FD_187434 | JGI IMG/M metagenome (GOLD analysis project Ga0209501, IMG submission 187434) | Marine microbial communities from western Arctic Ocean - ArcticOcean_MG_CB4_134 (SPAdes) (version 2) | ecosystem: Environmental > Aquatic > Marine > Oceanic | place: Arctic Ocean... | reverse complement strand
ACTAAAGGAGACTATAAATATGCTATGGGATCGGTACGGCTAACTTTAGCACTGGCTCTTTAGTAGTGTCAATTAGAGATGTAGCTAATTCTTCACCATTAATTTTACGAGTTCGCCTATGTTTTGTAGATCTTGGACTTGATATATCATCTCTAGAGCTTTGTTCATATATTCCTCGGACAGTGTGTTTTGTGTACAGTTAATAAATTTTCCTTTAAGCTCTTCTTTGGTCATCGGGCGATCAGGTTGCCCACGTGATGTAAAGGCTTCTTTTTGGAAGGTTTGACCATCCTTAAGCCGAATTTCTATTGAGCTACGCATTTTATCAGCGCCTTTTGCTTCGATATCTGGACTATGATAAGTATGTATTCGTTTCATCATCTCGCGCACTGGCTCGCTTTGTACAACGGCGTCCGTAAACTCCTGAAGACCAGCTCGTCTACGGATAATCAAGATGCCTAAGCAGAACTGGAGGCTAAACTTCGCCTCAAGCTCGTTTTGAGGGTTTTGATATCTCAGGGGGTTGAGGATATTATGACCAGCGCCTAATCTTACTTCTGCAACCTCATCGGGAACAATGTCTTGTTCAAGGATAATGTCTAACAGTGTATCCATTGATGGATGCGATAGCGATCCACACGGATAAGGCTTAACCGAGACTCCTGGATTGATAATCGTATAAGGGTTACCTAGTTTCCCGATTAACCTTTCTGAGTCACTGCCGCCACCTTTTACTTGAAAGTAACCCCACTGCCCATCTAAGGCCATTGGGTCTGCCTCATACCCTAGCTTAGCCAATTTTGCAGATATAATACCGTTTTGAGCCGCTGCACCTGCGTGGTATGGCTTGGTCATAGTTCCGAAATTGGCTCGAATACCGGCGCTCTTAGACGCAGCAATTCCGATTGCGAATCGAATTTCCTTTGACGTTAGCCCCCAAAGCTTGGAGGCTGCGATGACGGATGCAAAAGTGCCTATCGTACCTGTGGTATGGTGACCTTTTACGTAGTGATCGGGGTTGATAGCTTCTGCAATTTTACACTCTACTTCGAATCCAGCACACATGGCCGTTAAAAAATCTTTTCCGCTTGCTCCTATCTCCTGAGCAACGCCCAGAGTTGCCGCAAGGACTGGCGTTGTAGGGTGGGTTAGTAGACCGTATAATCGATCTGGAGATGTAGATAGTTGAGTGTCATCGAAATCTTCTGCATGACCTGCAACACCATTGGCCAGAGCTGCTAGCTCACTCGAAGTATTTATACTTGTTCCCAACACGGACGATTTCCCGGTAGTCGTAGATTCAGAGATGTATTGTTGGATAATCCGAGAAGAGGCCGCCGGTACTCCCGATAGAATTACACCAAAGCCATCGACAAGACACCTTGTAATCTCTTGGAGTACATCTGAAGGGATTTTATCGAAAGTAAATCCTTCGGTATAGTCGACAATTGCTTGTGTCATAGTAAGCTTCTGAACGCTCATGTTCGCTCCTTGTTGTTTTTGGTACTAGCGGTGATATAAGGCATTATATTAACATTGGATTGGATGAATCATATACGTTTTTGTCAGCATTGCGGATCCAGTGTGACTTTTCAAGCCTACGAGGGGAAGATGAGGCCCATATGTACGTATTGTGGCTTAGTTGTATTTGTAGACCCAAAGGTGGTTGCAGGTGTAATTACGTCTATCGATGGGATGATTGTAATGGTCCGCCGTGGTATCGAGCCAGGTATTGGGAAATGGACGTTTCCTGCAGGGTATGTCGATCGTGGAGAGAGTGCATCGACAGCAGCCATCCGTGAAATGGAAGAGGAAACTTGTTTGAAGGTAAGACTTAATAGACTGATAGGAGTCTACTCTGATACGGGAGAGGTTATAATACTGATAGTGTATTCTGGCGAAATTATTGATGGAATACTGAAGGCCGGTTCTGACGCTCAGGAAGCTGGGTTGTTTGATATAGATAATTTACCGCCTCTTGCGTTTAAACGTGACAAAATTATCATGGATGACTGGATGCGTCTCATACGTGAGTAGCATTGTTGTAATTACTTGACCTGTCTGTTACCCCATGCTAGGCTTTCTTTCGAAGGTGCAGATGGAGAAGAGTGAGCGGAAATGTCCTGGTTCAGCGAGTTCGGTATAGTGGGAGAGAACCTAGGATCCAGCTAAAGATCCCTCAAGAGCCGTCAGATGAACCCCTTTGAGGCCATTTTGGGGTAGTAGGCCTGATTGGATTTGTCACTCGTTAGAAGTGGCGGGGGTGTTTTTATGACTCGAGTTATCGAGGCATAGGGGTGGTACCGAGAGGAAAATCCCGTCCCTTCTTGGACGGGATTTTCTATTTATAATATGTGCTGATTTAGATGTGAAAGCTAGTCGCAAAATAGATGTAGCATATTAAAGGTAGCTATGACTAGAATCCAAAATTTTGAAATTATTCAATTCAAACCTGTTCCATCCAAGGTAGACTTTCCTTCTATGGAAAGTGACATTTTGAATTGGTGGGAACAGGTTGAAATTGTTGGCAAATATCTCAAGCGTAATAACTTTTCAGATAAGAGGTACTCATTTATTGATGGTCCTATTACTGCAAATAATCCTATGGGGGTTCATCATGCTTGGGGCCGTACTTATAAAGATTTATATCAACGTTATAAAACCATGCAGGGCTTTAAACAACGTTATCAGAATGGTTTTGATGGCCAAGGCTTATGGATAGAAGTAGAGGTTGAAAAAGAGCTTGGTTTTTCGTCTAAGCGAGACATAGAGTCTTTCGGTGTTGATAAATTTGTTGAGCGTTGCAAGGAACGGGTAAGAAAGTTTGCTGCAATTCAGACGGAACAATCTGTACGCCTTGGTTATTGGATGGATTGGGAAAATTCCTACCATACGATGTCTGATGAAAACAACTATACTATTTGGCATTTCCTGAAGGTATGCAATGAGCGTGGATGGCTCTATCAAGGGACTGACGTTATGCCTTGGTGTCCGCGGTGCGGGACCGGTCTTTCAGAACATGAGATCGTTACAGAAGGATATAAGGAAATTACCCATGAAGCAGCCTTTGTAAAGTTCCCATTGGAAAATAGAGATAATGAATCACTGTTGGTGTGGACAACGACGCCGTGGACCTTACCTTCCAATGTTGCTGCAGCGGTTCATCCGGAACTTTCCTACGTTAAAGTTAGGCAAGATAATGAAGTATTCTATTTAGCTAAAGCTTTGATACAGCTTTTACGGGGTGAGTATCAAATTTTGGAGGAATTCCCGGGGAAAAATATGGTTGGCCTTACTTATAAAGGGCCTTTTGACGAATTGCCAGTGCAGAAAGAAGTAAAGCATCAGGTACTACCGTGGCTGGAGGTGACAGAGAGCGAAGGGACAGGCATAGTTCATATCGCACCTGGAGCCGGTAAAGATGATTTTGCTTTGGGTAAATTACATAATATTCCTACGATTGCTCCTCTCGATGAAGCTGGAATTTTTATCGATGGATTTGATTGGTTAACAGGTCTGAAAGTCGGTGAAGTTAATCAACGGATATTTGAAGATCTTAGTAATAAGGGTCTTTTATATCATGTTGAGCAGTATTCTCATCGATACCCGGTATGTTGGCGGTGTGATACCGAGTTGGTATTTAGACTTGTTGACGAGTGGTTTATTTCAATGAAGGAACTTCGTCACCTTATTGCTGACGTTACTCGCAAGATTCGATGGATACCTGAATTTGGGATGGACCGGGAACTGGATTGGTTACGCAATATGGATGACTGGATGATATCGAAGAAACGTTATTGGGGACTTGCACTACCTATCTACAGTTGTAACTGCGGGCATTTTGAAGTTATTGGTAGTAAGGATGAACTTAAAGAGCGAGCAGTCGAGGGGTGGCAGTATTTTGAAGGACACTCACCACATAAGCCATGGATAGATGCTATTAAGATTCTCTGTACTAGTTGTGGAAATCTGATATCCCGTATAAGAGATGTTGGTAATCCGTGGTTGGATGCAGGGATTGTTCCCTTTTCTACGTTGTCTTATTTGGATGATAATAATTATTGGTCTGATTGGTTTCCCGCTGATTGGATATCCGAGAGCTTTCCCGGCCAGTTCCGTAATTGGTTTTATTCTCTCTTAGCACAAAGTACGGTGCTCGAAAATAGAGAGCCATTCCGGACGGTTTTTTCTTATGCATTGATGCGAGATGAAAAAGGCGAGGAGATGCATAAGAGTAAGGGAAACGCGATTTGGTTTGAAGATGCTGCTGAAAAAATGGGGGTTGATGCCATTCGATGGGTGTATGTACGCCATAATCCGGCTGCGAATCTTAACTTTGGTTACAATGCGACTGAAGAGGCTCGCCGTCGTTTTTTTATTCCTCTCTGGAATGTTTACTCATTTTTTGTTACTTATGCCAATATTGATCAACTTAAGCTAACTGACTTATCAGCTTCAGTAAAGAAATCAGTATTGGATAAGTGGATATCTTCTGAACTCAATAGCCTCATTCAAGATGTTTCGTACGCATTGGAGAACTATGATTCTGTTGAAGCAGGGCGTCGTATGGAAGAGTTCGTTGAATTATTATCAAATTGGTATGTTCGTCGTAGTCGTCGTCGTTTCTGGAAAAGTGAGAGTGATGAAGACAAACTGGCGGCTTATACTACCCTATATACATGTCTTAACACATTTATTCGTCTCCTCGCGCCCTTTACGCCATTTATAACAGAAGAAATTTATCAAAACCTGGTGCGTTCAGTAGATCAAGATGCTCCAGAAAGTATTCATCTTACAGATTTCCCGGTGGCTGATGCTCAATTAATAGACACTGAGCTTTCTAAAGCCATGCGGTTAACTATGAATGTGGCGAGATTGGGTAGAGCTGCACGTCAAAAGGCAGCCGTGAGAGTTAGACAACCCTTGGCGAAAATGAATATTAAGGTTAAGGACAAATCTGACTTTATTGTTATGAATGAACCACGTTCATCGGATGAAATTTCCCGTGAGATTAGGGATGAGCTTAATATTCAGCAAATCGAGGGGAAAATCATATTTTCCGATGATGAAATGTCAGAATGGTACGATTATGAAGTTATGGCAAAGTTAGACACGCTAGGTCCGAAGTATGGATCCAATGTAGCAGCGATTGTGAAGGGATTGGCTAGACTGGATCCTAAGACAGTGGTTCAGGAAATCAATCAAGGTAATAATATTCATGTCGGTGCCTACGAACTTCTCCCGGAGGAGATCGGGGTTAAAGCTACCGATAAAGTTGGTTGGGTTAGTGCGTCAGCTGGTGGGTATGTGGTTCGGGTTGCTGTTGATCTTACACCTGATCTTATTCAGGAAGGGCTGAAGCGTGAAATTGTCCACGTTATTCAAAACATGCGTCGCTCTGCTGGTTTTGAGATTACGGATCATATTGTCACATGGTACTCTGGTGATCAGAATATCGTTGGGGCAATTCGAAATAACAGTGATTATATTTGTCAGGAAACTCTCTCAAATGAACTTCGAGAGGCTGCTCCAAACCCACCGATCTACATAGAGGATGTGAAATTAAACGGGGAAAGATTGAGTTTGGGCGTTGAGCGGATTTAGGATTAGCGCTGCTATTCTGAATAATAGAACCTTCATATGACAACAATCGCGGTCAATTCCAGGGTACCCCCCCTAATAACGGTATGTATAGATTTCGAGGTGGTTATCTAGGGAACTCACCCAAGGTTACTTCTAGTTTCAATGGAGAACTTTTTCCTTTCCTGATTAACGTTGTAGTTATTTTATTTCCAGGATTAAAGTCGATTCTCAACATACGTTGGAAGTCGCGAATATTATTTACCTTTTGTCCATTTATCTCGATGATAACATCGTTGGGTTGGATAGTGGCCTTTTCTGCAGGACCTTTGGCCATAACAGACGTTACTAGTACACCATAGCGGGTTGGTAAATCCATATTGGTTGCTATAGCTGAATCGAGGTCTTTTACTCCAACTCCTAACCAAGGCCAGACGACTCGTCCATTAGCTACAAGTTCGTTAGCTACGGGAAGAGCTGTCTGAGTGTTTACGGCGAACCCAATTCCTTGAGCATCATTACTACGATCAACAAGCGTATTAATTCCAATAACTTCACCTTTAAGATTAACTAATGGCCCTCCGCTGTTACCCATGTTGATTGCGGCGTCAGTTTGTATAAGATCAAACAGGGTTACGTTTGGGTCAGGAGTAGGGTGACTACGTTCAAGAGCACTTACAATTCCAACCGTTACCGTTGGACTTCCTTCCAAACCTAGGGCATTTCCGATTGCGATAACCCATTCTCCAACGCGGGTTTTTGTGAATTCGGCAAGTGACGCTGTAGTCAAATTTTTTGCATCGACACGAATGACCGCGAGATCAGTAAGTGGGTCCGTTCCGACGAGTTCGCCTTTCCTCTCAGTTCCATCGAAGAAAACGACGGTAAGGGTTTCTGCTTTCTCCACTACGTGATTGTTTGTGAGTATATAACCATCGTCTCTAAAAACTATACCTGAACCAGCGCCTCCTGTTCTCCTAGCTCTTCCGAAGAAATCAACAGAGGAACCTTCTGCAAATATAGATACGACAGCTGGTCCAACTTTTCCTACCACATCTGCCACATTTGGATAGGGTGAATTTATTTGAACAGCTGTCGTTTTTTCTGAAGTTGAATTAACTACTTCTGATACAAGTGTGTTTGGAGGAGGGATCTTGCTATCTTCGACTCTGCATCCTGTAAAAAGCAGCATGCAAATTCCAAGGATATAGATCACACTGAATCGGCTTAAACGAAAGAAGATAGTACCAAGAATATCATCAGACAGAATTTCTCTTCTCGCCATTTTCGATTCCAAATTACTCACACTCTCGAGATAAGATTTTCATTATAGTACATAGTACACTTCAAATTCGAAGAATTCGTGAAGGAAGTTCGAGAAACTTTAGAAGGTCTGTTTCTTAATAAAAGTTCCGTCCTTTGCGTGGCAATAACTCGTGTTTCAAGGTGCAACAGTTGGTTATGGGGGTAACATCGAGAACTAGACAAACTCAAAGTTTCTCGATTACAGACCTTTGAAGTTGAACAAGTGACTCGATCCCACTCCATGCGGTAGTCACAAGGTTATTCATAGTCTCGTTGTTGAATGTATTCCCTTCGGCTGTTCCTTGGAGTTCAATAAACTTTCCTGTATCAGTCATTACTACGTTAAAGTCGACGTCTGCCTTGCTGTCTTCGGCGTAACACATATCCATCAATATCTCTCCGTTTACGACACCGACACTTATAGCGGCAACCGCACCTTTTAGAGGAATAGATGGAATAGCCTTGTGACGAACTATTTGAAGCAGGGCTTGATAAAGGGCGATATAGGCACCGGTGATCGCTGCAGTTCGTGTTCCTCCATCTGCTTGCAAGACGTCACAGTCCAGTATAATCGTTCTTTCCCCTAATGCCTCCATATTTGTAATAGCACGTAGTGAACGGCCAATAAGGCGTTGAATTTCAGAGGTGCGCCCTCCAGTCTTACGGGGCGTTCTAGAGAGAGTAGATCGTGGGAGCATACTATACTCCGCGGTCACCCAGCCCCGGCCTTGTGATCGGAGAAACTGAGGGACTCTTTCCTCAATGGTGGCAGCACAAAGCACTCTCGTTTGCCCCATTTCGATTAATGCTGAACCTTCGGCAAATCCCTGAATTCCTGGGGTTATGATTGTCTTCCGATGTTCATTTGGCTTGCGACCATCAATTCTTTTCACTTCACTCCATTCAATCTTGGATTTTTCCTATTATATCAGGTTGGCGTGAACACTTTAGAACTTGAAATTCCAGAGGATATGGCAGTTAATTTAGTCTTTCTGGCATTAGTTTTACGAGTTGATTGGTTGTACTCTTAAAAACATTGCACAACACAGGCAGGATACGATGGGTCTTCTATTATCCAGTAACGAGCTGACGGAAGGTGCTAACTTTGTTTCTAATAAGCAGTATGTGGAGCATTTATAGGTTGCCCATAACTATGTAGCTGATTATAATACGATAGTTCGTGTTTGGAAAGGAAGTGAGTTATATGCCTCAGTTGGCTTTTCATAAAGGGGATTATATTCCCTTGGAGCAGGCATCGGTTGGTATTATGACCCATGCTTTTCATTATGGTACCGCCATCTTTGAAGGGATCCGAGGGAATTGGAATGCTGAGGAAGGGCGGGGATATATTTTCCGTCTTCGTGATCATTATGAGCGGATGCTTAGAGGTTGTGCGGTACTTCATCTTGAGCTTCCTTACTCTGTTGAAGAGCTCTGCAACATTACAGTGGAGATGGTAGAACGCTGTGGTTATTCTGAGGATATATATATACGTCCTTTGGCGTATAAGAGCACTGAGCGAGTAGCAACTTTGAATCTTAATAATTTGGACACTGGTTTCACAGTATTCGCTATACCATTTGGCGCCTATATGGATCTTGAGGCCGCTGCACATTGTTGTACTTCCTCTTGGAGGCGCCCTGAAGACAATATGATTCCACCAGGTATAAAGATCAGTGGTGGATATGTGAATAATATTCTTGCGAAGACTGATGCGGTCGCTGCAGGTTTCGATGAAGCTATTCTTCTTAACCAAGCAGGCTATGTTTGTGAAGGCACCGGGGAAAACTTATTTATTATTCGAAATGGCAGGTTGATCACACCTCCTCTAGAGGACAACATACTTCCTGGAATTACTCGCTCAACAATAATAGATGTTGTTAGAAATGAGATAGGGATTGAGGTTGAAGAACGCCATATTCTGAGGACTGAGCTTTATGTTTCTGACGAAATGTTCTTAACAGGTACAGCCGCGCATTTAACTGCTGTTGGCAAAGTAGATAATCGTTCGATTGGCGATGGTACAATAGGCCAAATAACAAAAGAATTACAGAAGATATATTTTGGAATAATACGTGGGAGGAACCCTAAATATTTGCATTGGTGTACACCAGTGCCCAAAAGGCTAGAAAAAGCCTAACCGGGTTACGATCTCCATGTTGGCTGGGATGCTTACAGCTTTTGGTCTTGACTACTTTTTATTAGTTTTCCTTTCTGCAATTGGTATTCTCCAAATTGTTGGAGCGTATCGCTGTAGGAGGGGCCTCTTATTCTTTAAACGTACTACATCATATATTTTAGGCATAGGGGTGCTTCTGGTTTCATTCATTTGGTTTTTCGGCTCTCAGCCTAGGAATATTCCAGACACTTCAGCGGGACTTGATGGGAACCAGCAAGCAATTCTCTTTTGCTTAGGAAGTATAGCTGCATTAATAGCAACGCTTACGGTTTCCTCATTTTTGAATTGGTCTGTATTGAAAGAAGAAGAACAAATAACGGGCTTAGATGCTCTGAATCGAAATACGTATGCTCGTGTAATGCTAAAAGGAATGAAAAGCCGTTGGAGACACTATATAAAATTGATGAAGGAATTTTTATCTGGCTGAATGGATGGGTGGGTTATTTTCCCTGGTTGGATTTCACTGTTGAACTGGTCATAAGCGATTATGCAATACCGGTTATGGCCTCACTAGTCATGTTTGGCCTGTGGTTTTCTAGTAAGGTTGGAGACAGTAGTGGAATTAATCAGATGGCAGTTCTCAATGCCATAGGGGCGTTAGCAATAGCGAATATGATGGTAGATTGGTTGATAAACTCTTTTTATTTTAGACCTAGGCCTTTCATCAATCATGAGGTAAACTTACTTTTCTACGAGCCGACGGATTCATCGTTCCCGTCGAATCCTGCCGCCGTGTCATTCGCAGTTGCTACAGGAATATTTTATTGGAATAAACCTATAGGTATAATCTTATATTGTTTGGCAGTTATCTTCAGTATTTCTCGTGTCTATGGTGGGGTTTCCTATCCGTTCGATGCTTTCGGAGGTGCTATGCTTGGAGTTACTTCTGGTGCTGTTGTCACAGTCGCAATAGTGAAGTTTCAAACAATTCCACAGTTTGTTATCAAGATTGCTAGAAGCTTACACCTTGGTTAAGTCCGGAACTCAATTTTACGGAATGCTTCTGCGTATCGAAACCCACTTTTCTCACCAAACATAGTAGCTGTTTGCTTCATTAGTTCTACTGGTTGATGATTAGCATCTATACTTGGTCGATCAACGAATTGACTTCTATGACATAACATGGATTTGGCTTTTAGTTCGATTACGCTTCCTATATCCACGTAATCTGTTGGTTCTTTGGCCCCCCAACACAAAACAGTTCCTACTTTATGCGGCTTCAATCCTTCTTTAGTAAGTTCCTTAAAGTGTAAAGGGTCACGGGCATATGGAAATAATGCATCTAAGGTGACCATTCCTGCTATACGATGGTCCCGATGGTTGTGTGTGCTGCGCGAAAGCGTATCTTGGCAGAGTACTGTTTCTGGACGGAAGCGACGAATTTCCTTTACTACCTGACCACGAAAATATCGTGTGTCTTCTAGTTCACCATCTGGGTAGCCAAGGAAGACTATTTCTTGAATACCCAGTGACTTAGCTGCATTTCGCATTTCCCGTTCCCGAATCTTAGCCATTTCTTGAGTAGTCATCTCGGGGTTCTCTGTTCCTTTATCGCCATTTGTGCATACTACAAAAAGAATCTTGGTTCCCTCTTTGATCCATGAGGCTATCGTTCCACTGCACCCAGTTTCATCGTCTGGGTGAGCGAAAACCACCATGGCTCGTCTAGGTTGCGTGATCAAGGTGAACTCTCTAACTTTAGGCAACTGGCTGTGATGCTAGGATGTCTACGCATAATTTCTTGTAAACGTTCATTATAGAAAAAGCTGTTCGTCCCCATCCCATTTCATTGGCAAAATCTCTGGATGTTTTACCCATGTTTAGGCGTAAAGCTTCATTGTTTAGCAGTATTTCAAGCCGATTTGCAAAGGCATCAGGACAATGTGATTGAACCAAGTAGCCGGTTTGATTGTTTTTAACGATTCCTGGAAGTCCACCAACTCTGGATGCTATAACGGGAGTACCGCAAGCCATTGATTCGAGGGCAACAAGTCCGAAGCTCTCATAATAGGATGGGATAACTGTAACATCTGCTGCCTGATAGTAAGTTGGAAGAAGGTGGTGATCAACTCTTCCAATGAAGCTTACTTGCTTATTGATGTTAAGTATTTGACTAAGGCGTTTGAGTCGTTCAATTTCTTGATCTTGCGAATCGTTTCCTCCTATAACTAGCAATCGTGTTTTTGTACCTTCGTTAAGATTAGCCATCGTGTACAGGATCAACTCAAGTCCTTTAATCGGTTCCATCCTACCAACAAATAACATTATATGGTCATCCTTGAGCCCTAGTTGGGCCCTTGATATCAATTTATTGCTTGGACAAAACATATCAAGTTTCACTCCAGGAGGAATGACCTCCACGCGTTCTTTTTGTACTTGGTACAGATTTCGCAATGAAATCTTTTCGTGTTCGCTTGACACGATTATTTTGTCTATAGAGTGAGTTATCCAATGCTCTGAGTGTATTCGTAGCTCAGGTTCGAACTCGCCAATTCGGATTCTCCGTTTGATTTCTGCCAATGTGTGAAACGTTGTTACGTGAGGAATGTTCCATTCTTTAGCGAGGGTGGTGGAGGGTATAGCCGAAAGCCAGTAGTGGCTTTGGATAAGGTCGTAGGTAAGCGCATTCTTTCTGCTGAATTCTCGGATACCCTGTAAGAAAGAATCTAGATATTGTGGTAGTTGGTGTTTTGATGTTTTGCTAAGGCCAGCTTCAATATGTATTATACGGACGTTATATGCCAGTTGTTCTATGATATTCTTTTCATCCTCGTGTATTCGCGTGTAAATATCAACCTCAATGCCTAGTTTACCCAGACCTATGGCAATTTGGTTTATATATACACTCATTCCACCTGTGTCTCTTTCGCCCATAGGCGCAAGGGGGCAGCCCAACATACTAATTACTGCGAGACGCTTCATATGCCCTCAAATCCAACAGGTTTAGTTCCTTTGACAAAAGTTATTGTATTCTAGAGGTGTTTTATTAGCGGTGGACCACAAGGTTATATAGTTGTACGTCTTTTGCTCCAAAGTGATACTTATATGGTTCTACACCTCTTAGGAAATCATAGTAAGTTTTTTCTGACTCTATAGCATCTTTTATTGATAGTGCCTTTAAGAGCAACCCAACACTGAGGGCCGAATAACTTGGGTCATACCCACTGTTATACAGGAATCTCGAATTTCCGTAGTCAAAACACATAGCAGTTGCTATTCTAATCCCTGATACTTCCATGAAAAATAACTTCAATGACTCTATATCGTTCATTGTTTTCGCCATACGACGGAAAAACCTCTCTCGTTCCTGAGTAAGAAAAAGAGTTTTGCCTTCGTGGCTTATTCGCATGAGATTAAAGAAATCATCAAGCACATCGTTGATGGGTCCTGCGTCAACCGAGTAGCTTTTATGAACCACTTGGGCGTCAAGTTTTCGGAATTTTCTTCTAAGTTCGTGGCGATTCTTCTTTGATAGGCTTAATAGATAGTCATCCCACGTTTTTGGCAAATTCATACCAGGTGAAACATCCTCTTGAGTGATATCAACCGTATATCCATATTGGTTAGCAAGTTTTGGGAGATAGATCATAGTAGGAGAAAATTCGGGAATTGAACGGAAATCTAGAGTGTCCCACGGATGCGAACTTAAATCTTCAAACATACTAGGGTAGAAATTTTCTTCCCTTCCATTTTGAATTATGAAGTCATGATAGTCCCATAGATCTGTGTCCCCTAAGAAGAGGATCGTATTGTCAATAGACATTAATGGCGCGATACCAATCAGATGTCCCTGATCTCGAATAGATCTCAGATAGAGTGTGGCGGTTTCTCCATATTCTTGCCACCAATCATATTGCCATGACGGGGTCAGGAAAGTTGTTTGGAAAGTGCTTTGGGTTAGTAATGATTCCCATTCTGCCCAAAGGTGGTCAAAGGTTTCCTCAGTTACCTTGTAGCTCATGAGTGTTTGATTCCTGCTAAAGTCAAGAATTGGTCGAGTTTAATTTCACCTCGTTCTACAGAGGTAATGAGTCGTGTTCCAGGTTTCTGAGTTCCTCGCATGCTCATGCAAAGGTGTTCCGCTTCTATTACAACAGCGGTTCCCACTGGCTTCAGAGTCTGATGAATAGTATCAGCCAACTGTTCGGTTAATCGTTCTTGAATTTGTGGACGCTTAGCTAAAATATCTAGAGCTCTTGCCAGTTTACTAGTTCCAGCCACTTTTCCATTTGGTAAATATCCTATATGAGCGAAGCCAAAGAAGGGCAGCAGGTGGTGCTCGCATATTGAATAGAAAGAAATATCCTTAACAACCACGATGCCTTTATAGCTAACCTTATATGTAACAGAGAGTTCAGTGGCTGGGTCTTTAGATACACCTGAGAAAAGTTCGGAATACAGTTCAGCGACACGGTTGGGGGTGCCCTTTAATCCTTCACGGTTTGGGTTTTCCCCTATGCCCTCAAGGAGTTTAGTTACGTATGTTTCAATATTTCCATATTGGCTCATGTTTATCTCTCAGAATCTTTTTAGAGCGTGGCCCCTGGTTTCCTACGATTGCTTTTCTGCGATTACGTTGGTTGCAATTAAATTCAGAGAAGCCTCTACTGCTTCAAAGCTAGCATTTACTTCGTAGCTTTCAGATTCCATGTGAATTGGTGCAAGTTCTGGTTCTTTTAAACCAGTTCCGGTTATTACGCATACAATGGTTTTCCCCTGTAATTTGTGCCCTTCACGGGACATTTTTAGAATACCGGCTACTGAAGCGGCGGATGCAGCCTCGCAAAACACACCCTCTCTTCGAGCTAAAAATTGTTGTGCTACCAGTATTTCATCGTCACTTACCGTTTCTATCAGCCCACCAGAAGCATCTCTAGATACTAATGCTTGTTTCCAGCTTGCTGGGTTTCCTATGCGAATCGCTGAGGCGATAGTCTTTGGGTTTTCTATGGGATACCCCTTAACAATTGGTGCGGCACCTTCAGCTTGGAAGCCTATCATAACAGGCTTTTTATTAGCTAGGCCAGCTTTGTAATATTCCTCAAATCCCATCCAGTATGCGGATATATTGCCTGCATTTCCTACTGGTATAGATAGGTAATCCGGAGTAAATCCCAATGTATCGATAATCTCGAAAGCAGCCGTTTTTTGTCCATGGAGCCTGTAAGGATTTAAGGAGTTAACTAGGCTAATAGGGTGTTTTTCGCTTACACCCCTAACCAGTTCTAATGCTTGGTCGAAGTTACCGTTAACTGTTATGATTTGAGCTCCATACGCCTTGGCTTGTACAAGTTTACCTGTCGCTATCGCCCCCTTAGGAACGAGAACAATTGTTTTTAGACTACAATGGGCACCGTATGCTGCGGCTGAGGCACTCGTATTACCAGTGGATGCACAAATAATAGTAGTGCTTTTTACTTCTAAGGCTTTAGCGATTGCTACTACCATACCTCGGTCCTTAAACGAACCAGTTGGGTTACAGCCTTCAAGTTTAAGGTATACTTGGGCACATCCTACCTCGTCCGCCAGATGTGCAGATGCTATTAAAGGCGTATTTCCTTCCCCCAGTGTGATTCTTGGAGTTTTCCGGGTTATTGGTAGGAAAGCTTCGTACTGACTGAGTACTCCTAATTCCATGGCCTGATTCTCCAAATAGTATTGTTGTTTTTCACAATTTTCCTAATGTAAGCCGTGATGACTCAAGCTAGTTTTCGATACGGATTAAGGATCCGATTTCCTTAACCATTTCGATGCCTTCCATATTGCCGAAGGCTTGCTGGACGGTTTTTTCTTGTGCTGGGTGTGTGGTGATCACAATTTCAACGCTCTTAGCTGAGGGGTCCGCACTTTTTTGAATTATGGAGGCTATACTTATTCCAAGGTCGCTAAGTATAGTGGTCATGTTTGCTAACACCCCGGGACGATCGGCTACTATCAGTCGTGCATAGTAACTGGTTGTAAGGTCTTGCATTGATGAAATTTGAAGTGTTCTCGAGAAGCTAACTGGTTTTACTGAATTCTTCCGCATCATCATTTCATTGGCAATCTCCATAATGTCTCCAATCACTGCACTGCTAGTAGGGAATGGGCCTGCTCCCTGACCATGGAAGAGAACTCGTCCTATCAGGTCACCTTCAATCTCTATAGCATTAAACACGCCATCTGTTTTAGCGAGGAGATGGTTATGGGGGACTAGCGTTGGATGAACTCTCAAAGAAAGCGTGTCTTTGAAATGTGCAATCGCTAGCAATTTAATTGCGTAGCCAAGCTCTTCTGCATATCGAAAATCTTGCGACACCAGTCCTTTGATTCCTTCTCTATATACGTCTTGCAAGTTCACACGTGTATGGAAGGCAAGCGACGATATAATTGCTAGCTTGTAGGCTGAATCAAAACCATCTATGTCGTTGCTTGGATCACTTTCCGCAAATCCGGAAGCTTGTGCTTGTTTTAGAGCAGAGTTGAAGTCCAGACCTTCTTTTGACATTTTGCTTACGATGTAGTTTGTTGTTCCATTTATCACGGCGGATATATGCGTTATATGGTTTGCTAGCAGGTCCTTTTTCAATGGTCTGATAATTGGAATACCTCCACCAACACTTGCTTCGTACATCAGTTGAACTTTATGTTGTTCAGCCATTTCGATTAGCTCTGGGCCCTTTTTGGCCATTAGTTCCTTGTTTGCAGTGACCACATGTTTTCCTTGAGATATGGCGGCCGATATAAAATTAATCGATGGTTCCATCCCACCAATAAGCTCTACTACAATGTCCACTTCCGGGTTATTTAAGACATCCGCAGCATCCGTAGTGAGCAGGTGGTTAGGTAGCCCCGATGATTGTAGTTTTCCTACATTCGTGTCAGCTGCCTGACGCAGGATCATTGGACTGCCGACCTGTAGGGACAGTCTCTCTATCCTGTTATTATCGAATAGGGCTTGAGCGACCTGGCTACCTATAACGCCTAGGCCGAGAATCCCTATACCGATGCTACGATTTTGATGCATCTCGGTCTCTAAACCCAACTATATACTTAAATCGGACTTTGAAACTGTTGTCCAGGTAGCCCAGGTGTCGCTGTTGGTTCTGGTACAGCCTCACGTGTTTTATTTATCAACCAGTCGTATTCTTCTGAACCAAAATCTACATTAACAGAATTGGCTGCACGTAGTTCGTCCACCCATTTCTTGAAAATCGATTCCTTAACCAGTTGACTCATTTCTTTGGAGACTTGGCGTGTTTCCGGATTCCCTGTAATTCTTATTACATAATAGCCATCCCCTGCGAACATCGGTTCACTGGGTGTATTTGGTTTTATAGAGAAGAATGTTTCATCAAGGTCAGGAAAAGCACCTCGTGGCACCCAACCCACGACTCCCTTGAGATCAGCATGCCTCTTATCATCCGAAAATTGCTGCGCTAGGACCCCGAAATTAGCCCCATTTATAAGTTGTTCGTGGATTCCCTCCAGAGTTTGCAAAGGACGGTCGCCTTCCTGACCTATTCTGATCCACTCAACAAATGCATGTTCCTCGATTGATGGGACCCTATTTTCAAATGTCTCGAGAGCCTTGGCTCGCATAAGGTCTCCCCGGATAATTTCCCTGTAAGTGCTTGCTGAATATTGGGCAATTGCTAGGTATCGAGTATATTTTTCCCTGTATTCGCGTTCTAGCTGCTCTTCAGATGGTTTTTGCCCTTCCGGGGGCGTAGGATAGAAATTCTCTCTTAATCGGTTCTCGATTTCCTGATCAGTAACTGATAGTCCTAGACTTGGACTGACTTGATTGATAAGTTCGCCCTCAACTAAATTATCCAAAACTTGGAACGGAAATGTACTTATACCACCTTGGGCACCCGTTTCAGCTCTAAATGCTGCATTTGCTTTAATGATAACGTCCATATCTCCCAAGGTGAACTCGACCCCGTTAACGTGTGCGACAACGTGTTTAGGAGGAACAACAAAAGTTATGTAATAGCCAACCAGTAGGACAAGAGAAATTATAAAGAGAAGGGCAGCAGCTATAACAATGGATAGAGGTCGTCGACGGCTTTGCCGATATTGTGCCATTCTACGACGTCTGGGAGATAACCCAGCGTCAATCCCATTGGTTGTTGTCATTGCCTCAACTCATCCTCTTTGTGGAAAAGGTGTTGTCCCTTCGTGAAGTTCCGTGAATACTGTAGGCAAGAGATATAATGGCCCAACCGACTCCGTTCTTTATATGGCCAAAAACCTCCTGCCTAACGCCTAGGCGGAAGCTCCCCTTGTTAGGTAAATGTGTTCTGCTGTATAGGGTAGGAGTGCTATATGTCTGGCGCGCATTAGCGCTGTTGCTAATGCTCTTTGGTGTTTTGGACAGGTTCCGGTTCGTCTTGGACCTTCCATTTTCCCTCGTTCTGATATAAAGCGGCGAAGGATACCTACGTCTTTGTATTCAATGACTTTTACTTTGTTAACACAAAAGGAGCACACTTTTCGGCGGGTGAAGTAACGTGGACGTCCTTCCCTGTGTCTGGGGGTTTGGTTTCTATTTCCGGTTGTCAATCTTAGAACTCCTGATCAAGATAATTGTTAAAAAGGTAGATTCTCTACGTCAATACTGGGAGATTCTGGCGATGCAGCTTCTGCCGGGACGGGGAAGTCCATTTCTTGCCCCCCTCCTCCTCCTTGAGCACTGCCGAGAAAAACTACTTCTCCGGCCGTAATCTCATTTCTGAATCGTGTCTGACCGTCTGGACCTGTCCAAGTAGTACTATGAAGCCTTCCCTCAACGTAGGTTTGCCTACCTTTGCTCAGGTATTGGTTACATATTTCAGCAAGTTTATTCCAAGCTGAAACTCTGAACCATTCTGTTTCCTCTTTTTGTTCGCCATCTGAAGTTGTATACCGTCTATTTGTAGCTATGCTAAACGATGTGACAGCAGACCCATTTGGAGTATATCTCATTTCAGGGTCACTACCTACGTTCCCTATTACCATAATTTTGTTTAAGCTTGCCATTATGTTTTCACTCTACCTGTACTGGCTCACTTGTCGTCTGGGATGCCTGCTTTTTATCTTTCTTTACCAATAAGTGTCTGAGTATTTCTTGAGATGAACTTACCGTAGTTTCTAACTCCAACGCTTCATGAGGGCCGATTGTAAATTCGGTAAAAAAATAATTACCTTCGTAAAATTTCTTGATTGGGTATGCGAGTCTGAGCATTCCCCATTGTTCGTGATTAGTTACAGAACCACCCTGATCTGTAATAAATTTGGAAATCCGATCAACTGTATCGCTTGTTTCCTTTTCTCCTACCTCCGGACTGACAACAAAGACCAATTCATAATCGCGCAATTACTGTTCGCCTCTTCCCCCCAGATTTTCGCCAATTATAGCACCAAACCTACGAGGGGACAAACTGAATGTCATCAGTTAAATCAGAGAAAAGGAAAATTTTAGCGTAATGAGGTAGATAATTGTGTTACATCATAGTCCAGGGACTGGAAATCCCGATGTTAAATCTAGTACTTCTTTAGCTACTTGTTCCTCAACATTTCTGTTCCCAAGATCCTTTAGCGTTCGGACTATTAACGAAGCCACGGTTTCCATCTCTTGTTCCCTGAATCCTCGACTAGTCAGGGCTGCTGTTCCAAGGCGGAGACCGCTTGTGACCATTGGAGGGTTGGTATCAAATGGGATAGCATTTTTATTTACAGTTATATGGACTCGTCCAAGAGAATTTTCTGCATCTTTACCAGTAATGTTGAGTGGCGTGAGATCCAATAGCATCAGATGGTTATCTGTTCCACCAGAAACGATACGTATTCCACCTGATTCTAACTCACTTGCAAGCTTTTTGGCGTTGCGCACGATGTTTCTTTGGTATTCCTTGAATGACTCACTAAGTGCTTCTCCAAAAGCTACGGCTTTTGCTGCGATCGTATGCATCATTGGCCCGCCTTGAGAGAGGGGGAAAATGGCTCGGTCTATAGACTTTGCACGCTCGCTATCACATAGGATTAAGGCACCTCTTGGACCACGTAGAGTTTTATGTGTAGTGGATGTCACGACGTGGGCGTAGGGTAGGCACGATGGATGTACGCCTGCAGCTATTAATCCAGCTATGTGAGCCATGTCAACCATTAGCAGACAACCCACCTCATCCGCGATTTTACGAAAACGTGCAAAGTCTATGGTTCTTGGGTATGCTGTAGCTCCTGCAACTATCAATTTTGGTTTATGTTCCTTGGCCAGCTTTTCCACGTCATCGTAGTCGATATATTCTGTTTCCCGATCCACTCCATATGAGACGAAATTATACAGTCTTCCAGAGAAGTTAACTTTACTTCCATGTGTAAGGTGCCCACCTTGGTCTAATCGCATTCCAAGGACTGTGTCACCAGTTTCGAGCAGGGCAAAATAAGCCGCCATATTAGCTTGTGACCCACTATGAGGTTGAACATTTGAGTGTTCTGCACCGAAAAGCTTTTTTGCTCTGTCGATTGCAATCTGCTCTGCGATATCAACATATTCACATCCACCATAATATCTGCGGCCAGGATAGCCTTCGGCGTATTTATTTGTTAGGTGTGATCCTTGTGCTTCTGCGACAGCATGACTGACGTAATTCTCAGATGCGATCAAGACGATATTTCTTCGCTGTCTTTCAGCTTCTTGTTGAAGAACTAAGGCAATCTCTGGATCCTTCTGAGCCAGTATTCCTATGGCACACCCCCGCACACAAAATTTTTTAGTGATTCCCCCATAGTGTATTAGTACTTGCAGTGAAGTCGCAAGGTGTTAGGTTGGCATACCAAGTTAAATCCATAACGTATTTGATGCCAAGGCATACATTAGGCGTATCCAACCATTGGGTTGTGTGCGATAGGCTTGGATAAGATAGAAGAACAGCTAGTCTTCTATTGGGATCATCTAATGTATTTTAGGGAGGCCGAACATGAGTATCACTTAGCTAGAGGTTTATCTTTATGAGTATTAGGTTTACGTAAAAAGGAAAACTTATTTACAAAGGTACCTCTAGGTAAGCGGTTGGCAAACGACAATTTCACTCTAATTTGGAAATTTCGTATAGCGTTTGCCCACTGGGAGTAGAAACCTCCACGGTTTCCCCCAAAGATCGACTTACCAGGGCTTTTCCAACCGGAGATTCTACAGAAAGTTTTCCTTTTGATGGGTCTGCCTCATTCGTATTAACCAAAAGATAACTTGTCTCACTTCTGGTCTCTTTATGTCGAATCGTCACTCGTGAACCGAGTGTCACTTTTCCTTTCCTTAGAGTCTTCTTGTCTATCTTTTCGAGCAACGTTGCTCGTCTAAGAGTATTTTCTGGTTCACGAATTCGCGCTTCAATATGACCCTGTTGCTCCCTCGCAACATCCAAAGGCGAATTCTCCGAAACATCCTTATCTGCAGTCGCATGACGGATCTCCTTAGGCACCTTAACGCGCGCCTCTTTTAAATTCGAGTAGCTATTTGCTATATCTATTACGTGGTCTTGAAATGAGATAATTTGTTCAAGAGAATAGAGAAGTGTATTTCTCCATGTTTCTCTGCTGGTCACTAGATGAAGTAAATGGTTTCCTACAGTAATACTTAAATCTTGATTCAGGAGTGTTTTTTGAAGAAATAATTTTGCTCCGCCAACATCTTCTAGTAATCGTATTGTTATCTCATTTGTATGTTGTGTATTACGGCTTATTGATGCTACTTTTGCCTTCTCTGCGAGTATCCGTAGCTTTATTAAAAACAAGAGGTTTTTAACCTCCTGTGGTAAGGGCCCAAACCGATCTTGGAACTCCGTGTGGATTTCATGTGTGGTGTTAATGGTCTGAATTTTGCTGAGGCGTTGATAAAGGTTTAACCTTGTTGGTGTATCTTCAATATACTCGGCTGGAATTCGTCCCTGAATTTCTAAATCTAGAGTAACGTTAGATGGTTTGACTAGTGGGTTTTGGTTCAATGTATCCTTAGAGGTAGCCTTTACCTCCTCGACTGCCTCCGATAGGAGTTGCGAATAGAGCTCGAACCCGATCGAGTGAATATTCCCACTTTGTTGTGCACCTAATATATTACCTGCACCTCTGATCTCTAGATCTTTCATGGCAATCTGAAACCCTGCTCCTAGTTCGGTAGCAGTAAGGATGGTTTCTAGACGTTTCTTTGATACTTCAGTGATGCGTTGGTGTCTTGGTATAAGGAGGTAGGCATGCGCCCTATTGGATCCTCGGCCAATACGGCCTCTAAGTTGGTATAATTGAGATAGGCCAAAAGTGTCTGCACGGTTGATAATAAGAGTATTTACGTTGGGGAGATCAAGACCTGCTTCGATTATTGTCGTACAAATCAGCACGTTTGTTTTTTTTGATGCAAATTTGGACATGACCTCCTCAAGCTTCTCTTCGGGCATGCGGCCGTGGGCGATAGATACGATTGCTTCAGGTACTAACCTACTTACGGTTTTGGCTATTTCAGTAATGTTATGTATTCTGTTATGAACTAAATACACTTGGCCCCCTCGATCTAATTCTCGGAATATAGCCTCTCGTATCAAATCCTCGCTATATTCCGAGACATAAGTTCTGATGGGCAAACGGTTTTCAGGAGGCGTTTCCATGGTGCTAATTTCACGTATACCAGATAAGGCCATATGTAAGGTTCTGGGTATAGGCGTTGCACTTAGTGTTAATATATCTACCTCTTGTTTGAATTGTTTAAGTCGTTCCTTATGGATAACGCCAAACCTCTGTTCTTCATCTACAACTACCAAGCCTAGGTTTTTAAAAGACACGTCTTTTTGCAGTAACCTATGAGTCCCAATACAAATATCGACTTCACCCTTGGCTAATCCATCAATGACTTGGAGTTGCTCTTTTTTTGTTCTAAATCTACTTAACATTTCTACCTTCACAGGAAATGGGCTTAACCTATGATTGAAGGTATCATGATGTTGCTGTGCTAAGACTGTTGTGGGGACAAGAATGGCCACTTGTGTTCCCGACATTACTGCTTTGAAGGCTGCTCTGAGAGCTACCTCCGTCTTTCCGTAACCTACATCCCCACATATCAACCGGTCCATCGGCTTAGGTTTTTCCATGTCAGCTTTTATTTCAGCAATAGCCATTATTTGATCCTTGGTCTCCGAGTAAGGGAAGGAGTCTTCTAGTTCTCTTTGCCAAGGCAGATCTTTATCGAAGCCTATTCCTTTAGATGCTTCTCGAATAGCGTGCACATTTATCAATTCCTCAGCCATATCAAGAACCGATTGCTTAACACGGTCTTTGATGCGGGACCATTCTTGGGTGCCAAGCCTAGTGAGCCTTGGTGGTCGATTCCCCGGAGCGGAATAAAGAGATACGCGATCGATTTGCTGCGTAGGCACGTATAGCTTATCGCCTTCAGCATATTCTAGTTCTAGGTACTCTTTTTCTCCCCTATCTTCTTGGACTGTTGTAGTTCCTACAAACTGAGCTATTCCGTGATCTATATGAACCACATATATTCCTGGTATCATCTCTGTAGGAGATTTCTGGCGTGATAAGGAACGTTGTTGTCTTGGCCGTGTGAATTTCCTCATACCGAATATTTCTGTATCTGAGAAGAGTAACACTTTGCTCGTTTTTGTATTTAATGTCCACCCTTGGGTTAGAGAACCTTCAATGAGGGTGACAGAATGAGGATTGGGCAATTTTCTTAAATCTTTAGTTAAGTGAGCTCCGAGTTCGTGATCTTGCATTAGTTTTCTGAGTCGTTTCGCATAATTTGTCACCACGATCACACGATCACCTTTGCGGGCATTTTCCCGTATATTGGTTAAGAAATTATCTAGGTTACCTCGAAAAGATGTAATAGCTTCAAACGGCAGGGTTTCGTGATCTTCAGTTCCCCATCTTGACAGGTTCAATCGTCGAGGTTTCTGCCGTATACTCTGCATAATATTTGCTTTGTCTAGATAGGGTGAAGGGAAACCTTTTGGGATATCACCGCGTTTTGTTTTTGTTTCCCTCAACTCTGTTATACGTTTATCTAAGTCATCCAAACTCTCTTCTATTTCAGATACCTGATCGAGGACTATTAAACCTTCTTTGGGTAAGAAGTCTGTGATTGAATTCTGGTTGTAAAACCCGGCATAAAATCCTGGTTCTTTCACTTCATATCCTTTTGATAAAAGATCAAGTTCCTCTTCGATCAACGTTATAGAAGAAGGTGTTAGGTTGGAGAAATCCAATCCCTTTACTTTTCCAAGAGGTAGTTCTGGATCGTTTTTACTTGTTAGCAATTCTCGGGCAGGAATCACAAAGACCTTGTCAACAAAATCGATGGTGAGTTGGCTGACAGGATCGAATGTTCGCATGCTATCTATCGTATTGCCATAAAATTCCATTCGTGTAGGTATAGATTGGTCTATTGGGAAGATGTCTAAAATCCCACCACGTCTACTAAGGGTTCCAGGTACATCTGCTATGCTTTGAACCTTGTACCCTAGAAAGACCCATTTATTCAATAGGACATCCATTGATAGAGTGTCCCCTCTCCTTATGACCTGAGATTCTTTCAAAAGAAGTTCTGGGCTGAAATTCCTCATAGCAAGCCCAGAAGCAGAAGTCACAACAAAAGCCGGCTCTTGTTCTTTATAAAGGCTGCTTAGAGCAGACATTGCATGTAGCCTTTGGGAAATACTTGGAGTATCCGGAGTTAGTCGTTCAAAAGGTAAGGTTTCCATATCTACAAAGTGGTGTATTGGTATCGATTCTCCTAGATAAGACGAGAGGATATCGTATAGATACCGTGCGTCCTCTGGCCGAGGGCAGACTACAAGTACTGGAACACGCAACATTTTCCATATAGCGATAAGAAGAAGTGGTTTTGCTGCTTCTAATATTGATAAGCGTTTCTCCTGGCCATTTGTTAGGTCTTTTGCCAGTTGAATAAATCTTTCATTACTGGTTAATAGCTTTACTAGTCCTGTTAGCATATTTTCCCCAAAACCAAAATGGGCTAGCCAATAAGGATAGCCCCTGCGTACGGAGTTTACATTAGATATCACATACTCTCAAATTAACGTTGGAATGGTATCACCAAAGAGAAGCTTTAGGCGCATCTATGCGTATGTGGAAAGGTAGACGTGATTAAGGAGGCCTTGTCTTTAGATGCTTTCAAATTCCGTCTAACGGCCTTTTGCTCATAGAGATTCGTTGGAGCCATAGGAGACTAATTAAACCTAGGAAGACTGCAAACCAAAGAGTACATAACCTTACGATCATTGTGGCTGATGACGCTCCGCCCCTTGGGAGTCCAAGTTGTATCAAAAATAGAGCCATCGAACCCTCTGTACCACCAAGTCCGCCAGGTATTAGCGTGAATGCTCCTACCAAGGTAGCAGTAGCATATACCGTTATTGCTGTTGTAGGTGAAAGCGAAAGATCTAGCCCTTGGATTATTATCCAAAGAGATAATCCTTCACTTAGCCATGCCATTGTGCTTATAGTTAATGTCTTAAGTAATACTTTGGGAGTACTGATATCTGCCAAGGTGTCCAAAGAGATCTTTAAGTTGGGGAATCGCTTTTGTACAAAATTTAATTTGGCAAACCATCCACGACCGGAATGTTGACTTATGAGGAGCACGGTTATTGTTAACAGGAAGATCCCGATGAATGCAAAAACAGTTCCAAACGGGATAAATAGAATCAGGGCGCCCAAGCTAAGCAATGCTATTGCCAAGAGGTCGGTAACCCGTTCCATAATGATTACAGGAGTGGTGATTGCGATCGGGACCTGTGCGTGATTACGCAACAAGATTACTTTTGATAGCTCTCCTACCTTACCAGGAGTTAGTGACATAGCTAGGCCGGAGAAGAAGACCAAGATACTGGTTTTGGCTGGCACCTTGGTGTTAAGGATTTCTAGATAGTAATTCCATCGGATATAACGTAGCAGGTAGTTAGTAATTGCTAGCGTCAATGCGAGAAGGAAATATTGTATTGGAAATGATAAGAGGTTATTTGAAACACTCCGGAATTCTCCATATGCGGTAAGTCCTACAAAGATAGCTATTGATATAAGTATGATCGGAATGAGTCGTTTTATAATCATTCGACTCGCTCACAATTCTATTTAAACGGAATGATTCTTTTTTCCCTGCAGAACTTGATCACTAAATTCTTGAAATCTTTCGGCTTATATCGGTAGATGCCATGGCCAGCGTCTTCGTATATCTTTAATTCACTTCCTAAGATGTTTCTAGACATAATTACAGACCCACCAGCTCCACCAGTGGTAGCGTCTTGTATCCCGGCGATTATGAGCGAGGGACATTTTATCTGATGCAAATATGGTGTTAATGGTTTCTCCCAGAGGTCTGCTACCAGTCTTGCGCTTGCTGCGAATGAGTCTCGATGTATGGGTAAGAAGCTTCTGGAATCTGTTGATCCTAAGTGGTCAGCCTCACTCTGATCATACCAACGATTGGCACCAACTTCGTTTACTTGACTAGAACTAGAATCGATTATGATAGCAGCACACAATTCTGGGTAATCTAAAGCAAACTGTAGTCCTACGATGCCTCCCCAGGATACTCCATGCAACACAACCTTCTTAATCTTTCTCAATTTTAGTAGTCGTGCTAGGTCAGAGGCGTAGAGATGCAGTGAATATTCAGTTGCGGCTGAAGATTTCCCAAGCCCTCTGTTGTCCCAGGTGAGTGCTCGTCCGAATTGTATTCTCCAGTAATCGAGTTGCCCAATCATTTCTCCGCCAAACTCGTTCTTTTCTTTGTCTAATCCATGGCAAAATACGTATGCGAGAGGGCCCGCACCTACTTCTTCATAATGAATGGTTACATCCCCTAAATTAATGTCAGGCATTGTGGTCTCCTAATCATACCCGTAGACCTTGATTTATTTGGTACGAGTTTAATATGGCTTGGCTATCCATTAATATGAGTGGTGCTAAGTATTTCTCATGTTACCTATTAAAACCTTTAGGTACAACACTGATTAGAATCTCCATGAATATCTGTAAATTCTCAAGGGCCGTGAGTGGATAATGTTTGGTGTAGAATAGTCTAGGTGTGCCGGGGTGTTTGGCTTGCAAGGGAAACAAAATGAGCATTTCTATTCTTTTTGCGCTGGGATCTATGTTAGCAGGGGCACTCGTAGATCTTATCTATAAATGGGTTCAGAATCGTGGCATTAATGTAGCCACCTTTGTACTTTATCAGGCTACTACTTTTACGATCACCCTATGGGTAATTGCTGGAATATTTGGATATATTTCAGTTATTACCCCAACCACTTGGTTTTATGGTTTACCGTTGGGTGCTTCTGGTTACATAGGCATTGTTTTGTTTGTTGCCAGTCTGAAGGAGGGAAATGGTAGTATTAATGCCCCTATCTTCCGACTTAGTTTTGTAATAACTGCCATCTTATCGTTTTTTTTCCTGAACGAAGCAGTAACTCTATTTAAAGCATTTGGCATATTATTGGCAGTCGTAGCAGTCCTTTCGCTTGCCGACTTATCTCTTTTTACGAAAAGCCAGGCTCAACTTCATTCTCTCATATGCGTTTTCATTGCAATGTTTGTGTTTGGTATCACTTTTACTTTTGCCAAACAAGCTATGAATCAGGGTGTTGACCCTATTCCGCTCCTACTTGTCCAAACGATCACTTTTACGGCTTCTGCCTTTGTGTACATGTTTGTAACTCGTGGTTTTCGGCTACCGAATCGTATTACACTTCAATTTGCTCCTTTAGCCGGAGTACTACAGCTTACATGGTCGTTTTTATTGTTCCAAGCACTTCATCATGGTCAGGTCAGCATCAGTTTTCCAATAGTGCAACTTAGCTTTGTTCTTACTGCTATCCTCGCGGTTGTGTTTTTAAGAGAACGAGCAAGTCGATCTCTTTTTGTCGGCCTTGCAACTGCCAGTATGTCTGTTATTGCCTTTGCATTAGCGTAGACTTCTGCCTTTATAACTCTTCTGCAATAGGATTTCCTAGAATGTATTATTTACAAGTCGGTGCTATAGGGGTTCTCCAGTAGATGAAGTGCTGGGATTAAGTATCGTTTTGCCGGGGTAATCTTGGATTCGTTGTAGGTTTTTCCCAAAGATGGCACATAGTTAAATGCCCCGGTTTAACAACTACTTGTAGAGGTGCTATCTGGTCGCATTGCCCTGGTTTGAAATAGTCACATCTAGGATGGAAGTGGCAACCAGTTGGGGGGTTCACAATACTCGGAAGCTCACCACCGGAGGAACCGCGCATTTTGAAACGGTTCATTGGGTTCGGTTCTGGTACTGCCTCAAGCAAGCTCTGTGTATATGGGTGTAAAGGATTATCAATCACGTGACTCGTTGACCCTAATTCAACTATATGTCCCATATACATTATTGCTATTCGGTTCGAGAAGTGACGTGTTGTAGCTATGTCATGCGTTATATATAGGAATGTTGTGTTGTGGCGTGCTTGAATTTCACTAAGAAGGTAGAGTAGTTCCAGTCTACTTGAGGCATCGATCATGGAGACTGGTTCATCAGCAATGATGAGTTCAGGGTTTAGGACTATCGCACGCGCTATTGCTACGCGTTGACGTTGTCCACCTGAGAGAGTGTGTGGGTATTTATCCAACATTGTTTTCGTTGGACCTAGTTTTACTTCCTCAAGTGCCCATTCCACGATTTCCGTTCGGTTAGTTATGGTATTTGGTTGGTTCTTATATCCGTGAATAATAAGTGGTTCCTCGACAATTTGCCTCACAGTCATGAAAGGATCAATACTTGAGAAGGGGTCTTGGAATATTGCTTGAGCACGGCGACGCATTTTCTTTAGATCCTTGGAGGACATTTTTGACACATTCTCTCCCGCGAAAGTTATTTTGCCATGTGTAGGTTCAAGAAGGCGCAAACAAACTCTCCCCAAGGTTGTTTTTCCGCTTCCAGATTCTCCAACAATTGCCATGGTTTCGCCAGGGGTTAAGTTTAGCGAAATATCATTAAGGGCATATATTGGGACTGATCGAAATAAGCTGGTTTGTGCACGGAATTCGACACTGACTTTTTCTAAAGATAATAAAGAATCAATCAACTTTTTGGTCCTTCAACCCTATTTTTTGGTTAATAGCCAACATAGTGTTTTGTGTGATGAATTAGTTGATGTGATTAGTGGGGGATCCTCATATGAACATCGTTCTAAAACGTATGGACAACGTGGATGGAAGTGGCATCCTTGAAGGTCCTTTTCTAAGTTTGGATGATACCCTGGAATGAATTTTGGACGATCTTGACTATGGAGTCTTGGGATACTAGCTAGAAGTAGCTGAGTGTACGGATGTCTTGGTTTGAGTAAAACTTGATCTGCTGTGCCGATCTCTACAATTTTCCCTGAATACATAACTCCTATGGTATCGCACAAATCGCTTGCTAATGCTATGTCATGGGTGATGAATATAATTCCTAAACCAAGCTCACGTTTCAACTCCTTGAGAAGGTTCATGATTTGAGCTTGAACTGTGACATCTAAAGATGATGTGGGTTCGTCCATAATAACGAGTTGTGGTTTTAGTATAAGAGACATAGCGATAAGGATACGTTGTTTCATCCCTCCACTAAGTTCATGGGGATATCTGTCATAAATTTCATGTGGTAGCCGTACGGTCTCTAAGAGTCTAAGGCCTTCACGTTTAGCCTCTTCCCTTGAAACCTCTTTACGAATAAGCAATGGTTCGATTACCTGTTGACCTACCCTAACCACCGGGTTTAGTGAATCCATTGCTGATTGGAAAACAATCGATATTATTTGCCACCGAATTTCCTTTCTGAAGGTATGCTGGTCTAAATTTAAATAGTTAGTGCCACTAAGTGACAATTTCCCTTCACAAGCAGCAGTTTCTTTCGGCAGAAGACGCATGAGGGCGAGGGCTATGCTACTTTTACCTGCTCCAGATTCACCGACTATAGCGACTGCTTCGCCTTTTTGCACTGAAAAACTGATGTTATTTACGGCACGAACTGTTCCGTTCCGAATGTTGTAGTCTACGAATAAGTTCTCGATATCAAGGAGCGGTCGTGTTGAATCTTGAGGTATCATTTCTTAGCTGATCTTAGGCGTGGGTTAATTACTGGTTCCAAGCCAAGGGTCAATAATACAAAAGTCATTGCAGTCATAACGATGAGTAGCCCAGGAGGCAAGACCCACCACCAGTATCCAAGGAACACCGCACCGGTTCGGAAGCTACTTTCAAGAATTTGACCCCAAGTTGGTATTGAAGGATCGCCTAATCCTAGGAAACTTAGGCCGGCTTCAGCAAGAATTGCCGTAGGTATGAAGAATATCATTTGTGCGAATACGAAGGGAGAGATTTGAAATAGAATATGTCGAAACATGATACGGTTTCCTGATGCTCCTAAAGATCGGGTTGCTTCAACGAGTTGGCCGGTACGAATTTGTAAAACCATTGAACGTACTGTGATAGTAAGTCCAGGCCAGCCAAAGAGGATGAGTATTAATACAACAAGCCATAACTTTTGTCCAAGTATAAATATAAGAAAAATTAAAATAGGAAGTAGTGGAATATTGCTCCAAATATCGGCAAACCTTTGGATGAGCGTATCAGTTTTTCCAGACATGTATCCACTAAGAATGCCAAGAAATGTGCCTATAGTCGTCGAGAAAAGTGCGGTGGAGAGCCCAATAATCATAGCTACTGGAAAACCGAAAAGAAGGCCTAAAGCGAGATCTCGGCCTATCGCGTCAGTACCAATGATTCCGTAGTGGTTTCCACCAACAACTAAATTTACCTGTCCGATTCTGTCCTGGTGGTCTCGTAAGAGTGCGCGGATTTCGAATCGGTATTGGCCGTTTAAGGGAGTATACTTGCTCGGGTCATGTATTGTCGGGGTACCGAACACTAATTCTTCGAGATTTCCCCGAAGTTGCTCTGTTGTGTGATCGACACTGAATTCTTCTCTGAGAAAATCCGAAGCTAAGTCAAGAGTGCTTTGATTCTCGGAAAGTAAAATTCTCAAAGGAACTTCACCGTAGCGTGTGATTGGAAGAGGCTCTCCAGATCGAGCTCCGCGCACCACGGTTTGTAATAATCTAAGCTTTTTTCCATCAGGTCGGTGAACCTCCACTATAAGTACAGGAGGATGTTTGAGGAAGTGTATATCAGAAGTCGCGAAGGAAATAAAAGTTGGTGGAGTCGAACTGTGATAATCGTAAGAGAAGTTATAAATAGCTTCTTCAGATGTTCTTTTAACCGGTTCCGAGGTATGGAATTTCATGTGTTGGATTGCATCACTACCTGCGAATGGCTGCATCCAGACAGGGGGTACACTTTTTGGATTATCTGCCCACTTTGTAGGATTATTCCATTGTTGCGAACCGAAGTCGAGTGGGAGCAATACTAATACGGTAATGGATATAAAAGCTAAGGCTAAAAAGAAAACCACACCCATTTTACCGGACCCACTCGATAATAAGATCATAAGGCTTTCCTTGGAATTCATTTCTATTTATACCTTATGCGGGGATCTAAGATTAAGTACAAAATTTCTAGCAAGAATCGCGTTATGACGTAGATTAATGTAAACATGAAGGTTAACCCTATTATGACTGTCTCATCAGCTTGGTTAATTGCTTCGAATGTTAGACGTCCCATGCCTGGCCAATTGAATACTGTTTCAGTCAATATGGCACCACCTAGTGAAGCGGTGATTCCAAAAACTAGGTTAGTAGCTATGGGAGGGGCGGCAACACGTAGGATGTAGTTACGCATAACCATTCTTTCTGGAATCCCCTTGGCTCTAGCTACCGTAACAAAGAATTCCTGTGCTGTGTTGAGAACCAGCGTTCTTACCACGTATGTCCAAGCACCAACAGATACAATTACTAAGGTTAGTACTGGGAGTGCCGCATGCCAAAGCATATCTAGGAAACGGTCCAATCCACCTTCAGGCGGAGGAGTGCTGTAAATTCCTTCTGGTAAAGGGAATATCAGGAATCCAGTAAACTGACGGAATTCATATACAAACAGTAATATAAGGATAATTCCGGCCCACCAAGCTGGGACTGCGTAGGAGATGGCTGATGCATAAGATATTCCTCTGTCGAGTTTACTGCCAACTCTTGTTGCAAGGAGAATACCCAAAGGGAGACCTATCATAGCAGTAATGAGTGATGCAGTGGTAATCAATAAGATAGTGTAGGGTAGACGCTCCATTATTAGGTCAGATACTTTTGCGCTGCCTTCAAAACTTCTTAGTGTTCGCGCTTCTCCTAGATCTAGCATAATTACTCGGCGCACCATGTCTGGAAGCCTCGTATACCATCGCTGATCTAGGCCATAGTATCTTTCCAAAGTTATTCTTCGGGTTTCTAACACGTTTTGTAATTGGTCCGGATCACGGATCGTTTGACTTAGATTTTGGCGTATGCCTCGTAAATCTTCACTGACGATCGAATCAAGAACCCTATCTGAGAAGCCTGTCGCTCCAAGGGTAATTACTACTAAAATAAGGACGGCAAACAACACCCCTAGGAGAGTAACCCCTCGCTTTACAAGAATCAGAGCCAGAGACATAGTATTGTCTTCATTCTATATGGGTTTAGTGTATCTGCGTTTATCTTGTTGGGCCTGAACAACCTCGACTATTCCGTGTATTAGGAATTGGTTGCGGTGTTGCAGTAACTTTAGGCATTGCACTTGATGATTTAATAGATGTTGCTCCAGATGACAGGATACCATCCTTTGTTGCCTCTAGAGTCACCTTTTTTTCAGCGAGTGTTGACACTTGATTACTAGAGGCAGTAAGAAAAAGGTCGTATATTCCCGTTCTCATTGAAGTTGTCGCGGTTGATTCAATTTGAATATGATAGTTTCCCTTAGAGACCTTCTTGGCTTTGCCTGAAGCAATCTTTTTACCGGTCGCCGGGTCTATAAGGATGTATCTGAGTTCCAGTTCGCCAGGGCCAGTAACGTTCAGCGTGATTTTTATGGGATAACCAACACCTGTACCTGATGTTTCAATTGTACCAAAACGGATTATAGGAGATGCTCCTTTGAACCAGTCTCCTGGTTTGAAAGGATAAGACGGATCTCTGAATGCTTGTAATTCTGCAAACTGTGCAGCTGGGTCAAATTTAGTCAACTTGTATGGTCCGTTGCTGATAACTCCCATGCCATATGATTTGATCCATTCAAGGCTTGCTTTATAACGATCCTGTGCTTCTTCTTTGCTTACCAATAAAGTATCACCTAGTGTGAAAGTATTTGTAGGAACCCAGTTTTCTTCAGCCATTTTCAACAACTCTCTTTTGAGGAGACGAACATCGTTATCCATTACTAGACTTAGCCATGGAATAGTGAACCTTTGGGCTGCTGTGTCGCTGTAGGCTGCCCGTCTTTCTTGGAACACTAATTTATCCATTGCGCTTCTTATTTCCCAAGGCGTCGTAAGGCTTGGAATGCTAGCATATTCGGCGATATAATCGTCCAAAAAATGCCAATAATCTACATAAACCTCAAGTTTATTTTCACCTATGATTCTGAATCCGCGAATAGTATCGAGTAATGGTTTACTGGTAACTGAGTTAGCAAACTCTATGCTAGCCTTGTCTTTGTTATAAACCATATCGAAGGTCTGGGAGATAGAATATAAAATGTCGGCCATAGTAATTGGCTGGCCATGATGCCATTTTGACGTGAAGAATTTAGAGTAATCGTAAGTCACTTTACTTGTAGCAGTAGTCCCATGGGCTACAATATTGAATTTGTTACTTTTGGAGTCCCAAAGGAATGCGTCTGATGGGATAGTTAGGGCTCCACTTGGTCCTTTTGTTTCCACATCATAAGTGGTGCGAAATGGTTTTGGTATGCCTGTGAAAGGGTCTCGCCATATAGGAGGGTCGAATATGTTTTGCCATATGTCGTTACTATAGACATCTCCAAAGCCACCGACAGGGTTCCAAGCACTTCTCTCTGTCCAAACCCACAAATTTCCAACCGTTAGTATATCCTTATTGGGAATGTAGGCTTCTCTTAGTGTCCAAATCGATTTTGGTCCTGACGCAATATCTTCTGTGATGCCATGAATACCCTGTTTTGCAGGTAAACTGTTCACTACAGTAACTAACCAGATTCGGACCGACTCATCTAGGGAGAGTTTAGTCATTTCTCTGTAGATTTCATTTCGTTCCTGGACGCTAGCAAAGTCTCCTTTGAATAACCTTTGACCTATCTGATCTAGTCGGTCGTTCTCGTATTGCCAGTAACCTACTTCCTGCCAACCTGGCATATTACCTAACCATGGGGCAGACATGGAATTGATTGTACCGTAATCATATCTTTCTGCAGATCCTCTTCCCCATCCTTCTGTATAAAGATGCCATTCGAACTGTTGTGGATCGCTGCTGTAAACGGACCTGATTGCAGCAGCGAAGCTATGATATGCAGGGGCAGTAGTGAACCCCATATTATCAAGTTCTGCTTTAATTAAATCACCAATTTCTCGTCGTTCGTCTTCGATCCGTATAATGAACTTTAATCGTATGGGTTTGTTATTAAAATGCCATTTGTTATCCACTAACTTGGCACCTGCTTTAGTCATTGCTTCCGTGACCAATTGTTTTGCGAATTCAGGATCATAATCGATATCTAACTCCTTGACCTGTTCATAAACAGTCAAGTAGTCAAAATCGAATATTCCGACCTGAACAGACATTGTTTTTGCCAAGCCCTTATAAATTTCCTGGGCTATAAAGCGTCTATTCACAGCATATTGTAAAGCGAACCTTACCTCACGTATTGAGAACGGATTTAGTTTCCCTTTCGGGGCAGGTGCTGGATTTAAAATTAGAGAGATCATTGTAGCTGGCGCTTCATAGATCTTTAAATCAAGATTACTCTTTAGTTTTCTTGCGGCTTCTGTCTTCAAACTGAATAAGTAGAGATCCATGTCCCCTGCTTGCAGTGAAGCTCCAGCTAAATCGACGTGGAAGGATTTGAAATGTATCGTATCAGTTGCCGGTCCAGGTTTATCGTGTGGGGGTTCGTAATCCTGGGCTAATATACCCGTAGGGAATTCCATGATTAGAATCAGCCCTATTAATAACGTTATTAGCTTGATCCGGTTACGTGCTTTCACCTTTTCACCTTATAGTGGAGATCCTGTTTTTTTATGTGCGAATGCTGCTATTATGCCGCCGGATATTAATAGTAACCCTATGGTTCCGAAAAGAACTAGGAGGAACATGTTTGGAGGCTGTAGGCGTTTATCTGTTGAGTTCTCAACTCCATTTAGTTTAGGTTGACTCACTTGACTGTTAGATTGTAACGCAGCCCTTGGTTCTAGCGATTTAATCGCTTCTCTCAGCTCGGAGAGTGCAGCTGGGATTTTTTCAATGCTGTCGAACCCGAAATCCATAAAATAAGATGAATTAGCAACGTTACCTGAGGAATCGAATGCCCTTACTGTGTGTGCCCCTTCTCCTGAGATCGGCATAAATATTTGCGTAGAGAAACGCCCTTCGCTTTGCGTTCTTGTACTGGAAACGATTACTCCCGCCACTTCGATAAAGACGTCCCTACGTGCTTGAAAGTTAAAACCTTGTATAATGATATCTTTTCCACTCGGTCCTGATGGTGGGGATATGAAAATAGATGGTGCTGGCATCATTCGTTTCCTTGCGAAACCGATCTTTTGGTTAATAGGACCAAGCTCTCCTAATCGACTATCAGCCCACACCATATAAACATCTTCCTTTGTGGCTTTAAGGCCAAAATAATCTCCGATGAATCGGCCGTTTGGGAATGCGAGGTTTGGGTTAGATGGGAAGTCTGTTACACGGCTGTTCGTTGACCAAGTCTTTCCTTGATTCTCTGAACTTGCATAGTAGATGTGGTAGCTTACTTCATTAGGGTCATCCCTTAAATCGCCCCACATGGCATGAAGGGTTCCATTAGGGTCCACTGTTATTTCAGGGAAGAACTGAAAGTGATCAGTATCGTCATCGTTGATTTTCTTCCTACGGCTCCATGAATCCCCTTTATTGATTGAACTGACCATGAAGACATCCCCGTCATCCTCTGGATCATCATTAGGAATAGCAACCCAAGTAAGATAAACATCGTTATCCATTCCCGTGGCTAGTTTAGGGAAAGCTGATGACCAGGAACGAAAAGATGCATTTCTAGCTTGAAACCCTGGTTCTAGAAACGCGCTTACTCGTTTAGCTGCTTGAAACGATTTGCCAGAATCATCTGAACGCCGAACATAAATTTCTGCCAGACCTTCAAATGTATCGTCGTTAGTTGTATCAAGCCAGCCTATGTATAATGTTCCATCGTTTGCAGTGGATATAGTCGGGCCTTGAACTACTCTACGAGCAGATGAAGCTTGAGTCGGTTGATCCTCAGTTATCGGGTTTAGCAATATTTTGTATTTTGCAAGAGGGCTAACCTCGATTGGATTGCTCCAAGTTAAACCGCCATCTTCAGACTTGACCATCTCGATTACTGTCTTCAATTCTCTTTGGCTTAAAAAGGGTAGTTCATCTAACCAAAAAATTTCCGAGACATCAATAAATCTAGTGTACGTAATGTAAATCACATCTTTTGCAAGATCCTTTGGGTTCGGACCTATAGCCATCCAAGGTTTATCAAGGAAACTTGTTTCGACCAAACCGCGTGTTCGTAAATCTGTCGTGGGAGGGAGTGGCTTAGTGGTCACTCCACTACTTACTGCATGGACGGGGTTTTTCCAGTTGGAACCTCCGTCCACTGCACTATTAATGGATATTGACGATATAACAGCCTGGCTTAGTATAGATCCAACAGTAAACTCTTGAACATCTAGCGACAAGAATCCATAGTAGGCGGTGCCGTTTCTACCGAATGCGACAATAGGGTCACCTGCTACAGCTAGGTCGCTTCTGGGGTATTTCGCATGGTGTGGTCCTTTCCATGTTGTGCCACCATCTATACTGGTGTAGCTGACCATGTCTGTGAAGTTGTAGTCGATCATACCGACGAGTAGGTGGTCTGGATCTTTAGGGTTAACTGCTAGAGCAGGTTCAGTTTGCAATGTGCGAGGGCCAAAATCCTCGGGTATAAGAATATTTCTACTGAATTTAGCAGAAGGATCTCTGAATGGTACCAGAGCAGCTCCGCCTCCACCGGCCTGAGGCTGAACGGTTGTAAGTGCTTCTCCACCGACAGGATTAGTAAGCTTACTATCTAGTCCTATCCCCATTGCTGGATCCATACCGCTAGTTATCAGCCAAGATCTTCCGGACAACAACCTTCGGACGTGTTTGGATGGGCCAGCTAAATCATTTTGTTTAAGTTGACGAAGGTCCCCTATGATTCCTTCTTCAGCTAGAACGTCTCCAAAGGATATCAAGGAAAGTCCTAGCGACATTACGAGCGTTGGAATCAGGTACCAGCGATACGTCATCTAGATTTCACCCTCCTTATCAATATACATACCTAGTGATCTTCTTGGGGCGATTAATAGGTTGACGTATAATATTTTATACTTACGCATTGGGAGAGTAGAAAAGTATACCATATAAAGTCTGTGTATCGAGGTCAGGGAGTATCAGTTTTCGAAAATTCTCCTAGCTTAATCGATGTCTCGAAAAAAAGCATAAATGTTAGTTAGAAGGTGACTCGATCTTTCGTGTGTGATACTGTGTATGTATCTTATACTTATGGATGTTAGAATCAAGGATTTCTAGAGCCTACTATAGCTTCGTGGTTCCGATAACCTACAGGTTTCTATAAATAGAACGTAGTCTATGTTTATGCGCTACCTTCTCCTTTTCGGGGTTATATTTGTCGTTGTCTCTGTAGCTTGTGGCCGGTTTGACCGCGTAATTCGCTCAACGTTAACACCAGTTGCTCAATTAGAAGTTACTCAGACTATTGATCCCTCTGCCGCTAGCCCTACCCCGGATCCAGTTTCTACAAGACATGTTCCAATAGATTCACCTGTAGGACCTAAAGTTAAGGTATATAGTGATACGAAATTTGGCTTTGAAGTAGATTACCCATCTGATTGGGAAGCTACTGAACTAAGGGAACCGTCAAGCCTAGGCCTAATTGGGCAAATTGGATCTGCAGATTCTAATGGACCTCAATCCCTTTTATATCTTACGTATGAGACATCATTATCAGTGTCACCTGATTCAGCGGTTGATAACCTTATTTCTCAATTTCTGACTAAACCGGGATTCCGACAACTGACCGAGGAAGACCTCACACTACGAGATGGAACACCTGCTTTCCGAATTTCATTTGAGTGGAATGATACAGAAGAAGCTCTCAAGAGCAGTGTTTTTGGAGTCGTTCGAGGTGTTCAAACTTTTGTGATTGTTACTCACGTTTCAAAAGGTGTATACGGAAAACATAAAGACAACATCCATAATTTCCTTAGTAGCTTTAGGCTTGTCGATGCAAAGCCTTTTGGAGTTTCAAGAAATCAAGCTTTGACACTCTATTTAAATGATGGACCGGTTACGCTGGACCCAGCCATTAGCCAAGAAACCAAATCTCTCCAATATATAGCCCAAATATTTTCCGGGCTAATTACATTTGATTCAGATCTTAATATTAAACCTGATGTGGCTTCTGGATGGAAAATTTCTAATAAAGGGAAGACATATACATTTACGATCAATGAGAAAGCCAGGTTTCATGATGGGCGTCCCCTCATAGCGAATGATGTGAAATATTCATGGGAGCGAGCTGGAAACACAGATGATGGCTCAGCTACGTCAAAGGCATATTTAGACGATATTGTTGGCATGAAAAATGTTTTTGATGGGACTGCTGAAAATGCTACTGGGATAGAAGTTCTAGACGATCGGACTTTACGTGTGAACATAGATGCACCTAAAGCCCATTTTCTTTCTAAGTTGTCACATCCATCCACATATGTTGTGGATCGGCAAAATGTTGAACAGGGGCCATATTGGTGGACTAAACCTAATGGTACTGGGCCATTCAAGCTTAAAGGATGGGACTATACAACACTATTTGTTCTTGAAGCGAATAGTGATTATCACGGTGTACCTCCCAGAATCCCTTTTGTTATATTTAAACTTTATGGAGGGGACCCAATCTTAATGTATGAATCTGGAGAAATCGATGGAGGAAATGTTTACGTTGAAGATGTGGTGCGTCTTACTAATAAAGAAAACCTGTTAAAGGGAAAGTTGTCCATGAAGACAGATATGACCATACATTATGTAGGGTTTGTTTCAGATAAAGAGCCCTTTAATGATCCTTTGGTGCGTAAAGCATTTATGTTGGCAATTGATCGTAGTAAGTTGATCACTGATATCTACAAGGGGACAAAGCAGGTTGCCCAAGGATTTCTTCCACCTGGCCTTCCTGGATACAATCCTTCTGCTCCGCCTATACCTTTTAACCCTAAAGAGGCATCTCGCCTTTTAGCCATTTCGACCTATGGTGGGCCAGAAGGTCTTCCGCCTCTTGTATATACATCTAGGGGTACCTCTAAGCCCCCAGAGGATGTAATCAAAATGATAGAAATGTGGCGGGAGAATCTCGGAGTAGAAGTTAAGGTTCGCCTCTTGGATCCTACAACATATTTTTATCGTTTAAACGACCGTGTGGATAATCTATTCACTTATGGTTGGAGTGCCGATTTTCCAGATCCTCAAAACTTCCTTTATATGTTGTTTAGGACAGGAGTACCAAACAATGTTGGTAATTATAGCAATCAAGTTGTAGATGATCTTTTGGATGCAGCCCAATTCGAACTAGATACCGCACAACGTCTGGCACTGTACCGTCGCGCCGAACATATTTTGGTGCAAGAAGCAGCCGCAATTCCATTCCATTTCGGCGGTTCGTACTTTCTTGTTAAGCCCCATATTAAAAATCTAAATTCTGGCCCATTGGGTTATATCAATTTGAGTGAAGCGTATTTCGGCAAGTGATAAATCGTTTTTAGCTATGACGTTGTGGCTTTGTCCGAACTGCCATCGATTTTGAGTGGGTGGGTAGAATATAAAGAGTGCAATATAGGTGGCACTACAAGTGTTGTTGCTATTGACATGATTACTACGGCTGAAAAGAGGCGTGTATCAATAGCACCAGAAGATAGAGCTATACCAGCTACTATCAACCCTACTTCGCCACGCGGTACCATTCCAACCGATATTATCAATATTGAACGTATCTTCATACCTAGTCCGGCTATTAGCCCGCCAATAATTTTGCTGGCTATTGCGAGAAGAGTTACACCTATCGATAGTGCTACTACTTCCTTGTCTCGAAACACCCCTGGATCCACTTGTGTACCGATTAATACAAAAAAGAATGGAACAAGGAAGTGGTATATGGGACGTATCCTATTATTAAGAGCCTCTCTTTCTGGAAACTCTGCGAATACCATTCCTGCGAGGAAGGCTCCGATGATTGCTGCGAGGCGAAACATACTGGCTAATCCCGCCAAACCTATCATGCAGCCCAAAGCCAAAACCAGAGGTGCATCTTGGAGATGAAGCTTAGATAGGTTAGGGTGATATCGTTCAAATACTCGACGCCCCACTAGGAGTACAAGGGCGATAAAACCTAGGGCTTGAGCAACAATAAGGACAAAATCTCCTATGCTGATATTGCCGGTTCCTGCAGTACCTGTAACAATGGTAAGTAGAAGTAGACCAAGTACGTCATCGATTACTGCAGCACCTAATACAATTTTCGCTTCGAGTGAACTAAGTACATTTAGTTCTTGCAGTACTCTCGCAGTTATACCAACGCTAGTTGCTACCATTGCTGTTGCCACAAAAACGGAGCCAACCTTTGGCTCTCCCATAACTAGAAACATAAATACAAATCCTATTCCGAACGGGACTATCACACCGAGAGTTGCCACCATGGTTGCTCTTGGCCCAACTTTTATTAGATCTGAGAGACGTGTTTCGAGACCTACAACAAAGAGGAGCACTATTACTCCCAGTTCACCTACGCTCTCCAAAGTTAAGTGCAGTGCTTCTTTAGCGATCTCTTCACTATGAAAAACATCGATAAATGATTGACTTGGTACTCCAATAAGACCTAGTGCATGTGAACCTAAGAGGATACCAACGAGTATTTCCCCTATGACTTCTGGTTGCTTTATCCGGTGGAAGATTTCGCCAGCTAACTTAGCAGATACAAATATAATAAAAAACTGAAGAAGAATAAATCCGGTGGTAGACATGGTTTACTTTGATATGGAGATAGGATAGTGAATTATATATAGATTCGATATTATTTTCGATGCATCTTTACAGGAAGAAATCAATGAGTTGTTTTTGAACAAGGGTAGGGAGCTGAGTGTTGTTTTGGTTCTAATTGACGGTAGGTTTATCACGTGTTACAACTACCCTCTATAGGTGAGGTTGACATGTTTTCGTCTTCGGTGCCCTATCATAGCATGCGCTAGTACCATCAGACCAATTGTGGTAATTCCAAGCGTTAATATAATGGTTTCTTGTGTATAAGCTGCGCGCATCAACAAAAAACCATAAACTGCAAGGCCTCCGCGTATCGTTGGGTATGAAGTTTTACGGAAAAATGCACCTACAATGGCTCCGGAAAAAACGGCAATAAACCCATAAAATGGGATGGCAATTGCCGTAGCCCCTAATAGCGTTGCCAAGCCATCTCCACCACGGAATCGCGTGAATATTGAATTCCAGTGTCCAAATACAGCTGCCGCTGTGGGCATAATAAGCCAGTTTGGATCTATTCCTAATCGGTTTGCTACAATGACCGCTAAAGAACCTTTCGCAACGTCACCGGCAGATACCAGGAACCCTGATTTATGACCAACCTCTCTATATACGTTCGCAGCGCCAGGTAGTCCAGTTCCTGTAGAGAAGATATCAACGCTATGGCTTCGACTCACTAACATTGCAGTTGGTATGGAGCCGAGTAGGTAGCTGAGCAGTACCGATAGAATTAATAAATCTGCGAAGAACATATCAGTTTAAGTCGCTTTGACGGTAACAAGAACAAAGTTGAGTGTCAAGCAAGGTATGGTTGAAAAAGTAATAATTGGATTAGAATCTGCTTGGGTGTACCTTTGGTATTTTAGGCGTAATACCTAATTAGATCTTTAAATTAACCTGATAAAGAAAAAGCTTTTTCTAGTCGAGTAAGGATCATAGGAGGGCGGGTATATCGGATGTTAGTAGTTTGGGGGTGTAGTTGCTAGAAGAGGCGACATTGCACGCTAGTGGTGGGAGCAGTATGCTTAAGAGGTCGAAACCTTTAGTTGCAGTAATAGGTTTTTGAAATCACTGTAAATAGGAGAATCCATGGCAGAGGAACAGACATCTATTTTTGAGATTATCCATTCTTTGCGAGCAGTACGTAGATATACGAGTGATCCCGTTGAGCCGGAAAAATTGACCGAAATACTAAAGGCAGGGTCAATGGCGCCTAGTTCGGGGAATACCCAGCCATGGCATTTTATTGCTGTGACTGCACCGGATCTCAAGACTAGAATTAGAGAATTGATATTGCCTGCATTTGAAATACTGGACTCTAGGGGTCGTGTACAAACCCAAGAGCAATTGAAAGATAGTACCGGAAGGCCGGTATCAGGGCATTGGGCTATTCAAGAATTAGACAAGGTTCCAGTTTTGGTCTTTGTTTGCCATGATTCCGTACGGGGTAGACGGTTTAAGGATGAATGGCGTTGGTTTGAGGATCATGCTGGTCGTGGTGGAAGTATTTTCCCTGCGATACAGAACATGCTTTTGACAGCAAAGGCGTTGGGGTTAGGTACATTGCTTTCTACTTTGTGTTTACTAAGGGCTTATGAGATCAAAGAGCTTTTGCATATTCCTGAGCATATAAGTTTGGAAGCAATGGTTCATATAGGTTATCCTGACGAGAAGTTGGGTAGGCCGAAACGTCTTCCATTAGATCAAGTGGCCCATTTGAACTCGTGGGATATACCATACAGTTCATAAGGTTTCATTTTCCGTGATATTGTTTCTCTCAGGGGGTGATCCTTATATTCACTTATTGTTAAAATAAAGAATCTCGCTGACTGTTCATATTATGTCAAAAGATATTGCTAGTAATAAGTTAAATGTGCGGGTTGTGAAGCAGGGAGACTTTATGTGGGTAGATGTTCGTCGCCCTGGCACTGCTGAGATGACCTATTTGAGAGATCAATATGGATTTCACCAGCTAGCTTTGGATGATTGTGTTAGTACTATTCAGATCCCTAAACTGGACGTCTTCGAGGACTATTTATTCCTAGTTTCTCAGTTTCCAGTTGTTAATGCTAAGCCTCAAATTACACTTGGTAGCGAAGTTGACATCTTTGCTGGCGCTGATTATCTCGTAACAATTCATTCTGGGACACTTCGACCTTTGACTAAACTTTTTGACGATTGTGAGAATAGCCAAGAATTACGTGAACGTGTTCTTGCTTCTAGCTCTGGGCTTCTTTTATACCGGATATTTGATGGTTTGGTTGGCTACTGTTTCTCTATACTGAATCGCATTATCTCGGATCTTAACGCTATTGAAAAAAAACTATTTGAAACTCGGGAGAGGGGTGTTGTTCGGGAAATGGCACTCGTTCGTCGCGATATCATATCCTATAGACATGTCATTCGACCAATGCTTGATGTGTTGAGAGAACTAGAGGAAAAGGAGTTTCCGTTACTTCACGTGGAACCAGATATATATTTCGGCAATCTCGTGGATCACCTTCGTCGTATTTTGGGAGAGTTGGAGGACATGAAAGAGGTTATCGAAAGTTTGCATGACACGTATGTTTCTGTTGCAACTGATCGTAATAATGACATCATTCGGCGGCTCACGGGTGCTGCGACTTTGGTACTTCCTTTTTTGGCCCTTGCCTCGATATACGGGATGAATGTTCCGTTACCTCTAGAGGATAAGGTCTGGCTTTCTCCAATACTTGTTAGCGCTGCTAGTCTTTTATCTGTAATAATGTTTGTCGTTCTCCGTGTACGGAGTGGCTATAAATCATGGAGGGGGTTACTATAAGTGTTTCTACTTATTTGGGTGTGGGGGCTAAGGTTTGAGATTTAAATATTATCTAGTGGTGTATAAATGATTCTTGGAGTATTGGCAGAGACGTACGATGGCGAACGGCGAGTTGCTTTGGTTCCTGCAACATGCTCTCTTTTGGCGAAATATGGGTTTCGTATTGTCTTAGAAAAAGGTGCAGGAATAAAAGCAGGTTTTTCAGATTCTTCTTATGAAGAGCAGGGTGTTCAAGTCCTCTCTGACAGAAAAGAGATCATAGTTTCAGCGGACATCATTCTTTGTGTTCGTGGCCTAGGCGCAAATATTGATAGAGGACGTGCTGATTTAGATATTATGCGTCATGGACAGGTCGTAGTGGGGCTTCTAGATCCACTGGGGTTTCCTGAGGAAGTTAAAGAATTTTCAGGAAAAGGTGTTACTGCCTTCGCATTAGAGTTGCTTCCACGTATCAGTAGAGCCCAACCGATGGATGTTTTAAGTTCGATGGCTATGGTAGCAGGATATAAGGCTATTTTAATGGCTGCTGAGGCTCTTCCCAGAATGTTTCCTATGATGATAACTGCTGCTGGTACGGTTGTACCGGCTCGTGTATTAGTGGTTGGTGCTGGGGTTGCAGGTCTTCAGGCGATAGCGACAGCTCGACGGTTAGGGTCTGTTGTACAAGCTTATGATGTGAGACCTGCAGTAAAAGAACAAGTTGAAAGTCTTGGAGCAAAATTCCTAGAACTTCAATTGGGAAATGACCAAGCGGAAGCCGGTAGTGGCTATGCACGTGCAATGGGCGATCAATTTTATCGCGATCAAAGAGAAATGATGAACAAGGTGATAGCACAGAGTGATGTGGTTATTACTACTGCAGCTGTCCCAGGTACTAAAGCACCGATTCTTATTACTAAGGATATGGTTGGAGGTATGAAGGCTGGATCAGTTATTGTAGATCTTGTCGCTGAGAATGGTGGGAATTGCGAGATTACCCGACCAGGCGAGAGGGTAGAGGAGAATGGAATTACGATTATTGGGGAGTTAAACCTTCCATCTACCGTTCCCTACCATGCTAGCCAAATGTATGCTAAGAACATCGCTGCATTTCTCCAGAATTTGGTGAAAGATGGTGAAATTAGAATGAATATGGAAGACCAGATCATTTCTGAGAGCCTTTTAGTCCATGACGGGGAGGTAGCGAGTGTGAGAGTACGTGAATTATTGGGATTGCCAATCGATATTTCTGCAGAGGGACGAAGGAGTGGTAATTGATGGAAGCATTAGTTATCGCCCTCACTATTTTTATCTTAGCTATATTCGTTGGATTCGAGGTAATTACTAAAGTTCCTCCACTGTTACATACTCCCTTAATGTCAGGTGCAAACGCTATATCAGGCATTACTCTCGTTGGCGCTATCGTAGCCGCCGGCGCTGAAGAATCTACCCTTACGACTATTCTTGGTTTTATTGCTGTATTCATGGCTAGTGTTAATGTTGTTGGTGGTTTCTTGGTCACTCACCGTATGCTAGGGATGTTCAGGAAGAGAGAATAGAATGATAGAAAACCTGGTTGATTTAGCATACTTGTTTTCTGCGATTCTCTTCATATTGGGCCTTCGTGGTTTATCCCATCCTCGGACGGCACTCCGCGGTAATTTAATGGGAGCTTTTGGTATGTTTTTGGCCGTTGTGGTAACTCTTTTGGACCAGAGCATCGTTGGGTTCTATCTGATTATCGCAGGATTGGTATCTGGAGGATTGGTAGGTACGCTACTCGCTTTGAGGGTTAATTTGACCGCGATGCCTGAGCTTGTTGCAGTATTTAACGGTTTTGGTGGTGGTGCCTCTGCTCTTATAGCAGGTGCTGCAATTGAAGGAATTTTACTATCTGGGACACAACCAGATATTCAAATCACGACTGCATCGACCGTCTCTATGCTCATTGGTTCTGTGACATTGTTTGGAAGTTTAGTAGCTTTTGGAAAACTTCGAGGAATAGTAACAGAACGTCCTTTGTTAATCCCTCTTCGTCATGTGGTAAATGTCATACTGGCCTTAATTTGTCTAGGTCTCGTAGGTTGGCTTGTTATCGATCCAACTGCTATCGTAGCACTTTGGGCCCTCGGAGCCGTTGCTGCAATTTTAGGCATACTTTTAGTTGTACCTATAGGTGGAGCGGATATGCCAGTAGTGATTTCACTACTGAATTCCTATTCAGGTTTAGCTGCCGCTGCTACTGGATTTGTACTGGGTAACAACATGTTAATTATTGCAGGCTCTTTAGTTGGTGCCGCTGGGTTTATTCTTACTAGCCTTATGTCACGGGCTATGAACCGCTCTTTGGCGAATGTTTTGTTTGGTGGTGTCGGAGCCGCCATTGCATCTGTATCTGAAAGCGATATGGTATACGAAGGCAAGGTCAAATCTGCCTCCGTAGGAGAGGTTGCTGTATTGGCAGAAGATGCTCGGCGGGTCGTTATCGTTCCTGGTTACGGGATGGCTGTTGCACAGGCCCAGTATGCCGTTCGTGATTTAACAAACCTCCTAGAATCTAAAGGGGTTGAGGTGGAATTTGCGATTCATCCGGTAGCTGGCCGTATGCCTGGTCATATGAATGTTCTTTTAGCTGAGGTGGATATTTCCTATGATAAGCTGAAAGAGATGGATGAAATCAATCCAAGTTTTATTCAAACAGATCTTGTTTTAGTTATCGGAGCGAATGATGTCGTTAATCCGATGGCGCGTGAGTCGGACTCATCGATTCCGATAGCGGGTATGCCCATACTTGATGTGGATATGGCTAGGGCGGTCGTGGTTATTAAGCGTAGTTTAAGCCCAGGATTTGCTGGTATTCCGAACCCTCTCTTTGCAGCTGATAATGTACTTATGCTTTTTGGAGACGCCAAAAAGGTAGCTATGGATTTAGCTAATGAGATTGGCCGTTAGACTTATTTAATATTTAGATATTGATGCGGGATTGCCAATCATACTTCTCGAAATTCCCCATCCACCGTGTCTTTTGGTTTTTCCTCGTCTCCTTCAGAGTGCTCAGTTTCTTCTTCTTGGCTTTCTTCAACTGTGGGATCTTCTCCTGTTTTGTTATAGACTGCCTCGCCCACTTTTTGAATAGAAGATTGCAAATCTGCCATAATAGTGGAAATAGAGCTGGTTCCCCCCTCATTTATCGCTGCTCGCAGAGTGGTTATTTTTGAACTGATTTCTTCGTGGAGATCTTCTGTAATGCTTTCCTTGTTCTCTCGGATAAGTTTTTCGGCGTTGTATGCCATACTTTCCGCCATGTTCTTTGTTTCGATCTCCTCACGTAATAGTTTATCTTCCTCCGCATGAGTTTCGGCTTCTTCGACTAATTTTTCAACGTCCTCTTTTGACAAACCAGAACTTCCAGTGATTGTAATTCTTTGTTCTTTACCAGTTCCACGGTCTTTTGCAGATACGTTTAGAATCCCATTAGAGTCGATATCAAAAGTGACCTCAACTTGTGGCATGCCACGTGGGGCAGGAAGTATACCGTCAAGGACAAATTTCCCTAGTGATTTATTCTCAGTTGCCATGCCCCGCTCACCTTGCAGGACGTGTACTTCAACACTTGTTTGTCCGTCTGCAGCGGTGCTGAAGACCTCACTTTTTGATGTGGGTATAGTAGTGTTACGTGTAATTAAGCTTGTTGTAACTCCCCCTAGAGTTTCGATGCCAAGGGTTAATGGAGTTACGTCTAACAAGAGTACGTCTCTGATTTCCCCTTTTAGAACCCCTCCTTGTATTGCTGCTCCAATGGCAACAACCTCATCTGGGTTCACGCTTTTATTGGGCTCTTTTCCGAATAGCTCTTGGACTTTTTGTTGAACTGATGGCATTCTTGTCATACCGCCAACTAGAATCACCTCGTCAATTTTGCTAGCTGTTAGCCCTGCATCTTTGAGAGCTTTTTTACATGGGTCCATAGTGCGCTCTGTGAGGTCACCTACCAGTTGTTCTAGCTTTGACCGTGAGAGGGTTAAGTTGAGATGTTTAGGCCCTGATGCATCGGCAGTGATGAATGGGAGGTTTATATCTGTTTGTAGCACAGATGAAAGTTCAACCTTTGCTTTCTCTGCAGCTTCTCTTAGACGCTGGAGGGCCATTCGGTCTTGTGCAAGGTCAATTCCTTGATCCTTTTTGAATTCCTCGACAATCCAACCGATTACTCTCTGATCAAAGTCATCCCCACCGAGTTGTGTATCCCCGTTAGTTGCCTTAACTTCGAGAACCCCTTCACCCATTTGGAGGATAGATACATCGAAAGTTCCCCCGCCAAGATCATATATAGCGATAATTTGCTCATCCTTTTTATCCATGCCATATGCGAGAGAAGCTGCCGTTGGTTCGTTAATTATTCGTAACACCTCAAGCCCAGCAATTTTTCCGGCATCCTTAGTGGCATTCCTTTGGCTGTCGTTGAAATATGCCGGAACTGTAATTACGGCCTGAGTTATTGGCTCCCCTAATTTCGCTTCGGCATCTTGTTTCATTTTTTGGAGAATCATAGCCGAGACTTCCGGTGGGGAATGTTGCTTGTCTGCCATAATCACCCTAGCATCCCCATTGGAGGCTTTTGCTACTTTGTAAGGAACATTTTTGACTTCTTCCGCGACTTCAATGTAACGACGTCCCATTAGACGTTTAATGGAGTAAATCGTGTTCTCTGGATTCGTGACTGCCTGACGTTTTGCTGCTTGTCCTACGTATCGTTCACCGGTGCTGGCATTGACAGCCGTAACTGATGGAGTTATCCGTCCTCCTTCACCACTCTCGATTACTCGTGGCTCTCCTGTCTCTATTACAGCCATACATGAGTTAGTAGTACCAAGATCAATCCCTAGAACCTTTGCCATGATTACTCCTCTCAGCTTTTCTCTGTTTTATCTGCTTCATCTTGTTTAGGGCTGTAGTTTACATCTTTGGATTGTGCCACACTAACCTGTGCTACACGTAGAATTCTGTCATGATGTCGGTAGCCCTTTCGAACAACTTCAACTATTGTGTTACTTTGATACTCGTCTGTTTCTACTGAAAAGACCGCTTCCTGTTCCCATGGATCGAAAGGTTGTCCTTTCGAAACTTCGATTTTACTGACTCTCTCCGAGGTCAAGATTGATTGAATTCCCTGCTCAATCAATCTTATGCCTTCAATCCAAGCCTTATTACTAGAGTCAATCGTTATACTATCTAGCGCACGCCCTAGATTATCCAGTATAGGTAACAGCTTCAAGAGAAGTCGCCCAGCTGTCGCTTGGTTGTGTCGTGCTTGTTCCTCATCAACCCTTTTCCTATAGTTTTCAAGGTCTGCTTGAGCAAGCAATGCGACTTCTCTGAAACGGGATTGTTTCTCTTGGGCTTCTAAAAGTTGCTCTTCGAGATCGGGAAGCCTAATAACATCCTCTTTTCCGTCTCGATTCTTTTCTGGCACTGTGTCTTCTTGTGGTTTATCTTTGGTCATTAGTGTTCCTATTAGGTATATCCAATATTTCCATTAATTCGCTCAGATTGTTTGCTAGCTCCTCTTGGAGATCATGTCTTATATCTAGAGAATCGAGATGATAGCGAATTTGCGAGATTCGATTTAGGACGCCCAGTGCAAATTCAACACCAGCTAGGTTGATCCGTAAATCATCAACTAAGTATTTGATTAGCCTAAGCCGTATGATGTCTCTTTCTGAATAAAGGCGAAGCATTCCTATTGTCCTAGATGGACTTACTAGACCAACCCGCTCGTATTTCCGCAAAGTTTGGGGGTGCATCTCCAACAGCCGTGCTGCTACGCTTATGATGTAAAGCCCTTTGATCTCATGCTCGTGTGAAATAGGATGGGGAGATCTTTCAGGCTCCGATTCCATGTTGCCGTTCACTCTATCCTGGCGGGCGGGCACAGAGTTTTTGGGGAATTGTCTTGGAATGGAACCAAATGCCGTAGCAATCCCACTATCTAGGTATCTTTTTGGTGTCTTCCTTCTCTCAGTCATAACGACATTGCTGGCATTATATAACTTGATACAGCCCATGTCAATCTATATATAATAATTATGTCAATGGAAGGGAGCCGTAGACACCTTGAAGGCGTTATTTGAAATATTCTGGGCAATAATTATGGATGTGTAACGTGTTACTCGCTAGTGAATTTCAATCCGCCAAGGTGTATTGAATACTATTTTGGAAATTGGCCTATTAGTATTATTACTGATACCTATTTCTGAACCTTTCCTCTTTCCAGGGGTCTCCGTTTTGGTGATATCCTAATTCTTCCCAAAAACCCATTTGGTTTTGGTCCATGAATTCGATTCCGCATATCCACTTAGCACTCTTCCACCCATATCTATTTGGTACTATTAAGCGCATTGGACCACCATGTTTAGGATCCAATGGTTCTCCATTATGTTTATATGCGAACAGAGCATCTTTTATCAGGACTTCCAGGGGTAAGTTTGTCCTATACCCTCCATAGGAATGAGCCATAACAAATATAGCTTTCGATTTAGGTTGGACCAGCTTAGCGAGATCCCGAAACGGGATACCTTCCCATAAGTTATCGAGGTGACTCCACTGTGTTACGCAGTGAAAGTCACGGATCAGTGACTCTTTTTGAAATAGCATCATTTCATTCCAGGTAAAGGTCAAATCATTTTCTATAAGTCCAAAGATCCTTAATCTCCATTCCTCTGTGTCAATAAGAGGGATCTGTCCATATGTGAGGATTGGAAACTTAGTAGTCACATTTTGGCCTGGAGGTATTTGTCTGGAGTTCATATTGATTAGACACTATGTTTTCTAAAAGAAAGTCTCGAGATAGGATACAACAAACTCGACTCATCGGGGAGTATGCTAGACCAAACTGATACTCTTTACCTTTTCTAGATATCCTTATAGCACTTTTGCCTTTTCAGAATATCAAGAGGTTAAACATTATATCATCGATCAAGATGTTGCCTTGTGGTTCTGTTATTCCAGCGTTATAGTGATAAACGGACACATTGAGAATATATTCGTGCAAGAGCTTCCTGCAATTACTGTCCAGAGACTAACGAAATCTTTCGGAGACCGTCCCGTGCTCCGAGATTTGGACTTAAATCTTCATCTTGGAGAAGTCTTTGTTTTATTCGGAGCGAATGGTTCTGGTAAAACCACACTCATTAGGAGTTTGGGAACGCTTGCAAAAGCTGATAAAGGCATTATAAGGATTATGGGCAGGGACCTTCGTCGCAGAGGTGCTTTTTTGAGGCGTTTCATAGGGGTTCTAACACACCAAACCTTTCTATATGATGAATTAACTGGCCAGGAGAACTTGCGTTTTTATGGTCAAATGTTTGGCTTAAGAAATGTAAACGAACGTATACGTAGCTTGACCGAGAAAATGGGTCTTCAGAGGGTTCTGGATAAGCGTGTTGGCACACTTTCGCATGGAATGCAAAAACGGCTATCTATTGTCCGTGCGGTTTTGCATGACCCTACTATTCTTTTACTAGATGAGCCCGAATCTGGCCTTGATGAGGAGGCTTTGTCTCTTTTAGGTCACTTACTTTCTGGAGAAGATAAAGGTAAACGTGCTGTCATTATCACTACTCATAATCTTGGCTATGGATTTGGATTAGCGGATCACGTAGGGATCCTTGCTAATGGTCACATTGCTTATCAACAAGATCGGGGTAGTCTTGATATGGAGGCTTTCCGAGATATTTATACAGGGTATCTTTCCAAGGCGCCGAAATGAGTGGATTTTTGCTTCCGGTCATAACGTTGGTTTTGAAGGATATTCTTCTAGAGGTTAGGAATAAGGAGGCCGTATCCTCTATTTTACTTTTTGGTTTTCTTGTTGCAATTATTTTTAATTTTGCTTTTGATCCGACCCCAAAGATGGTTGGTTTAATAGTTCCTGGGATTATTTGGGTATCCTTCACTTTTGCTGGTGTCCTTGGATTTAACCGATCTTTCGTGTTGGAAAAAGATAATGGTAGCATCGACGGTCTTATGCTTTGTCCAGTTAGTCGTGATGTGATCTATTTTGGCAAGTTGATTGGAATAGTTATCGTTCTACTTTTTATGGAGATACTCCTATTACCTGTTTTTGCTATCCTATATGATTTCCCGCTTTTCATACCAGAACTACTCATAATTGCTGTACTTGCAACAATCGGATTTTCAGCAGTAGGAGTTTTATTTTCTGCCATTGCAGTCAATACGCGTTCTAGAGAGGCGATATTGCCGCTCATAATTCTACCTCTAACGATACCCGTTATCATCGCAGCTGTAGAGGCTACTAGTGCGATTATTTATGGGGATGCCTTAGGTTCTGTTGGTCGATGGTGGCAATTGCTTGCTGCCTTTGATGTGATATTATTGGTTCTCTCATCAATTTTATTTGGAGCTGTTCTTGAAGAATGATTTATAGGTAAGGGATATGGTTACTGAAAATCAATTTCCTGCTGATCCAATAAGGGTGGTCTTGCTATTTCTTAGTGGTATTTTGATGTTCATAAGCTTGTGGTTGATTTTTATGTGGGCCCCTATGGAGCAAGTGATGGGACAAGTGCAGCGGATATTCTATTTCCATGTACCTATAGCTTGGGTAGGTTTTCTAGCATTTTCCGTGGTCTTTTTTTCCAGCATACTATATCTTTGGAAAGGCGAGCGACATTGGGATGCCCTAGGTCATTCAGCAGCTGAAATCGGGGTGTTGTTCACAACACTTATGGTGATTTCTGGTGCAGTTTGGGCGAAGCCGGTTTGGGGTGTTTGGTGGACATGGGATCCCCGTCTTACGACATCTCTAATTTTGTGGTTGTTGTATGCTGGATATCTGATGCTTCGAGCTTATTCACCGACCAATGCACAGGCAGCTCGTTACTCAGCTGTTTTGGGGGTTATTGCCTTTGTGGATGTACCAATTGTTTATTTTGCCGTTTCTTGGTGGCGTAATATTCATCCGGAGATGGTCGTTGGACCCTTAGCAGAGTCAGGGGCTTTGGAAGGTTCAATGGTGACGACTCTCTTGGTTTCTTTGGCTGCCTTCACGGTTTTGTTTGGATATATGTTACTGGAACGGTTTAGTCTTAGAAACATGGAAGACACGCTAGGTAGTATCAAAAGTCAAAAGGGTGGTATGTAAAGTGTTCCGGAATAGATTTCAATGGGTAATCGTAGGTGCTACTTCAGTCTGGTTAATCTCAACAGGCGTGGTATTAGGCAATGAATCTACCACTGATGACTTTAATCGAGAGGGCAACTTGAGCTTCTTATTTGCGGTTTATATATTGACTTGGGCTGCTTTTTTTGCATATATGTTTTATATTAACCGTCGTCAGCGTGATTTAAAGAAGGAGATAGAGGAGCTTAAGAAGATGTTGGAAAAGGAAACACCCCCGTGATTGTTAGAGCGTCTCGTGGTTTCCTTCGCGAGGGCGAGGTTGGTCTTATATGTTATTTGAACGGGTTATAATTCCCAATTCCAGGCAGTGTGTGGATATCGGGCTTGCATTAGGTTTAAATGCTCTTTGGTTAGTAGAGGTATAGGTAGAGTTTTAAGCCGATCAGACCATGTTTTTGATGGTCCTTTAAAACCGGTAATGTTTTGTCTGTTTACACCTTTGCTTTGCGCTAACACTCTAAACTCGCCGATTCCACCCATTCTGGAAAGTTCTAGCATACCCATACGGTTGGCGTCTCGTTTGCGCTGCTCTATATCTAAATTTCGCAACCCACGTATTAGAGTGGTTAGGCCTAAATGGTTCATGAAGTTAGCTTGGTTCTCAAAGCCATCGTTTTTCAGACCATATTGTTTACCTAAGATCATCACTGCTGTGAAATCAACATGTGCAGTTATATCTTGGAAACCGACTCTTTCGTAGGGATTTTGTGACAGTGTGTGATTGTAATAACAACGGATGGTGCCGTAAGGTTTTGTGGACGAATATAAAAGTTCTGCTGGATGCCCGTAGTCTATAGTCAGGACGAATCCTCTTTCCAGAGTTTCTGATATGTTTTTCATCCATGGTTCTAGCGAAAGGCAAATTTCTGCAAGCTGACCTTCTTCAAGGCGAATTTCCTCTTTTTCCAGACGAGCATTGAGATCTATAGTTGACGGATCGCTAATAATTTCTACAAATCTTCCATCTTTATATCCAACTAATAACTCTTTCAGATGGCCTTCATGAACCGTCACTCGGTGTACGGGCATTGCATCTAACAATTCATTGGAGAATATGCATCCTACCAGCCTGGTTAAGGGGAGATGGTCGCTTTCTATCCAATGTATTACGTTGTTTGGGAAATCCAACTCAACAGGCTGGTCTCTATTCGAGAAATGATTCTTTCTGCTACGGTCTATGCAATAGTACTTGATTGCCTTCTGGAACCTTGGGTTTAAATTCTTTACGTATTGTAAAATATCGTTTGCAAGCAACCTGTTTCCAGCACCTACCTCGACTATGGTAAATACAGGTGGCATTTCCATAAGGTTCCACATTTCTTCTAGTTGTAAGGAGATAAGAGAACCAAAAGCCGGATGCGCGGTAGGTGAAGTAAAGAAGTCAGGTGAGGGGTCATTGTATTTGATGTTTGAGTAATATCCCTGCCCATGAGAGTAAAGGGCGGTTTCCATAAACTCGCTGAATGTAATTGGACCAAAGCGAGCTATCTGGTTTATTAAATCATCCTGAATAGAAGAGAACATGCTGTGAAATTATTAAAAAACTCAGTCTTAGCAAAAGAAGTGCAGGTAACAAGCATAGCAATAGGTCGCTCTAGAACGATTAAATGGGGCCTTCGTGTTTCAGTGCTCCTCTACTCCATGTGGAGCTATACACAGAGTTTCTGAATTCTTTTTTATCACCACAAAGTTTGCAGGTCCCAAGGCTAACAGGGCCGTTAGGACTAGCAATTTCCCAGAAATGAATACACAAATTGATTTGTGTTGGCGAAATAAAATCTACCGCGACTGGTACGGTCAACGGCTGTATATAAGATAGACCCCCGTAGCTCGCTGATTCCATGAAAGCCCCTCCCCCTTATCATGGTCAACAGATGCCGATTACGGCAGGGTGGAAATATACACAATATGTGTCTATCTGTCAACTTTTGACGACCTGTTAATTTTTGTTTTATTAATTCCTAGTATTGATGTTAAGATATGCATTATCGCATGTGTTCATATGTTGACACTAGTAAATGGCCGATGCGATAATGTGTTGGGATGATCAATTGAATATTTGTATAAACTCCCTTCCATCTCTATTGTTTAGTCTTCTTGCCTAGTTAGGTACAGTTTTCACACCAAAGCATGTTGAGTAGCGAGAGTTGCTTGTTCAGGAGGATCTAGGTGCAGAAACAGGATTTTGTAGTTCGTTTTGCCGGTGAAGGTGGTCAAGGTGTAGTCACGTCTGCAGAGGGTTTAGCTCAGGCTGCAGCACAGGTAGGGTATCACGTCCAAACCTTTGCTACTTTCCCGTCACAAATTCTTGGTGGTCCTACTTGGACTCAGACCAGGATATCGGACCGGCCAGTTCTTAGTTCAGGGGATTCACTAGACGTCTTGGTAGCTTTCAACCAGCAAGCGTACGACAACCACTATGATCAGGTTAGAGAAGATGGAGTAGTTGTGTTTGATTCCGGTTCCTTTGAACTAGACCGTCAAGGTACTACACTAGGTATGCCATTTGACGAACTGGCGAAATCTACAGGAAATGCACGTGCGGCAAACATGGTTATTATTGGCGCACTTGCTTATCTTGTTAAAATGCCTCTCGAATATTTAGAACAATTTGTAAAACAACGGTTCTCGCGTGGACGTTCTGGTGACGATGAAATTATCCGCGCGAATATTGAAGCACTTTCGCTTGGTCATACGAAAGCCTTAGAAAGCGGTTTTTCGTTGGGTGAACTTGTAGCGCCCAAAATGCCTTCGGAAGAACAAGTATTAATTAAAGGTACTGACGCGATATGTTTAGGGGCTATAGCAGCAGATCTAGATTTCTATGTGGGATATCCTATTTCACCTGCTACTCCTGTTTTGGTTTTTATGGAGCGTAACCTTGTTGGAGATGGAAAATTTGCTTATCAGGCAAGCTCTGAGATCGAGTCTATTGCTGCCATTTTAGGTGGTGGTTTCGCAGGTAAAAAGGCCATGACAGCTACGTCTGGCCCTGGTTTTTCTTTAATGAGTGAAGGTATAGGGCTTGCATGGATGTCAGAGATTCCTTTGGTTGTTATTAATGTACAGCGTGGTGGCCCCGCTACTGGGTTACCTACTAAGACTGAGCAATCTGATTTACAGTCTGCACTGCATCCTGCACATGGTGACTGTATCATGCCTGTAATAGCCCCTGGAACAGTCGAGGAGAGTTTTCATGCTGCGATTTCCGCAATCAATTGGGCTGAGAGGTACCAAGGTCCCGTTGTATTATTAAGTGAGATGGCATTGGCTGAGAGGAGCCAGAACATTGCAAGACCCGATATTTCTAAACTGGTAGTCGAGAAACGCAAGGTGTATACAGGTGATAACGGCTACCAAAGATATGATGGCCCTGAAATGTCACCCATGCCTATTCCTGGTGGCCCTGGCGCCTATGTTGCCAATGGTAGTGAACACGATGGAATAGGGGACACAACACATTTGCCAATCCGTCATGTTCAAATGACTGAACGTAGGTTTGGTAAGCTGAAGCTATTAGAGGATGGAAGTTTTGAGATCGAAAACTCTCAACATTCAATTGCTGTAATGCCTTGGGGTGCTACGAAGGGCCCAGCTTATGAGGCTTATGAAACTCTTCTTCAGAATGGTGTTTCTCTTACTTGGTTTTACACGATGTATCTGAACCCACTTCCTCCCAAGTTGTTGGATGAGCTACTTGAGAAAGAACTGGTTATTGTTCCAGAGTTAAATTACCAAGGACAATTCGCAAGTTATTTGAGGTCACTTGGTGTTCATGCTGAGGCGATCACGCAGTATACTGGGCTACCATTTAAGGTGCGAGATTTAGTTCATAGAATTAATGAAAAATTTGAACTTAGGCTTAAAAAGGCGGTTGTTAGATGAGTGCAAATAACGTTGAATATGATTTCAAGTGGTGTCCTGGTTGTGGTGATTTCGGGGTTCGTCGGGCGCTTGAGTTTGCTATGAAGGATAGGACAACTCGGATGGAGATTCCCATGGCCAACAGTGTTGTAGTGGCTGGGATAGGTTGTTCAGGTAATTTGGTTCATCTTCTTGAAGGAGAACAGCCATATGGCATTCACGGCATTCATGGTAGAACGCTACCAATTGCATTTGGTGTAAAAATGGGTCGTCCTGATCTTAATGTGATTATTGTTGCTGGGGACGGGGATTTTTTGAGTATAGGTGCTGAACATATTGCTCCACAGGCAGCAAGGAATCTGAATGTATGTGCTGTAATTATGGACAATGGGGTTTATGGGTTAACTAAAGGCCAGAGCTCGCCAACGTCCGAACCTGGCATGATCACAAGTTCGACGCCTTATGGGAAGATGGAAGCTGCTTTAGATCCGCTAAATCTCTATTTAACCATTGGAGTGAGTTTTGTAGCTTCTGGTTTTTCCAGTAAACCAAGAGATTTGGCAAAAATGATAAGTGCTGGCATGGACCACCCGGGATTTGCGATGGTACATGTCCAATCTCCGTGTACGACCTATAATGATAATTATGAAGCTTTGAAGGGTAATGTTAAGAAGGGTATTGAGCCAATTATTTATAGTGTTCCCGAAGAACATGACACCTCTGATCTTGGAGCAGCTCGGAAGATGGTTCTTTCTGACGGGCTACCGATTGGAATAATCTATCAAGATACTACTCGTGGTCCCCTAGATCAGAAAATGGAAGAAATGACTAAAGGTGTAGAAGGCAGGAATATCGAACAGCTTTTAGACTCGTATGAGTTAGCCAAGAGCTGATTTGTTTTCTATACTCAGAGTCCCTTTGGTTCGCCGTCTCCTCTTGGGTCTGAAACTCCTTTCATTTCCCCTGATGTATGATCTATTTGGATAAGTTGGATCAGGCCACTATTTACAGAGTTTGGCCATTGTTTTACGGTGTGACCTAACGTAGTTAAACGATTCCAAACTTCAGCAGGCATTTCTTTCTCTAGTAATACATCAAACATATCGTCTGAACTTTCTGGATCACTACCGGGGCGGCTATACCAGCGCGGGGATTTGACTATGTCTTCTGGTTTTATTCCGTGGTCGATTATTGCTGTTATCGTCTGCAGGTTTGACTGTACTTGCAGATCAGCACCGGGAGTTCCACCTATTAGGAACGGCTTATTATTTTTCAAAACCATATATGCGTTAAGAGTATGCATAGGCCTCTTTCGAGGGGACATTGTATTAGCGTGGCCTTTTTCTATATGAAAACCGCGTTGGCGGTTATTAAAAAGAATACCTGTATCACCTGCTACGAAGGCTGAGCCCCATGGTGCATATATGCTATGAATAAACGATATTGCGTTTCCGTCTATATCAGAAACACAAAAGTAGCTTGTATCCGTTCCTAAACTAACTAAATCACTCGGTTCGACTACTGATGTAGCTTGGTTTATATTTATTAGAGATCGCCTATCCTTGGCAAATTCTTTAGATATCAACATTTCTAAGGGTATATTTTCGAACAACGGGTCTCCTAAATACTTATTTCTATCAGCGAATGCTAATTTTTTAGCTTCTATCATCAGATGGATCCCTTCTGATGATAGGAAGCCAATTGTAGATGGGTTGTACCCTTCGATAATATTTAGCATTTCTAGAAGGATTGCTCCTTGGGAGGGTGGCCGGTTTTCTGCGATAACGTAGTCACGGTAAGTTGTGGAAAGTGGCTCATATAGCTCCGCACGTACGTTGGCCATGGCTTCCTCGTCTATCAAGCCTCCCGCCTCTTGGAATTCTCTAACTATGTCTTTAGCTAGGTCGCCTTTGTAGAATTCCTTCATTCCACCATTAGAAATGCGTCTGAGTGTGGTGGCAAGATTTTTGTTCGAAAAAAGATCGCCAGGTTTATATGGTTTTTCGTTATTAAGAAATGTGGATTTCGTGCTTGGGAATTCGACAAGCCGTGTGCTACCGTTTAAAAAATCCCTGCCGATTCCAGGAAGAATTCTGAAGCCTTCTTCTGCATATTCAATAGCTGATTCCAGAAGTTTACTTAATGGCATTGTCCCAAAAGTTTCATTGATCTGACTATAGGCAGCTATTTCACCAGGTGGAGATACCGATAACGGCCCACTGAAGGGGACGAAAGTATACCCCATGTTTTTATAGGTATCTGGGAATGCACGATCTGGAGCTGAACCCGTTGATGTCAAACCATATGTTTTATTACTCGTAGCATCATAGAGTATCGCGAAGGCTTCCCCGCCTATACCACACCGGGCGGGCATTGTGACGCATTCTACGGCTGCACAAGCAATTGCAGCATCGAAAGCATTTCCTCCTTCCATGAGTATGCGATGGCCCGTTAATGCTGCTAATGGAGATTCCGAACAGATCATTCCATTTTTGCTCACAGCGGGGTTAGACAAAATTTGTCCTTTCTTTACCTAGTAATAGTAAGAAAATCAATATGGCGACGATCTGCTGATTCTTTTGAGATAATATAAGTGGTCTAATGGATTGCCGTAGGACTCTCTCCAAAGTAGAATAGGGGTAGTTCCGCAGTAGCTCAGTGGTAGAGCAGCCGGCTGTTAACCGGCGGGTCGTAGGTTCGAATCCTACCTGCGGAGCCAGCCTAATAGTATCCATAGCTTTTCTTTATTTCGTTCAAAGCACTAACTTGTTTTCAACAATACCTAGGGTGTATTTTTGTTCGTGATAGACAGATATCTTCCAAATCATTAAACATCATGGTTCGTATGCTTAATATTTTTAGACATTTCTTTTACGGCTGGTACTACTTGTTCTATAAAGGAATGGATTTGATCTAGCGGGTTCATCGATGCAAATCGAACGATAATTTCTTGTGCACCTGATTCGAAATATTCTAGAATTCGTCGCGTAATTTCCTCCGGCGGTCCAAAAGGGCCCCATTTTCCAGCCCAGAAATTCTGCCCATAGTAACGTCTTATGAAAGTGTCAGCCTCTTGCCACGCCATGATTTTATCTCGGTTTATGTTTATAGTCATGTAGAATGCAGTTTTAAGTCTGCTACGGCTATATCCTTGTTCTGCTCTATATTGCTCTACCTTCGTTAAAGCCTGTTTGTACTGCTCAGGTGTGTCACTTATACCGATAACGCCATCTCCGAAGTATGCGGCTCGTTGGTATTGGATCTTAGACCCTGTAGCGTAATGGCATGCTAGTAACATAGGTATACCTAATGGATTTATTGGCTTTGGTTCGATACTTACATTTTCTAAATAAAAATGATGTCCTTTAAAAGATGTGTTTTCTTTTGTCCATAGTTGGCGGCATATCTGTACAATTTCAGTCATACGTCTGCCACGTTCTTTTGGGGATACTCCAATGGAAGACCATTCCTTTTTTTGGGGCTCGTTGAAGGCTCCTCCCACTCCCATACCCAATATAAGTCTTCCGTTCGACAGAAAGTCTACTGTCGCAGCCGTTTGTGCAAGTTGTATTGGGTGGCGTAAAGGTGCTAATAGCACGGCCGTACCAAGTTTGACTCTATCTGTCTCCATTGCTAATGCAGCTAAGGTTGATAATGGCTCTAACCTTGGTTTGGCTATTAAGCTATCTCCTACCCATACTGAATTAAGGCCAGACATTTCTGCCTTTTGGGCTAATCTGAATATAGAGGATAGATCTTTATTGGAATGATCTTGTAATAAAATTGCCCTTGTCGGCAAGACTATTCCAAGTCGAGGCATCGGATCTTCATTAATAATATCTGCAGATTCTAAAGATTGTCCTAGTGGTGAGTGTCGTTCTGTGTTCACAGTTCCTAACCTTATGAGATTTTGTAAGAGTTGAAATTTCAGCGAGATACATTTCTAATAAAAGAGTGTATAAAAAGTCTGGTTCCGAATTGATTTAATGATCTAATTTCTTTCCTAGATATTATTTAACTTATCAGTCCACCAGTTTAAAACCTCATCAAAATCAGACCGGCTTTGACGGTAAGCCAACAAATCTTCTGGTCTATCTAGATCAAACTCAAGTCCCTTAGCGCTACATATACTCATAGGTATATTTGCTACATTTGCCAAATGTAGATGTCGTTCGAAGCTTCCTGGACCGAAAGAAGGGTCTATTAACATACCGTTTGGCATGAGGATAGCATTAGTTCCTCCATCAGCAGTAGCACGTGCAATAACTGCCCGAGTAAGATTCTTGGATAAATCTATCATCTGGTCAATGTCGTGTGAGTTTAGAAATCCTAAATCGCCTGGGAGTACTATGATTCCTTCAATGTTTATCTCAAATGCACTAAGAACAGCATCTTTTACAACCTTATTGGGCCCTCCCCCAAAATCTGGTTCCCATTTAGCAGATTCTTGATTTGATATAGATTGGACCCAACTGTCACCTCCAATTACTCGAGGTTCCACGTAGGTTTTCGTGTTATTTATAGAGCGCAGGACGTTTTGTAACAACATGAGGGATAGGGATGCACGTTCATCTAGGCTGAGCACACTGTTGAGCCTAGATTTTCCTTCGTGAACTGGTTTCATTGGGACTATCGCTTGAATGACGTTGGGGCTGACCATTTTTAAGTCCTTTGTTCGATGATTCCCAAAATATCTGTTGCCAAGCGTATTTTATCCGCACCCTCTTCCATGATTATATCCATTGCGATTGGCTCTATACCAGTTTTGCGTATTTGTTTGGTTAGGTGTATGTCGTGGTTATCTATAATTAAGATATCGCATAAACTCTCGAGTCTTTTTGCTACGGCTATACAGTTCACCTCTTCTCCCAGTTCCATTAACATTTTTGATGTTGGGCCACGTAGTGATTGGTTTCCTACCATAGGACTTACTGCTACTCTTGGCCCACTGAAATTTGCAAGTAGTTTCTTGACACCTGGAATAGCCAAAATGGGGCCTATACTTACAATAGGATTTGAAGGACAAAAAACAATGGCATGAGCATTACGTAAAGCTTCTTCTAAAACGGGTGACATATGCGCTATGGAAATCCCATGGAACTTGACTCCAGTGATTTTTGGCTCATATCTATTTTTTACGAAATATTGTTGGAAGGCCATGTCTCCCTTTGTTGTCTCTAAAACAGTACGTATTTGTTGATTAGACATTGGTGCTAGTTTAGGTTTTATCCCTAACCTTTTGCATAGAAGTTCTGTGGCGGTAGTAAGACTTTTTCCCTCGTATAAGTATCTGGTTCTCTCTATATGTGTAGCTAGGTCTCTATCACCTAGGTTAAACCAGGTATCAGCCCCATATTTCTTTAGCATAGTCAGTACATTGAAACTATCTTCGGCAATACCCCAGCCTGTCAACGGATTTGCAAGACCAGCTAGGGTGTACATTAAAGTGTCTAGGTCAGGTGATATGTGTAGTCCGTGCAAGACCTCATCGTCAGCTGTGTTGCCAACTATAGTGAGTTGTTCACTAGGGAGAACTTTCGAAAGGCCAAAAACTAATTTGGCACCTCCAACACCTCCAGCCAGTGCAAGAACGTGGCCTTTTTTGTTCATATTTCCTACGGGCTAATGTCGGGTACTGTATTTTCCATTTTTACTATAAAGGGCTGTGCGTATCAGCCTTTTATGATTGTTCTGGGGATCTTCGCGAAACGTATTTTGGATGAGCGTATCTATAGTCATCCATTTTTATGAGCTTTTGGTATGATCCAAATTGCTTTTCGCTTTCCTCGTCTATTACGTCAAGAGGATCTATTGGATCATCTCCGTCATTGAAGATCCGTCTAATTTTGTAATTTGTGTATCTTTCCGCAGGTATTCTTCCGGATTCTCGGATTAGCTGACGTAGCTCACGTGGACGGAGCAGTTGTCCGAATTGAGAGCCCGCTGCCGTTGAAATACTTTCATTGATTAAAGTCCCTCCCATGTCGTTTACTCCAGCGCTCAGAAGTTCTTGTGCGAAAATGGCACCTTCTTTTGGCCATGATACTTGTAAATTTGGTATCCAGTTGTTTAGCATTAATCTTGATATGGCGTGAACTTTAATCGTTTCAGTACGAACTGGACCAGTTCGGATGCCATTTAACATACCCTTGTTATACATTGGGGCTTCTGCATGGACAAAGCTGAGTGGTACAAATTCGCTGATGCCATGGGTCTCTTTCTGAATGTTTCGTATAAAGGCTATATGCTGTGCTACCTGTTCGCTAGTTTCTATATGTCCATACATAATTGTAGATGTGGTTGGTATTCCTACTTTATGGGCGGTAGTAATGACATTTTTCCATTGCGACACAGTGATTCGTCCAGGTGCAATAATATCCCTTACCCGCTGATCTAAAATTTCTGCGGATGTCCCGGGAAGGCTACCAACCCCTGCCTTCTTTAAGGCTGTTAAATATTCGCTTATGCTACATTTCGAACGAGTCGATCCATACAGTATTTCCTCTGGAGAAAATCCATGTATATGAATGTCTGGAAGAACCTTTTTTATGGCCTCACATATACGGATATAGAGATCGCCTTCCATTTTAGGAGGTAGACCTGCTTGGATGCACACTTCGGTTGCTCCCATTTTCCAAGCTTCTTGGGCCCTTCTTACCACTTCAGTGATTGGTAGAAAGTAACCTTCTTCCTCCCTGTGATCTCTGCTAAATGCACAAAACCCACAGCCTTTTATGCAGACGTTGGTAAAGTTAATATTTCGATTTACAACGTAGGTAACCACATTCCCTACAGTATTTCTACGGAGTTCATCAGCTGCTACTGTTAGTGCACCTAGTTCAACTCCAGAGGTGTTAAAGAGTAACACCGCTTGTTTTACTGATAGTTCTTGACCATTTAAAGTGTTTTCTAGTATACGACCTATTTCAGGCTGTACCTGTTTCAATAAATCTTCCAAAGGTGCTTTGGAAATCTTATCAGGAGATGTTTTAAACATATCTTTCAATACCCCCCTTTATGTAACCGTCCCTGTCAGTCCTACACTTTACACGGTTTTCGAGTCGTTTAGGAAGGTAATTTTTTCTTTGAATAATATATTCTGGGTATAGTGGTAAGCGAGGCTTTAGATTAAAACCAAGCTTCGCTGTGTTTCTTAAAAGGTCGGGTAATTGAGGCCATGGAGCTTCTGGGTTAACGAAGTCTATTGTGAGTGGAGATACCCCGCCCCAATCGTTGATCCCGGCCAACAAAAAGACAGGATAATCTTTAGAGTTTAAGTTTGGAGGCACTTGTATATTGGCCTTTGGTCCAAGGATGATCCTAGCTACTGCTACTGTCCAGAGAAGATCATCTGTAGTAGGTTCTTCGTGTAAGCGCATTGGAATATCTGATTTAGAACGGAAATTCTGTATGATCACCTCTTGTATGTGCCCATATTGATCGTGGGCATCGCGTATTGCTATTAGGGACCTTATACGTTCCTCTTTAGTTTCGCCAATTCCAATCAAGATTCCTGTAGTGAACGGTATTCTCAATTCCCCGGCCTTTTTAATGGTTTTGAGGCGTGCTTTTGGCCATTTACTAGGTGCTAAAGCATGTGGGCCACCAGTTTCGCTAAGGCGAGGGCTTATATTTTCTAACATAACACCCATTGAGACATTAGTTTGTTTCAGGGCGAGCATCTCTCGCCCACTCATTGTTCCTGGGTTACCGTGAGGGAAAAGAGAAGTTTCTTGCAAAATGAGTTCGCACATATGGTTTAGATAATCGATAGTTGTTTTATATCCATGGTCAAACAGCCATTTTTTCGCCTCTGGATATCGGAGTTCTGGTCGTTCACCTAATGTAAACAATGCCTCGGTACAGCCCAACTTTTCTCCAGCACGAGCTATATCTAAAACTTCCGTTGGAGTCATATATAATTGTTTTGCGGATGAGGGATCTTTGCGAAAGGTGCAATATCCACAAAAATCCCTGCATAGCATTGTGAGTGGTATGAAAATCTTTGGTGAAAAACTTATTACATTCCCTTTTCCTTGATCTCGGATCAAAGAGGCAATATTACACAAAGAATCCAATTCGTCAGGATGGCTATCACCCAGTAAAGCTGCCTTTTCCATGGAAAGAGGTCGTTCTTCCAAAGCCAAGTTCACGATAGGTTTGAGTGTGTCACTAAGCTTAGAGAAAGGCTCTTTAACAATACTTATTGAGTCTAGTCTTTCTTGCTGATTAATCATTTGGCATGTTCCTAAAAAAGGATCTTCTTTTTATTCTACTATACGATCGACCCAAAGTGACTTTTTAAATAAGTGAGGGGGATCGTTTTGTTCTATATTGTTATATTGGTAAGGAGGTGTTAGGAGTTAATGGTGGATCGGTGATATTGAGTAATCTTATGGTTAGAGAAGTTGTTGTCTAAGCCAAAAGCAACTATTGAGCGGTCCAACCACCGTCTATTATAAGTTCGGTGCCGGTGACATAAGAAGACTCGTCAGAGGCAAGATATACGATTCCATATGCAACCTCTTTGGCTGTCCCTATACGGCCCAATGGGACCCTATCCACATAGCTTTTTCTGGTAGCGCCTACTTTTCCTATGCGATCTTGGGTCATAGGTGTCAGTATAGGGCCTGGATGGACTGAATTGACACGAATATTCTCTTTGGCGTGGCGAATAGCTACGGATTTTGTGAACGTTCGTATAGCTCCCTTAGAAGCTTGATAGGCAGGGCTGCTTGTAGGACTACCTACTATACCCATTTGTGAGGAGATGTTAATAATAGAGCCACCTCCGATTCGTCGCATTTCAGGAATTGCAACCTTTGTTCCTAAAAAGACACCCTTGGCATTTACTGACATGATAGCGTCCCATGTTTCGGTTGTAGTGTTTTCAGTTCCGTCGATTCCTGATATTCCAGCATTATTGACCATAATGTCCAACTTGCCGAACTTTTCGACTGTCTTCGTAATTGCATTTTTCCAATCTGATTCGCTGGTTACGTCTAAGGGGACAAATATTACATTCGCACCTATTTTTCGTAGCCTCTTCTCTGTCTGTCTTCCCTCTTCTTCTAAAATGTCACCAAAGACAACACACGCACCATTATGAATAAAAAGTTCAGTTGTTGCAGCACCGATCCCCCTTACCCCACCACTTATGAAAGCAATCTTTCCACTTAGTCTCATTATGGGCCTCTTTATGACATGGTCGATTTGGCGCGCTCCTAATTTTATAGTATAACAATGACTTTTCATTACAGAAACAGATGTTGTGATTTAGTATAGACACAAAGCTTTCAAGGCACTAAGCTTTTCCGTGGTTTAAATATGGGGTGCAAGATATTCTTCACACCGTGGGGTGAATTTTGGTAGGTCAAAGGAGGTTTCGTGATGGCTATTCTCTCTGGAATTCGCGTTTTGGATTTTGGCAGATATGTAGCTGCGCCTTTTTGTTGCCAACTTTTGGCAGATATGGGCGCAGAGGTAATTCGAGTAGAAAGGTCAGGGGGGGAACCGGATCGTCAGCGAGGCCCTCTAGGACCCAATGGAGAAAGCCTCTATTTTGTGGGTTTAAATCGTAATAAGAAAGGTATAACACTTAATCTGGATACCGATAGCGGTCGCAATCTTTTACTTGATCTTGTTAATCAAAGTGATGTATTAGTACATAATCAGCCGACACCTCGAGCTAAATCTCTTGGTTTAGATTACCCATCCTTAAAAGAGTCAAATCCAAGCCTTGTCTATCTAGCAGTCACAGGTTTTGGTCTCACCGGTCCGTACTCCGGATATACGGCCTTTGATCCGATCATTCAAGCCATTAGTGGTCTTGCTAGCATGGCTGGGTTTGATGGTCAGCCAACATTATCACCGTTACCAATTGAAGATTTCACGACTGGAATATACGGTGCATTGGGTGTTACCCTGGCATTGTTTCATCGTGAACGTAGTGGGGTTGGTCAGAGCGTTGATGTATCACTATTTAACACCGGGTTTTCCTTAATGGGGTCGTTTGGCGTTTTTGCAGAATCAGCTATCAATGGTTTTGTTCGAAGTTCGGTTGGTAATGATCTTTATAGTGGTGTTGGAGGATGCTATGAAGCCACCGATGGCAAAGTTGTAATTAGTAGCCTTGGAGAAGCCATTTGGCGGAGACTTTGTCGGACAATTGATCGCCCTGACCTTATTGAAGATAGCCGTTTTGGTGATGATCAGGAGCGCTATAATCACCGTGAATTTGTTAACGAGGTAATATCTAGTTGGACTTCCAAACATACGGTTGCCGAGGTTTCTGAGATTCTTGCAAATGCTGGAATACCTGTAGGGCCCGTTGAATCAGTAGATCGAGTTGCATTGCATCCGCAGGCTGCTGCTCAGGAAATGTTGCATATAGTGAACCAGCCAGGTCTTGGCGATGTGCCTGTTTCCGGAACTGCTATAAAATTCAGTGAAAGTCCTGGGAGTATTCGACTCCCATCACCTGGTGTTGGTGAGCACAATCAGAGTGTTTATGATGAGTTGTTTGGAGCTGGTTCATCAAAACGGCTTCGTAAAGAAGGAGCTATATGATTGTTTATATTTTGTGGAAATCTAGGAATTTTACACAGCATAAAATTTTGGGTTACTTAGTGAAGATATGATATAGTTGCACCTGAATAATGGATATAGAAATGGATATAGAAAAAGATAGTTTATAAAGAGGATGACATGACTCAAGAACTCCAAGAGGCACGGGCCCAAATTGTTGCGACGGTTCGAGATTTTGTGCAGAGAGATGTCCTTCCAAAAGTCAGTAAGTACGATGAGGAAGACATATATCCTGAGGATCTCGTTCTACAGATGGTTGAGATGGGATTGTTTGGTATCGCTGTGCCTGAAGAGTATGGTGGGTTAGGTCTTGACTATACAACATTTGCAATGATTTTCGAGGAACTTGCGAAAGGGTGGATGAGCCTTACGGGTCCTATTGGTACACACTCAATACTAACTAATGTTTTAAAGAATCACGCCACGGAGGAACAAAAGAAACAGTGGCTTCCAGTATTAGCGAAAGGTGAAAAACGTGGAGGCCTAGCTCTCACAGAATCTAATGCAGGTAGTGACGTAGCATCCATGCAAACATTTGCCGTAAAAGACGGGAAAGATTACGTTGTTAATGGGAGTAAGTTATGGATAACTAACGGTCGTCATGGGAGTGTCTACTTACTTTTAGCGAAGACAGATCGAGATGTTAGACCTGCTCATAAGGGGATAAGTGCATTTATAGCTGAGAAAGGACCTGGATTCAATGTCAGTCGGGATATAATTAAACTGGGATATCGTGGTGTGGACACATGCGAACTTACCTTTGAGGATTTCCGTGTTCCTGTTGAGAATCTTGTTGGGGGTGTCGAAGGTCGTGGTTTCTATCAGGTTATGGAGGGTCTTGAGACAGGCCGGATCAATATTGGAGCAAGAGCAGTTGGAGTTGCAACTGCTGCGTTCGAAGCAGCCATTCGTTATTCGCAACAGAGAGAAACATTTGGCAAGCCAATATTTAAACATCAGGTTATCCAGACCATGCTGGCTGATATGGCGACGAAAATTCAAGCAGCTAGGCTCCTTGTTTATGATGCAGCTGCTAAAAAGGATAGTGGGAACAGAATTGACTTAGAAGCTGGTATGTGTAAATTGTTTGCCAGTGAGATGTGTGCCGAGGTAACCTTGGACGCTATGCGTATACATGGTGGTGTCGGCTTTGCAAAGGAGCTACCTTTGGAACGCTATTATCGTGATGCACCACTCATGATTATTGGTGAAGGCACGAATGAGATTCAGAAGATCGTTATTGCGAGGAATTTATTAAAGCAGTACTCGATCTAATTCAAATCTATAATAATTGACTGGCTAGAATTAGAGGGAGAAAAGAAACATGGGAAGTGTTTTGAATGTTCGCGACAACTTTGGTGGCTTTTATGAAGATTTTCAATCTGGTCAACTTATTAGACATTGGCCTGGTAAAACAATTTTTGAATCAGACAATAACCTCTTTTGCCTCTTAACTCGTAACGATAATCCTATTCATACAGATGAGGAGTATATGAGTGGGCATCAGCATGGGAAGATTCTTGTCGTTGGCACTTTAGTTATTAGCCTTATCGTTGGGATGACTGTTCGTGAGACTAGCGGGAAGGCAATTGCAAACTTGGAGTATGAGAAGATTACTCATGATGGACCAGTTTTTATTGGAGATACTCTCTATGCGGAAACCGAGATATTAAATGCTCAGGAAACGAGCAAAGGTAATCGCGGTATAATATATGTTGAAACTCGTGGTATAAATCAGCGTGGTGAAAAAATCCTTACTGTCCGACGTCGTTTTCTTGTACCAAAGGAGGGTGTTGCCTAGGTAACATTCTTATTGTTGTTGGACAGGTGTTTCGAAATTCGGCAGTATCACTGCGATCGCTAGCATCGCTATTAAAGTAATTGCTCCCATTACTGATGTTGCCAGAACAGGGTTAGTATACTCTGCCCCAATTCCTAAAAGCAGCATACCTAAGGGTGTTACGCTATGACCCAACAAACGTAGGCTCATTACACGACCTCTTAGTTGAATGGGTGACAAGACTTGAATAACTGTGAAGCTACTGGTAATTATGATTTGATATAAATACCCAAGTATAAAACTCAATACAACTGAGAGCAGGAAGAATGTGGAAAGGGAAAACAATATTATTGCAATTCCAATTGCAATTCCACTTACAATTATGAGGAACCGTAATTGCTTTAATGTGTTGAAGAATGCGATCGTGATTGAGCCAGGAATTGCTCCTATGCCCCCAGCAGCTACTAATGCTCCAAGACCGTCTGCACCGCGATCTAGAACATCCCTTGCAAATATGGGTAAGATGCTTTGATATGGTTGTGCCAATACTGAGGTTGCTAACCCCAATAACAAGAGTACTCGTATACCCCGATGGCTTGTGGCATAGCGTATACCTTCCCTGATATCGTTCAAGGTAGATTGTTGTCGTTGGGAATTCTCTAAATTTGCTATTCTGACCGTTTTAATTTTCAGGAGCTGTATGAAAATAGCTAAAGCCGGGACAATCATAAAAGTACCGGTTAAGAGAGCAATGGTGATACCATATGAGCTAGTAAGGATCCCCCCGATTCCTGGCCCAGCTAAAATTGCGAAGCTGAAAATTGATATATATAAAGAAGCTCCGCTCGGTAGGTCGGCCTCTCCCACTAATTCCCCGACTAAGGCTATTCTAGAAGGGAGTGCGATTGCAAATGATATACCGCTTAATAGGGCTAATAAGAAAATATGCCAAGGCGCTAGATTTGCTGTGGTTACGAGTATGGTTAACACTCCCGCGAACACCATGCTTGATCCGTCAGCGAATATTAGGATTTGTTTTTTGTTCATTCGATCTGCGAGCACTCCACCTATAGGTGCCAAAAGCATTGGGAATATTGCTATGGCTTGGACTGCAGTTACCATGAAAGCCGAATCTGTTAGATTTAGTATGACCCATGCTCTTAGCATTATGATCATGAAGAATGAGGACATGCTAAGGAAAGAGGCTATCCAGAAAAGTTGGAATCCTCGGTGGGAGAACGCACGTAAAGGACCTCCATTGAGAAGAGATGAATACAACTTACTTTCTCACTCTTTGACTACCATCACGGAGGTTGCTTTTACCAATGCAGTAGCCTTATCTCCTACCCTTAACTTAAGTTCTCGTGCGGCTTCCGCACTTATAAGTGCCACGATGTGATTATCTCCAACCCTTAATCCTATTTGAGCTAAGAGACCATCGATTACTACTTCTGTAACGATTCCAGGCAATCTATTCCTACCACTTACATTCATACCACTTCCTTATTTTGCTAAAACTCGTCCAGTAGTTTGGGATTAGCGAGAGACAGAGCTGTTGCTAACAAGCGTTGTGTAGCTGGCTCTTTGATATTAAAATCGCACACTTCTTCAATTCGCTGAATTCGATATGAGATACTATTTCTGTGAAGAAATAACTTATCTGCGGTCGTTCTGATGCTGCCTTTGAACTGTACGAACGTGATAAGTGTATGTACTAGATCAGTCCCACGGTTTCGGTCGTAGGATGATAAAGGTGCAAGGACTTGCCGTAAGTGTGACTCTACTGATTCGCGGCCTTGAATTTGTGATAGAGCGTCTTTGAGCCTGTGCAAATTGGTCACATACCTATAATAGCACTAAGGTCATTTGTTTGTTCCAGAGGATGTTTTTGTGCATATTGCCCAAAGACGTTATAACTACGAGGGCTTATACTTGAAACATGACGTTAAACCAAACGTTCTTAGGTATAATTGTATTGAGTTTACTGAGTTTTTCGTTCTCGTGTAAAGACTCACCTTCTCCTACATATAGCCTTACCATTTTTGCGGCATCTTCTCTTACAGACGTATTCAACGAGATAGGATTATCCTTTGAGAGTAAGCACGATAAAGTGAGACTTTCTTTTAATTTCTCTGGATCCTCTACGTTACGAACTCAGATTGAGTTGGGAGCGAGGGCCGACATTTTTGCTTCTGCAGATAGACACCAGATGGGGCTTCTGGAATCCTCAAATTTGCTTCTAGATAAAGCTGAAATATTTACCCGAAATTCTTTAGTAGTGATTACAAGTTATGGTAACGATAAGGTTCAACGGTTGGATGACTTAGCCAGTAGTGATATACGGTTGGTCACGGCTCGTCCTGAGGTGCCTGCTGGTGCTTATGCACAGATTTTGTTTAGAAGGTTAGACAAACAACTAGGAAATGAATTTTATAAACGCACAATTAGCAATATTGTTAGTGAGGAAGCTAGCGTCCGACATGTTCTTGCTAAGGTGATTTTGGGTGAAGCCGATGCTGGAATTGTCTACAGCTCGGATATATTAGGCAATGATTCTTTTAAAGGCCAGGTTATTCCAATGAACGCAAATTTGGAAGTCTTAGCTCTCTACACTATTGCCCCACTGCGTGATACTACTCATCCTGAATATGCAAGGAAGTTTGTAAACTATCTTGCATCTTCGAGTGGTCAGGAAATTTTTAAAAAACATGGTTTTAGAAGAGTGGAATCTTGAAAATCTTTCGTCGATCGAACTTAGGCATTCCATTGTTTACCGGGTATCTCGGTGGTTTTTTATATATCACCTTTGTGTTATTTCCAATAATAGCTCTATTAGTAAAGGCGGTTGGAGTTGATGACTTTTTACCGACTCTTTCTAGTAAAATTGCCCTTGATGCGTTGCGCCTTTCCCTGTTTAGCAGTGCCATAAGTATGATCATAGTCATTTTGGTCGGCACGCCTTTCTCTTATTTTCTAGCACGTTCTCGTCTTCCTGCAATCCGTATCGTAGATATTTTCGTAGAACTCCCTCTCGTTTTACCTCCAGTGGTGGCTGGTTTGGCGATGCTTATGGTTTTTGGAAGATACGGTCTTTTAGGACGCTGGCTAGAACCTTTTGGGATAGTTATTCCATTCACGCTTGTGTCTGTGATATTTGCTCAAGTTTTTGTAGCTGCGCCGTTTTATATACGTGCAGCCCGGCTAGGTTTCCAGATGGTTAAAGTGGAATATGAAGAACTTTCTCAAACTCTAGGTGTGGGGCCATTACAAACTTTTTGGAAGATTACGATTCCTTTGGCTTGGCCTTCGCTGTTGGGGGGGATCGCTTTAGCATGGGCAAGGGCCATATCGGAATTTGGGGCTACGATCATGTTTGCAGGTAACTTTCCTGGCAGAACACAGACGATGCCGTTAGCCATTCTATCTGCTTTAGAATCAGACCTTTCGGTTGCAATTATAATGGCGGGGATGTTGATCTTTGTTTCATTTCTCTTACTGACTATTTTGGGATTCTTGAGGATAAAAAGTGGGGATTGATTGAATGAGTGAAGGTTGGATTCGCACTTCTGTTGGAGGATTTTATCTCGATGTGGCTTGGGAAGTAGCACCAGGAGAAGTTTTAGTTGTGTACGGCTCTTCTGGCGCCGGAAAGACTCTGATGCTAAGGGCTATTGCAGGCCTCCTTAAAGTTCACAAAGGGTATATAGAAGTGGGAGGCACAGTTGTTTTCGATGAGCGTCATGATTACTGGCTACCTGCCCATATGCGAAACATTGGGTATGTTCCGCAGAATTATAGTTTGTTTCCGCACTTGTCGGTTAAAAAGAATATTTCGTATGGCCTATTCGATCTCACTCCAACTCAAGTCGACCATCGCGTCGACAGGCTTTTAAAAAAATTCAACTTAGTTGATCTTAAGGATCAATTGCCTCATCATCTCTCTGGTGGCGAACAGCAAAGGGTCGCTTTAGCTCGTGCACTGGCTCCAGAGCCGAAACTTTTGCTCCTTGATGAACCTTTCTCCGCATTGGATATCCAGACACGTCGACACCTTCGAAGTGAACTTAGCAATTTACTGAATTTCTCGAATGTTCCTATAATTTTGGTTACGCATGACCATGACGATGCTCTCGTATTGGGTGATCGTATTTTAGTAATAGATTCGGGTCGGGTTATTGAACAAGGCGATCCTCTTGAACTTCTTGGTAGACCATCTTCCTTAATTTTTGCTAGCCTCATTGGTATAGAGAATCTATATAAAGGGTTTGTATTATCTCGGTCTGCATACAATGGGACGATGCTCTGCAAAACACATGATATAACCCTTGAAGTTCCGATTGCTGAGATAGCCGAGGGGGATATAGTGAATATTGGTGTAAGGGCTAGGGACGTTCTGATAGCTACCTCCTATCCTTATGGCCTATCCGCACGGAATCTTATTCCTGGGGAAGTCATCTCGCTAGAAATGGATAGTAACGGAATTGAAGTTAGTATTGATGTGGGAGTTCTTGTACGAAGCCGAGTAACGCAAGAGGCAGCTCGTGACCTTCATTTAGGTCCCGGGACAAAAGTTTGGGTAATTATAAAGGCCTCTTCATGTTTTCTCGTTGATGGTAGGGCTAGGTAGTGTATGGCATAAGCTGTTTTGCTAGTGAGATTGAGTCTGTAACGGGAAATTTGCACGAGTAGTTTTGGCAAACGTACGCTGTTGGTTTTCCATTCACCATAATTTTCCCTTCCAGTAAAGGGAGTTCTGTGTCTTCAGTAGAAGTGTTTCTTTGTTTACCAGCTATGATCTTGTTTGGGAGATATTTCTCAAATACCGTTTTCAACAACTCCATTGTATCCTTATTTTCCCTTGGCCCAATGATAGCGATTTCCAGTGGACTTTCCAGGTAGAAGTCGAGGGCGCATAGCCAATTCGTGAAACCAGTTGGATACCGGGATAATAATTCAGACACAGAGTCCAAAGCCATCGTTGCTATGGAAATATATTTTTCATTGCCAGTTAAGGTAGCTAAATGGAATAAAGCCTCGGCAGCTGCTGATCCTCCAGATGGCATTACGTTATCTGAGGTGGTTCTTGGACGTATAAGGAGTGTTTCATGATCATTCCCTGTGTCGAAGAATACCTTCTCATTCTCGTTCCAGAATAGGCTAATCATCTTTTCGGCAATCTCATTGGCTTTCTGTAGCCATTTTTCTTCGAATGTGGCTTGATACAAACTAATCAGACCACCTATGAGCATAGAATAATCCTCTAAGTAACCTTTTAGTGAGGCTTTGCCGTTTCTGTATGAGCGCATTAGTCGACCGTTTACGTAGAGATGTTTGATTATAAAATTAGCATTCGCGGTTGCGGCTCTCAAATAATTCTTATTATTCAATACCATTGCTGCTTCGCTGAGGCTTCGCAACATTAAACCATTCCAAGACGTTAAAATTTTGTCATCGCAAGCTGGGGCTATCCTCTTTGAACGAGCTTTCATCAAGGACACCTTGGACTCTTTGAGTATGGATGCGAATTGTTGTGATTTAGCTTCGGTCTCTTCAGCGATTTTTGCTGAGTTTTTGGAAACGTGTAGGATGTTTGAGTTCTCGAAATTACCTCTGTCTGTTACGCCATAATAACCACATATTAGATCCCCAACTTCTTTTCCCAAAACCAGATTAATTTCTTGTGGTGTCCAGGTAAAGAATTTTCCCTCTGAACCTTCACTATCTGCATCCTGAGCTGAATAAAACCCACCGTCAGAACTTGTCATCTCTCGTAACACATAATCTAACGTGTCCGAAGCCACCCGGGCGTATTCACTCTGTCCTGTAGATTGATAAGCGTGAATATAGAAACGACTTAGGAGAGCGTTGTCGTATAGCATTTTTTCAAAATGAGGTGTTAGCCAAGTTGAGTCGGTAGAGTAGCGGTGGAATCCACCACCAATTTGGTCATATATTCCTCCCTTAGCCATACTTGTAGCAGTAAGGGTGACCATATCTAATGCATGTTTATTGCCTGTCCTTGCATAATAGCGAAGTAGGAATTCAAATATTAGCGGCTGCGGAAATTTTGGGGCACTTCCTAAACCTCCATTTGCTTCGTCGAAGGCGGATATTATTTGCTCGTATGCTTGTGAGAGGAGGTCGGGTTGTAGATCTACCCCTTGATGCTTAGAGGAGGTTTGCTGCTGAAGCATTTCAAGGAGTTGATTACCTGCTTTTGACACATCGTCCCTACGGGATTTGTACATACTCGAGATAGTTTCTAGTACTCGACGAAAGCTCGGCATACCGTGCCTGTCGATAGGTGGGAAATAGGTGCCTCCAAAGAAAGGCTTTAGGTCCGGCGTAAGGAAAATAGTCATAGGCCATCCTCCATGTCCAGTCATTGCGATGATTGCTTGCATGTAAATGGAATCCAGATCCGGTCGTTCTTCTCGATCCACTTTGATATTGATGAAGTGTTCGTTCATTAAGGAGGCAATATCTGAATCTTCAAAAGATTCGTGCTCCATAACGTGGCACCAATGGCATGCTGAATATCCTATGCTTAGTAATATAGGTCGATCCTTTTTGTTAGCCTCAGATAATGCCTCTGTGTTCCAGGCGTACCAATCCACAGGGTTATTTGCATGTTGCAAAAGGTATGGGCTTGATTCTTTGGCTAGGCGGTTCGGCATCAGACTCTTCTCTTTGGTGGTATGGAATGTAGGTATCTCATTTATAGGTTTATTTCTCTATACAGTTCTGGCATCGGCATACCTTCCGGAGATATTTGAAATTATATATGCCTGTATTATGGCTATCACTGAATAAGATACGGAGTCCGTAATTACCTTCGAGGCGGTAGTCAAGTAATGAAACTCCCTTTATTGGAAATATCTTGACGATCTCCATTGGAAGGTGATTTCCTTTGCAGGTTGCACAGGGGCATGCACCGCGAAGATAGTCGCCATCGTATGGACTGATGTGGCCATCAGACCAAATTACTTGAAGTTTGTTATCTTGACTCAAAACCTCGATTTCAACCGGAATTTGATAATCCTGAAGTTTTTCTTTTTCCATCATGTTGAGTTATACAGTTTGTAGGTTAAGCTAGATTGGTTAATACATTTAGGAATTACCAGTTCAGACATGTGTTCTTTTGGTTATCCTGTTAATCCTGGCTTCGTCATCCTCGATGGGTCTAGAATCTCATTAAGTTCTAATTCGGAAAGATCGGTCATTTCTCGTGAGACTTCTCTCACTGTTCTACCATTTGACTGTGCTGCCTTGGCAATTTTGGCAGCTGCATCATAACCAATTTTGGGAACCAGTGCGGTACATATAGCCAATCCTTGTTCCACCATTTCTGGGCCCTTTTCGGTTGCAGTCAGACCGTTAATGCACTGTCTGGCGAAATTAGCAGATGCTGAAGCTAGTAAAGTAATAGACTGTAGTAGATTGTACGCTGCGACTGGCATCATCACGTTAATTTCGAAATTCCCGGACTGCCCAGCCACAGTGATTGCGGCATCATTCCCGATCACTTGTGCTGCAACTTGGCACACCGATTCTGGTATCACTGGATTTACCTTTCCTGGCATTATTGAACTTCCTGGCTGGACTTCTGGTAAAGAGATTTCCCCGATGCCTGCACGAGGGCCAGAACCTAACCATCGTATGTCATTTGCTATCTTCATGAGACTTACACTTATTGTTTTCAACGCTCCACTGGTTGCAACAATATTGTCTAGAGTACTTTGTGCTTGGAAGTGTCCAGTCGTTTCTTGGACTGCTATTCCCGTTATTTTTGTTAGTTTTGCACATGCCAGCTTTGCAAAATCTTCATGTGTATTCACGCCTGTACCCACTGCTGTACCGCCAAGGGCTACTTCACTAAGTTCCTCTTGAGCTTTTTTAATCCTATAGATTCCACGCTCTATTTGTTCAACATAACCTGAGAACTCTTGTCCCAGTCTGATTGGAGTGGCATCTTGCAGATGTGTTCGGCCTGTTTTTACAATCCCCATAAATTCATTTGTTTTTATTTGGAGTTCCGTTTTAAGTTCTGAAAGTGCTGGAAGCAGCTCATCTTCGATTGATTTGTTGGCGGCAATGTGTATGGCGGTTGGGACAACGTCGTTTGAAGATTGGCCTAGGTTCACATGATCATTTGGATGAACTATTCCGCGAGAACCGAGTTCACCTCCAAGAATTTCAATGGCACGGTTAGCGATGACTTCATTAGCATTCATGTTGCTTGAAGTTCCGGATCCTGTTTGGAATATATCTATTACAAAATCGTTATCAAATTCCCCTTCTGCGACTTGAGTAGCGGCTGAAGCAATTGTTTCAGCTAATTGTTTATCTAAGAGACCAAGTTCACTGTTTACTTGTGCTGATACTAGCTTGATCTGTGCTAATGCACGAATAAATGATCTTGGAAAACGGAGGTTGCTTAGAGGGAAGTTCAAAACTGCTCGCATTGTGGAGGCACCGTAGTATGCGTCAGCCGGTACAGACATTTCACCCATTGAGTCTCGTTCAATACGGGTTTTATTGGCATTCGACATAGAAACAGTCTCCTTTATGCGAATTAGCTTGGTTTATATTGTCAATAGATCTCTATACGGCCATGATGTGGTATCCTGCGTCCACTGGCAGTATTACTCCTGTAATTCCACTTGCCAGATCACTTGACAAGAAAAGTGCTGCCTTTGCTACTTCCTCATGAGTATTGTTTCGGCGCAGAGGAGCCCTCTCCGAATAACCGTGTTTCATATCCAAAAAACCGTGGATGCCTCGTGCGGCAAGTGTATCAAGGGGCCCTGAAGATAAAGCATTAACCCTTATGCCAGCCTGCCCAAATTCGGAAGATAGTTGTTTTACTTCGTTCTCTAGCGCTGCTTTTGCTGTCCCCATTATGTTATATCCTGGAAAGACACGCTCTGAAGCGATGAATGTGAGGGCTATGATGCTACCCTGGTTGTGTTTCATAAGTGGGGCTGCGTAGCGAGTAATAGGGATAAGGGAATATGCACTTATGTCAAGTGCAGTTCTGAAGCCTTCTTTACTAGTTGCGGAGAAGTCACCCCCAAGGTCTTCACGGAGCGCGAAGGCTATACTATGTACGAGTATAGATAGAGCACTCGTCTTCTCTTTCACCTTCTCAAAAACCTCGGCGATATTTTCGTCCTCTGTCACGTCGCATTCAAGAAGTAAGACGTCGTTCCAGTTCTCACATAGCTTCTCTACTCGTTCCTTGAGACGTTCGTTTTGGTAAGTAATAATTAGGCTGGCCCCTGCTTCCTTGAGGGTTTTCGCGATAGCCCAAGCGATGCTCTTATGATTAGCTACTCCAAAGATCATGGCATACTTTCCTGTTAGATCAATAGGGTACATATTTGGAACCACTCCTTAATCTTGAAGTTATCTTCGGTCTAGGCTTTGGTTTTCCTTAGCGAGGGACTTCTTTTTGTAGAACTCTAGTGTTTGTTGTGTAGCCTTGTAGCATTCTCGCTCAACTTGGCTAAAACGGACTGATGTATACCCGCGACGGATTCTCGTTTGTACATGCCTCCATAAATAAGGGGCCAATCCCCATTCTAATCGCTGATGTACGTGGCAGAGTTGGTGTATTAGGTGTACTAACTCCGGTATCTCTTCAATGTCTCCATTAGAGTCTCGTTTAAGCAATCCTTGTCGAAGGAAAATAACGGCTCCAAGGAAGGGTAACGGAATCGTTACACCAGGCTTTGGGAGCCAGGGAACCTGATAGATCGAAACCTTGCACAGTGTCTTTGATGCTACGCCTTGGCCTCTCAGGCGCATACCTGACACACTTTTAGCTGAGATGCGCATAATAAACGTTTACCTTAAGAGCAAGCATATGACGGTGTAATCCGACGAACATTGAATTACTTTAACAAGGTAGAACTTGTAATTCTTTGGGATGAAGCACCAAGTAGCCGTTTTGTCTTGTTTGTTCTGGGTATCTTCATAATGATGTTTCTGCTACAGATTTTGGTTTTTCCATGTCTTTCTCAGTTTGGCTTTGTACTTTGACATCGGTATCATTAACTTACTCATTTGAATCCGAATTTCCCGGAGTATCCATACTTGGATCAGGTGTGGAGAAAAACCGGTCTATGCTTGGAGCTTTTGGCAAACCAAGTCGGTCACGGCCATCTTGAGATAGATCTAGTCGTGCTGGAATTAATCTTCCAATGATCACATTTTCTTTAAGACCTCTTAGTTGGTCTACGGTACTATTCACAGCGGCCTCAGTTAGCACCCTTGTCGTTTCTTGGAACGAAGCTGCAGCAAGAAAGCTTTCAGTACTCAGGGATGCTCGAGTGACTCCTAAGAGAACTGGGCTAGCCGCTGCCGGTTCTTTGCCCTCAGCAAGGATGGTTGTATTTATTTCATCGTAGGAAAGACGGTCTACAAGCTGTCCTGGGAGAAGCTGAGTGTCACCTGCGGAATCAACCCTAACTTTCCGTAACATTTGTCTTGCAATGACCTCAATATGTTTATCATTAATTGTGATTCCTTGGGAATGATAAACACCTTGAACTTCGCGTACTAGATATCGCTGGACTTCCTCTTTACCAACGATCCTCAAGATATCTTGAGGATTCCATGGACCTGAGGTAATCGGATCTCCGGCTTGTATGTCAGTACCATGTTCTACGATTATTATCGCTGACGAGGGTAGTAAATACTCTCTTTGATCTGATTCAACCCACGAAACCGATATATTTGATCCTTTAACGGCTACTTGTCCGGCAATCTTTGTAGATAAATCTGGTAAATTCAATGTAGAACTATTGTCTTCGGTCAGTTTCTTGCTTTTCGTTGCCTTTTTCGGGGTTTGCTGTGCCAAGGTACCTCCCATCTCTACCCAATCGCCTGCCTTTACGACTAGAGAGTAGCCTTTTGGAAGTTCGTATTGGTCTGCATACTCCTCTCGGGTGATAACCCTAACTTTTCGACCTTCGGATGTTTCTTCTATTTCGACTGACCCATCTATTTCTGACAATACAGCCATGCCTTTTGGTACGCGTGCTTCGAACAACTCTTCAACTCTGGGTAGTCCACTTGTTATGTCTATTCCGGCAACACCGCCAGTATGGAAGGTGCGCATAGTCAACTGTGTGCCTGGTTCTCCTATACTTTGTGCTGCAATGATTCCTACAGCTTCTCCTAACAGTATCATTTTTCCGCTAGGGAGACTTCTTCCATAACAAAGACGGCAAATCCCTTTCTTTGCCTCGCAAGTTAGTGGTGATCGCACACGAACTGCTTCTATTCCAGCTTGAACAACTTGTGATGCTTGTTCCTCGAGTATTTGATCGTTGGCATCTACAATTATTTCTCCTGTATTTGGGTTCACGATTGAATTTGCGGCTATACGGCCTGATATTCGATCTGGGAATTGCGCTAGCATGGTAAGTTCTGGTAGATCTTGTAAGAAAAATCCTTCGGTGGTACCACAATCGTCTTGAAGAACAATGACATCCTGAGATACATCAATAAGACGACGTGTCAAATAACCACTGTCAGCTGTTCTAAGTGCTGTGTCTGTCAAGCCTTTTCGTGCGCCGTGAGTAGAAATGAAGTATTCCATTACACTCAGGCCTTCACGAAAACTAGACTTAATAGGCAGGTCGATAATACGACCTTTTGGATCACTCATCAGTCCACGCATTCCTGCCATTTGTTTAATTTGAGCAATGTTTCCTTTTGCACCAGAGGCAACCATTTGAAACATACCACCGTAGGATGGGAGGGTTTCTTCGATAATAGCGGTCATGTCATCGTTAGTAGATGTCCAGATTGATATGGCTCGGTTATACCTCTCGTTTTCGGTGATCAGCCCAAGCTGAAACTGTTCTTCTAAAGTGTTGATCTGTTTATTCGCATACTCCATAAGAGTGAATTTTCCCTTAGGTACCTCGATATCATTAATGGCTATGGTGATACCTGCCTTAGTGGCATAGTGGAACCCCAGATCTTTCAAGGAATCCAGGAAATCTGCTGTTCTCTCGTTACCAAGTACCCTAAAGCACTCAGCAACCAATTCTTTTATTGTGCTTTTATTCATAACTTCATTGCGAAAACCTAACTCAGGAGGAACGACTCCGTTAAAGATGAGGCGGCCTGGTGTCGTACTTATCCAACCACCCTCCTGATTTGGATTCCGAACTTGTATCGATCCTCTCAGGTCTATAAATCCAGCTTCCATCGCTAGCAACACTTCATTATTTGAGGAGAAGTGTTTTGCTTGTTCTTTCCCATTGCTTTGCTCATCAGTTAAGTAATAACAACCAAGAACGATATCTAGAGTGGGAGCCACGATTGGTTCTCCTGAACTAGGGGAGAGCATATTGTGGGTACTTAGCATGATGTTGCGTGCTTCTTGCACAGCACCTCGTGATAGGGGTACGTGGACTGCCATTTGGTCTCCATCGAAATCTGCATTGAATGCAGTGCAAACCAAGGGATGAATCCGAATCGCACTTCCCTCAATAAGAATAGGTTGAAAAGCTTGAATACCAAGTCTATGGAGGGTAGGTGCTCTGTTTAAAAATACCGGACGACTCTTTATTACATCCTCTAGAATGTCCCATACCTCTGGTCTCACCCGTTCGACCATTCGCTTAGCACTTTTAATGTTGTGTGCATGACCGTCTAGGACTAAACGGTTCATTACGAACGGTTTGAAAAGTTCTAAAGCCATTTGCTTTGGGAGACCACACTGATATAGCTTAAGTTCTGGTCCTACAACAATAACCGAACGACCACTATAGTCGACTCGTTTCCCTAGTAGGTTCTGGCGGAATCGCCCTTGTTTTCCTCGGAGGAGATCGGATAGTGATTTCAGTTTATGGTTGTGGCTACCTGATACTGCTCGACCTCTTCTACCGTTGTCCATTAACGCGTCGACGGCCTCTTGTAGCATGCGTTTTTCGTTTCGGACGATGATTTCAGGGGCCCCAAGATCGAGTAGCCTCTTTAAGCGGTTGTTCCTATTGATCACTCTACGATAAAGATCATTTAGGTCACTCGTTGCAAAACGACCACCATCGAGTTGCACCATTGGTCGAAGATCTGGAGGTAGTACTGGTAGAGTGTTGAGGATCATCCAGCCTACATCGTTTTCACTCTTACGATATGATTCCACTACGCGAAGACGCTTAATTGCCTTACTGCGTCGTTGTCCAGATGTACTCGAGACCTCACTGTGCAGGCCTACACTGAGTGCTTCTAAATCCACGTTACGGAGGCATTCTAAGATTGCCTCTGCTCCCATTCCAGCTTGGAACACTTTACTGTCGACCGTATCTCTGAGCTCCCTGTATCGGTTTTCTCTTATTAGCTCGAGGGGTTTCATGGCTCCAAGTTCATCTAATATGTCCTGAACTACAGTGCTAAGCTGCTGTCTTTCTTTTTCCGAATCTTTTTTAGTGCGTTCAATTTCATCTTCGATTCCTTGCTTCGCTCGATTCTTCTTACCATTGGAAGGTGGTTCCTCTTCAAGACGAGTTTGTAGTTCTGCAATACTTACTTCTTCGCGGATCTTGCTATTTTCTAAGCTTTCTTCCAATTCCCTTTGAATACGTTCGATTTCCTGTAGACGAATGTCATTATCGATACTGGTTATGATATATTGAGCGAAATAGAGAACCCTTTCTAAGTTTCTTGGGGAAAGGTTCAAAATGAGTCCAAGCCTACTTGGTGTACCTTTAGAGAACCAGATGTGTGCGACCGGCGTAGCTAATCTGATGTGCCCCATCCTTTCCCGCCGTACTTTCGCACGAGCTACTTCAACTCCACATCGATCACATATCACACCTTTGTAACGTATCTTTTTATACTTACCGCAATAGCATTCCCAGTCCTTTGTAGGCCCAAAAATACGTTCACAGAAGAGCCCATCTTTTTCCGGCCTGAGAGTTCTATAGTTGATAGTTTCAGGTTTAATCACCTCTCCGTAGGACCACCCTTTGATTTGTTCAGGGGACGCGAGAGAGATTCTTATAGTGTTAAAATCAGGACGTTGGATCATATGTTCTCCTGTATTCAAGTGTATGACGGGTGTGCTCTCCCCCCCCCCATAGTTTTGGATAGTTCACTACGTTCAGTCTTCTAAGTTAGCTGTGTTCTCTTTCAGATTCACTATTTCACCTAGGTCTGGAGTTAGACTTGTCTGAGTTTCAGTATTGTCAGATTCCTGGCGGTACTCTTCCTTTGCTGAATCATTCGGTGGAGTTTCTAAGCCTTCTACTGGATCATCCGATGAAGCTTCTAAATCTTCCGAGGAACCATCCCATTCGAATGGCATCGTATCTCCAAGCCCCGTACTTAACGCTAGTTGGCTCGAGTCCTCATGCAATAGGTCGACGGAGAGCCCTAGACTTTGGAGTTCCTTTAGTAGGACATGGAATGACTCGGGAATTCCAGGTTGAGCTATGTCTTCGCCCTTTATGATTGCTTCATAGGTCTTTACGCGTCCTATTACGTCATCTGACTTGACCGTTAGAACTTCTTGAAGGTTGTGGGCTGCACTGTAGGCTTCAAGGGCCCAAACTTCCATTTCGCCAAATCTTTGCCCCCCAAATTGTGCTTTACCTCCTAGAGGTTGTTGGGTTATTAGTGAATAAGGTCCCGTGGACCGCGCATGGATCTTGTCTTCGACTAGATGGATGAGCTTCAACATATAGATATACCCTACTGTAACCGGTTTATCGAAAGATTCTCCAGTCCGACCATCTATAAGCAATTCTTTGCCAAATGTGGGAGGAGTTTTCTTACCTGCACGGTTTAGTTCGTAGGTATATTCGACGACTTCAGCTCTACTCATTTTCGAGGTGTCGATCTCTTCATTTTCGTTGAGCCAAATTCTTAGACAGGCCTCCGTAGCTTTACCGATTGATTTTTCGTCAAACAGCTCACTCATGTTATAGCCGCGATCTTTGAGCCATTTTTCAATTAGCATAGTATTTGACCCGTTGGTTCTCTTTGCTGAAGAGACATTGGTGGCCGATGCGCTTTTCGTGAACCATGCTCTAGCGAGAGAGTCTTCTATCATCGTATCTTGAGCACCATCGAACACAGGGGTTGCGACAGAAATATTGAGGGTGTGCGCTGCTTGCCCTAAGTGTGTTTCTAGGACTTGACCAAGATTCATTCGCGATGGGACACCTATAGGGTTGAGTATAATGTCAACCGGGGTTCCGTCTGCCAAGCATGGCATATCCTCGACAGGTAGAATCCGTGAAATCACACCTTTATTACCATGGCGTCCAGCCATTTTATCTCCTACGGATATCTTTCTGGTTTGTGCAAGCCACACTCTTACGAGGCGTGTTACTCCAGGTGACAATTCATCTTTGTTTTCCTGAGTCAGAATTTTTATATCGATTACTTTACCACGCTGTCCGTGTGGCACTCTCAGAGAGGTATCTTTCACGTCTCTAGCTTTCTCACCAAAGATAGCCCGCAGCAACTTTTCTTCAGCAGTTAGTTCTGTTTCACCCTTTGGGGTGATTTTCCCAACCAATATATCTCCAGGGCCCACATCTGCACCGATACGGATGATACCTTCTTCATCGAGATCTTGAAGAGTTTCCTCTCCGACATTTGGAATATCTCGAGTGATTTCTTCAGGCCCAAGTTTGGTGTCTCTGGCCTCGCATTCGAACTTTTCGATATGAATAGATGTGAATTGATCTTTCTGCACGATTCTTTCACTCAGTATAATTGCGTCTTCGTAGTTATACCCTTCCCAGCTCATGAAAGCTACAAGTACGTTTTGCCCAAGGGCTAGCCTTCCATTGTCAGTTGAAGAGCTATCCGCTAATGGTTGTCCTTTCTCCACCACATCACCAACGTTGACAATAGGTCTTTGACTTATACAAGTACCTTGGTTGCTTCTAACAAACTTAACTGGGTAGTGTGCATGTTCTTCGCCATTATGGTCAGTCACTGTAATCACATTTGCTGAAGACGAGGTTACAAACCCACTTGATAGAGAAAGGATGACCTGCCCGGAATCGAGGGCTACGCGTGATTCCATTCCGGTACCGACAATGGGTGCTTCGGGTATTAATAGTGGCACTGCCTGTCTCTGCATATTAGATCCCATGAGTGCCCTATTAGCATCATCGTGTTCTAGAAAAGGAATTAGTGCGGTTGAAACGCTGACGATTTGCATAGGGGATACGTCCATATAGTCCACTTGACCAGGTTGTTCAAGGGCAAACCGCTCTCCTTGACGAGTTTCTACCCGATCGTCAAGGAACTGTTTTTTATCGTCTAAGCGAGAATTAAATTGGGCTATTATATAGCGCTCTTCTTCGTCCGCTGAAAGGTAGGTTATAGAATCTAGGCCAGAAACAAAGGGCCTAACTCTAATTTGTTTGGGTCCTAGTTCTTTTAAAGTCCGTGCTATTTTTGAGGAGATAAGGGTGTTTGTTCTGTGTAATAACTTTCCTGAGCTGTCGGAAACGTTCTCACCAAGTAGGCGTCCAAGTAATTCTGGAGAGGAGCTAGATAGTTCATGCACCACTTTTTGGTAGGGCGTTTCAATAAAACCAAATTGGTTCGTTCGAGCGTAGGTGGCTAGAGATCCTAGGAGCCCAATGTTCGGGCCCTCGGGTGTTTCTATAGGGCATATTCGTCCATAATGAGAATGATGAACATCTCGGACATCGAATCCAGCTCGTTCCCGTGAGAGCCCTCCAGGTCCTAGTGCAGAAAGACGACGTTTGTGTGTCAATTCAGCCAGAGGGTTTGTCTGATCCATAAACTGAGAAAGTTGAGAACCACCAAAGAATTCTCTAGTAGCAGCGCTTATTGGCCTGATATTAATAAGAGCACTCGGAGTTGCTTGTTCTGGCTCATTGATTGTCATTCTTTCTTTAACTACTCGCTCCATTCTTAGGAGACCTACCCGAAGCTGGTTAGAGATTAACTCACCCACCGCTCTTACGCGTCTGTTGCCGAGATGGTCAATATCATCAGGTTCTGCTATTCCATTGTTGATATTGACCATGGTTTTGATTAATGCAACAAGGTCTTCAACTGTGATGACACGGGTATCCATACTGATATTTTGTTTAAGGCGTCGGTTTAATTTATACCTTCCTACATTTCCCAAGTCGTACCGTCTTGGATTGAAGAAGAGATTCTCAATCAGATTACTGGCGTTTTCCAGGTTTGGGGGTTCTCCTGGGCGAAGTCGACGATAAAACTCGAGAAGTGAAACACCGAGTTTGTTCGCCTTTTCTAGATCAAAAGATGTTTCGGGTTTGAAGCGACTCCAGACTTTCCGTAGATCATCCTCACGTAAAGTGCCATGGATCGTACCTGCTTGGATGTCCTTATTCAGTGTTGTTGTGATGTACGGATGATTTTTATCTGTATCAACCGATTTGAAAGTGGAAAGGATTTCTTCATCATCCACCATTCCAATGGCTCGTAGAAGCGTTGTGATTGGGGCTTTTCTTTTACGGTCAACCTTGACTGATATCACATCTTTTGTGCTAGTCTCGAATTCCAACCAAGCTCCCCGATAAGGGATTAATTTTCCATTGCAAAGTATCCGGTCAGTAGCCAAGTCTTTTTCAGTAGTAAGATAAACTCCAGGTGAGCGGACCAATTGGCTTACGATTACTCGTTCTGCTCCGTTGATGATGAATGTGCCGTTGGTTGTCATCCATGGGATTTCTCCGAGGAATAATCGCTGTTCCTTGATTTCCCCTGTCTCTTTCACTACGAGACGTGCTGTAGCATATAGTGAAGCCGAGTAAGTAGTTTCTCTCTTACGACATTCTTGCTCTGTGTATTTCGGAAGCAGGAAATCATGGCTTAAGAAATGGAGTTCGAATCTTCCTCCTGTGAAGTCTAAAATAGGAGAAATTTCCTTAAATAGTTGACCAAGACCTTCTTCTTTAAACCAATTGAAGGAGTCCGTTTGTATCTGTATTAGGTTTGGTAAGTCTAAAACACGAGACTGTCTTCCATAGGACACGTGAGAAGTAGTATGTTCATCGATAGTTGAAGAGGGCATCAGCACTTAAGCTCCTTATTTTAAACAATATAGCCCACTAAAAAATTTAGCAGGCACAAATTATCCAAGGGTAAAAATCAATACGACGGAATTAGTCACTATGTTGCAAGGGCATAAAACGACCAGATACCCATGCTAATACTTCTTTGCAACATTGTCAAGCTAGATAAGGGATGAGTGTAGTTTTTTATTTCTCTTGAACACAATTTAAATTTTGACCCCCTCTTAGATGCGATGTTACAATGAAAGCGTATTCAAACTAATAAGCAACACTATTGGAAACTGGAAATAGTATGTCTGGTCATTCGAAGTGGTCTACTATAAAACATCAAAAGGGCATTGTTGATGCTCGTCGAGGTCAGTTGTTCACTAAACTAGCGCGAGAAATTTCTGTTGCTTCTCGACAAGGTGGTGATGATCCCGAAATGAATGTACGCCTTCGTTTGGCTATCCAAAAATCTAAAGATAGCAATATGCCCACAGATAATGTAGATAGGGCGATTAAACGTGGTGCAGGTACGGGGGATGGTTCTCAGGAAAACTTTGAAGAAGCTACCTATGAAGGGTATGGCCCTGGTGGTTCCGCGATTATCCTTTATACGCTTACTGATAATCGTAACCGTACGGTTGCTGAAATACGAAGTACCCTTGCAAGAGGTGGGGGTAATCTTGGAGAGTCTGGGTGTGTGGCATGGAATTTCGAATCCAAAGGAGTCATCACATTACAGGTTGGGACTGGAGACTCAGAGGGCATAGCCCTTGCGGCTATTGACGCAGGAGCTGACGATTTTGAAATAAACCAGGATTCTTTGGAGATCCGTACTACTCCTAGGGAACTTGAATCTGTTAGGTATGCTCTTGAAGGGCTCGGCGCACTGATTGTGAACGCTGAACTTTCTCTTATACCAAAGAATATAGTTGCACTGGATCTACAAAAATCTCAACAAACCCTTAGACTTTTGGATAAACTTGAAGAACTTGACGACGTTCAACGCGTATACACAAATGCCGATTTCCCTGAGGACGCACTTGTTCAATATACTACGGCTTCCTGAACTTTGCCTTAGCAAAATGTCATACTTGTTCGCTGGAGAATTTAGGAGGTAATCTCGTTTCTTCCCGTATTTGCGGAATTGATCCGGGAACTTATCGTCTTGGCTACGGTTTGTTAGAGGAAAGCCATGGAGATATGTCTTTTGTGTCTTCAGGGGTCATAGTTCCAGATCGACGCCTCTCACTCGCATTCCGATTAAATTTCATACATCAGGAACTTCTGAGACTCGTGGATTATTGGAAACCGGAGGACATTGCTGTTGAAGAACCTTTTGTATCACAAAATCCGAGGACTGCAATAGCAATTGGTCAAGCTCAGGCGATCGTTTTAGTAGTTGCAGCTAGTCGAGATATGGAGGTGTCTCGGTATACACCAAGAGAAGTGAAACATGTGGTGTCTGGATATGGTAATAGCAGTAAGGATCAAGTTAAGCTTTCAGTACGTATGCAGTTAGAAATAAAAGACCATGATCTAGAAGAGGATGCTGCAGATGCATTGGCAGTTGCAATTTGTCATATTCAGGCAAGGACAGAGAAGCGCATAATTGCACAGTCTTAAGACATTGTTTCTTTTGAGGTTAATTACGTTATGATTGCATCTATTCGAGGCGTACTACAGTTAATAGGGGTTGATCACGTAGTAATCAACGTGGGCGGCATAGGTATTCAAGTTTATGTGCCTTCTTCTACGTTGAACTCTCTAGGTGATTTGGGTTCGGAAATAAACCTCCAAACTTTCTTGGTGGTTCGTGATGACGCAATTAGTCTATTTGGGTTCCGAACACTTGAGGAAAAACGTTTATTTGAGTTGTTGGTTGGTGTAAATGGAGTTGGTCCAAGACTAGCACTTAGCGTGCTTTCTATAATGAGCGCTGAAGACACTGCGTCATCCATTGTTACTGGCAATATCGATGCTTTAGTTAGTGTTCCTGGTATAGGTCGGCGGACAGCTGGAAGGATTGTTTTAGAGTTGCAGAATAGGATGGAGAAGGAGTGGGGCATGACAATTGTAGCTGCTCAGCAATCTCATGGTGAGTTGGCTGTTGCTCTTGGTGCGTTAGGGTATTCGACCAGTGAAATTCAAAGTGCTATTGCTAGACTTGGTGATGTTTCAAATCTTACTCTTGAAGATCAGGTGCGCAATGCTCTTCAGAGTTTAGGGAGCTAGTAAGTAATATGGTTTCATATGGTGATATTTGGGCAGATATTTATGATGATGTGCATGGTGATTTACAGCAAATCCCTCGCTTGAATGATATTCCTTTTTGGGTCGAAGAAGTTAAAGTTTTCAAAGGTTCGGTATTAGAGCTTGGTTGTGGCACTGGTAGGGTGACCATCCCGATTGCAGAAGCAGGCGTATCGGTAGTAGGGTTGGACAATTCCGCTAGTATGTTGCGTATTGCTAGGGGTAAGGTAAGGAAATTGGGTTTTCCTACCCAAATGGTACAGTTTATTCATGGAGATATGCGCACATTTAAAATTGGAAAGAAGTTTGATAGCATTATTATCCCATTCCGGTCTTTTCTATTACTGCTTTCTGTAGCAGAACAACGTCAGGCATTAGCAACAATTAAACATCATCTTTCGCCTGATGGGAGATTGATTTTCAATGCGTTCACCCCGGATTTGGAAACATTTAGGGATAATGATGGTGTTCTTGTCCATGATTACCGCATTACTAACCCGGAAACAGGCTATGGCTTGGTCGTTTCCCACCAGAACCAATATGATCACTTTAATCAGATCATTAATACTCGAACTATAATAGAGAGAGTTGGTCAAAATGGAAAAACTATAAATTCAACATGGCGAGATTACCAGCTTCGCTATATATTTCGTTTTGAAGCATTACATTTATTGGAAGCTTCTGGGTATCGAATTCTTGACACTTATGGGGGATATGATCGTTCACCAATTGATGATTCAAGTGAAGAAACGATTTGGGTAGCTACTCATCGATAGTAAGCATGTAGCTGTAAGTTTTGGTACGATTGCGAGACAATGATTAGAACAAAACCCATAGACAGATTTGAAGTCGTTTCCAATTTCAAACCTACAGGCGATCAACCTTACGCCATAAAGAAGTTAGCTGAGGGCGTACTTTCAGGTGAGAGACATCAGTCACTTGTTGGCGTTACTGGTTCTGGTAAGACGTATACGATGGCTGGGGTTGTAGAATTGGTTCAACGGCCAACTTTGGTTATTGTACATAACAAAACTTTAGCTGCTCAGCTTGCTACAGAATTCAAGGAATTTTTACCACATAACGCTGTTGAGTATTTCGTTAGTTACTACGACTACTACCAGCCTGAAGCCTATGTTCCGCGTACCGATACATATATCGAAAAAGATTCGAGTATAAACGATGAAATTGACAAGTTACGCCATGCAGCGACACGAGCATTACTTACCCGAAGGGATGTTCTTATAGTCGCCTCTGTTTCCTGTATTTACGGCCTAGGATCCCCGGCCGAATATCAAGGTTTCGTAATGCGAATTGAGAAAGGGGAAAGAAAAAATAGACAAAAACTCCTTCGCCAGCTCGTTAGTATGCAATACGGCCGTAATGACATTGAGGTTTCTCGTGGTAAATTTCGAATAAGAGGGGACACGCTTGAACTTCATCCTGTGTATGAAGACTTAGGAGTGAGGGTAGAGTTCTTTGGGGATGAGGTCGAGCGAATCATGCAGATTGACATTCTAACTGGTGAATTATTGGTTGAACGTGATTATGTGGATATCTATCCGGCTAAACACTTTGTTACGTCTGAAGAGAACCTTCAGCTTGCAATACACGATGTGGAAACCGAGCTAGATGAACGGTTGAGCTTTTTTAGAAGTAAAGGTGATCATCTTGAGGCTCAGCGATTAGAATCGAGGACATATTATGATCTGGAAATGCTTCGAGAGGCAGGATATTGTTCGGGAATTGAGAATTATTCACGCCATTTAGCTCGTCGAGCTGCAGGTAGTACTCCATCAACCTTGATGGAGTACTTTGCTGACGACTTCCTCGTTTTTATCGATGAATCTCACATGACAATTCCTCAACTTCATGGAATGTATCACGGTGACATTGCTAGGAAGAGAACTTTGGTAGATTATGGCTTCCGATTACCATCTGCCATGGACAATCGGCCACTTAGTTTTGAAGAATTCGAGCAACACGTGAACCAAGTTGTGTATGTTTCTGCCACACCTGGCCCTTATGAGAATGAGCATTCTCAGCGAGTAGTTGAGCAAGTGATACGTCCGACGGGGTTGCTTGACCCGATAATTGATGTTAAACCTGTAAGTGGCCAGATAGATGATCTTCTCGGAGAGATCCGCGAGCGTGTTTCCAAAAAGGAGAGATGTTTAGTAACTACCTTAACAAAGCGCATGGCTGAAGAATTGGCTGATTATTTATTGGAGATGGGTGTCAAAACACACTATCTTCATTCTGAAATAGACACACTGGAGCGGAGCGAGATTTTACGAGATCTTCGTCTTGGTATTTATGATGTGATAGTTGGCATTAACTTACTGCGTGAAGGACTTGATCTTCCTGAGGTGAGTTTAGTCGCAATCCTCGATGCTGATAAAGAAGGTTATCTGCGATCACGGTCTTCCCTGATCCAGACGATCGGACGTGCTGCTCGTCATGTCGATGGTCGTTGTATTATGTATGCTGACAAAATCACAGATTCTATGAGGCGTGCTATTGAAGAAACGAATCGGAGACGAACTATTCAGAGGGCGCATAACACTAAGTATGGCATTAAACCAGAGGGAATCCGAAAAGCTATTAGAGATATAACAGAGCGTGTAAAACCAACATCGAAATCCCATTCTTTGGCTACTACACATCATGATCTTCCAAAAGAAGATATTATGAGGGTCATAAAGGACTTAGAGACCCAAATGCGACAGGCGGCTAAAAGGATGGAATTTGAGAAAGCTGCTTTGATGCGGGATGAAATTGTAGAGTTACGTAGTATTATGATTGTTGCGGGGAAAAAATTCGTGTTTGAGTAAGTTTAAAGCACTGTTTTATGCAACACAGAACAGAAAATAACATTTTTAGTAAAGGGTCTTTAGATATTTATGCGAGCGAATATGATTGCTCATTGAATTTTTTATTTGATAGGGTAGAATTGAAAGTTATTGGAGGCATACGATGACAAATGTAACAGTCGAGCAAGTTCGTGAGGCTTTAAAGGATGTTTATGATCCTGAGATCCCTGTTAATGTGGTCGATCTCGGTCTCATTTATGATATGGACGTTAGTGAGAGTAATGAAGTTTTTGTAAAGATGACTCTGACAGCTCCTGGCTGTGGGATGGGACCTTATATAGCTCAACAAGCTGAGTGGGCTATAGCAGAGTTAGAGGGAGTCGAAGATGTTAACGTAGAGTTAACTTTTGACCCACCTTGGTCACCTGACATGCTTACCGAAGATGGTAAAGTTCTATTAGGGTTGTGATTTTTCAACACAAGAAAGTTTAGAGGACATATATGACTGAATCACGTCCCCGCCGTTCCCCGACTCCTCAAGAACAAGCGAAATTAGAGGCGATGAAGCGGAATTGGGAACAGCGTAAACAGGTTGGTGATCGCCTTTCCCATGTGAAGACTAAGATTGGTGTTTATAGTGGTAAGGGAGGCGTCGGGAAAACAACCGTGGCTGTAAATCTTGCGGTCACATTGGCCCATCGTGGTTTTTCCGTAGGTTTACTCGACGTTGATATTGATTGTCCTAATGTACATAGCCTGATCGCTGCTCATGAAGATCCTCGTCATTCAGATGATGGGTTAGTGCCAGCGCAGGCTTGGGGTGTGAAGGTGATGTCTATGGGATATCTTCAACAGGACCCCAATGAGGCTATCATTATGAGAGGCCCTATGATTCATAACACAATTAACCAATTGCTTCAATCTACGAATTGGGGTGAACTGGATTATCTTGTGGTGGACTTGCCTCCAGGTACTTCTGATGCTCCCCTCACTATTATGCAGGTGCTTCAGATGGATGGGTTTGTGGTCGTTACGTCTCCTCAGGCCCTTGCAGTTCTTGATGCCAAACGTTCTATAAATATGATCCGGAAAATGAATGTGAATGTTACGGGCGTGGTAGAGAATTTTTCAGGAGATATTTTTGGAAGAGGCGCCGGGGAGCAACTAGCGAAGGAGATGTCTTTGGAGTTTCTAGGGCATATCGAACTTCGCCCAGATTATCAAAACACTGATCGTCCTACGGTTTTGGTAAGTGAAATAGTCAAGGACGAGTATGAGAAAATACTTGATGAAGTTTTGAAGCAACTGAAGGTCGCTGATTCGAAATAGCTGTTAGCTTTTCCCTCTTAATGTATAGATCTTAGGTGTCACGTGATGATTTAGTGGTGACCTCGCGTGACTTTCCGGGTTCTCCTGCAATTACAACACCAATATCTTCCAGAGTATCCATTAGTCTCGCTGCTCTGGGATATCCAATCCGAAGCCTTCTTTGTAACAAAGATGTCGATAAATGTGTGTAGCGAGTCGCCAATTCTTTGGCCTTTACCAAGAGGTCATCGGTATTTTTAGAAATTTCTTCATTGATGTACTCTGCTGAATCTTCGATGGGCTCTTCCAGATCAAAATAGGGTAGTTCTGGTCCGTTTTGAATTTTCCAGCTTTCCACTAGTCGTTGAATCTCGTTGTCGGAAAGATAAGCGCCTTGGACTCTTTGAGGCTTTGGAGAGTTACCAGATAAGAAAAGCATATCGCCTTTACCAAGAAGCCGATCGGCTCCTACACTATCCAGAATAGTTCGCGAGTCGACTTGAGAGGCTACTGCAAAACCTATTCTACTTGGAAAGTTAGCTTTGATTAGCCCTGTCACAACATCTACAGATGGGCGTTGTGTAGCGACAATCAGGTGGATACCGGTTGCACGGCCAAGCTGAGCTAGACGGCATATTGTCTGTTCAATATCATAAGGAGCTGCCATCATTAGGTCTGCAAGTTCGTCAATTGCTACGACCAAATAAGGCATTGTTTCCTCACGTTTCGGATGCAGATGGTATGCTTCGATATTTCTGGTCCCTAATGCCTCAAATATGCGATATCGTCTAAACATCTCGCGCATGATTCCTTTGAGTGCTGGTACTACTTTATCCGTGTCAACAATCACTGGTACTATGAGATGAGGTAGTCCATTTAAGGGCGTCAATTCTACTCTTTTAGGATCAATAAGTAACAATCGCAACTGATCTGGTAGCGTAGTGCTGGTGAGGGAAGAAAGTATTGCGCTAATGCATACACTTTTTCCACTTCCTGTAGCCCCGGCTATTAGAAGGTGGGGAAGTTGTCGGAGATCTGCTACTATTGGCTCTCCACCTGATCCTTGGCCAAGTGCCAAACATAAGGATTGTTTTTCCTGTAGTTGTCTGAAGGGTTTCGATTCCATGACAGATCGAGTAGTTACTAGTAGAGGTTTTTTATTAGGCACCTCAATGCCTACTACCGATTCACCTGGTACAGGAGCTTGGATACGGAGGCTGGGAACAGCTAATGCTAACGCTAAGTCCTTTTCACGAGCCAGAATGCTATCAACCTTTACGCGTGTTTTGTTGTCCGAGATTGTATCCCCACGATCTTCCCTAAGCCTTGTATCTTGTCCTGAGTTCTTTTTGTTTCCGGAACGTGATACCCATCCCGGTGATAACCCATATAGAGTCACCGTTGGCCCTGGTTTTATTTGTGCTACCGTAACTTGTACTCCATGTTCTTCTAAAGCGTCTTCGATACGACTTGCCATAATCTCGTGCTCTTTGGTTATTACAGCTGGTCCTGCTCCAGGTTCAAACAGATCTAAAGATGGGAGGTGCCATATATCATGGTTTGTCTTATCTACCTTTTTGGCTGGTTGAGTTACGTAACTTTTTTTTGGGCTGGGCACAGTTTTTTTCGTGAAGTCGTGACCGGAGTCACCTAGATCCATAGAGAACTGTTCAGATGGCATCTCGTTTTGTTTTGCGACATCCTTCTTTTTATGTAGGATGACTTTTGTGTTTGGTTGGGTCTGCGTTAGACGATGGCTAAATGTTGCCAGAAGCTGGATTAAGCGTGCTGCCCAGTGAATGATAGGATAACTCATTCGTAAGAGTAATCCTAAAACCTGATTTATTAACCGTAAAATAACCCTTATAAATCGGTATGTATATTTTGGGTACATTATGAAACAGGCAGTGATAAACACTGCTACGATTCGTAAAGCACCTAACAGAGATGGAATAAGCTCTAATGGATGGGAGGTTCCAATTATTGAGTTACCTATCGAGCCTCCCAGAGTTCCAGGTACATTTAAACCAATATAATTTACTTCAAAATACGCTAAGAAACCAACTGAGGACCCTAACAGACAAACTAAACCTATCCACCATCGCCATAGGTGTAAAACTCGTGAAGGTTTGAGGCGTAGTAGTCCTATAAAAACAGCTAGCAGAATCGCTAGGAATACTGTCCCAACCCCCAATATTCTTAGGCTATATCTTAGTAATTCACCTAGTTGATTTGTAACTAACCAAGCGGTTACTAAGAACATTGTAAGTGGGATTAATGGTCCCCAAGGTTTCAGAACAAGAATTTTTATCGTTTTAAACAGTATGCTCGTCAATAAACGCAACAACTTAAGTGACTTCATCATACTTCTATTGTCGTTAACAGGATTATTGGCCGTCGTCCAGTTTCTTTGTATAAAAATGTTTTAGCAGATTGCTTTGCCTGTGCAATGACTGATCCGTTTCCCTTGCTTATTGAGGCAAAGATTGTTTCAGATGTACGCTCTAGTAGCTCTACGGAGTCGTTCGTATCCATGAAGCCACTTGATGTTATAATTGGCCGTTTTATTAGATGGCCATTTTTATCCACAGCCAACATTATTGCTACCATGCCATCTCGTGATAAAGCTTGTCTATCATGAAGAATAGGGCTGTTCGCATCCAAAGTGTGTTTTCCTTTAATATAGATATGGCCGGACTGTACATGGTCGACCACTTCCCCGTTCTTATCGGATAGTTCTAACACGTCTCCATCTTCAAGGACGAATATGTTTTCTTTAGGAATTCCTTGGTTGTGTGCAAGTCTTGAGTGCGCAATTAAATGACGATGTGCTCCATGGACAGGTACAAAGAAGTTTGGCCGTGTTAAGTTAATCATCATCTTGAGCTCTTCTTGACTTGCATGTCCATGAACATGGACTAATGCTATCTTGTCATAGAAAACCTCTGCACCTTGCCGGAATAAGTTATCGATAGTCTTAGTTACGACTATCTCATTACCAGGGATTGGTGTTGATGATAGGATTATGGTGTCTCCCGTAGCTATCTGGACATCACGATGTTCTCCCTTTGCAATCCGTACAAGAGCTGATGTGGGTTCTCCCTGACTTCCCGTGGTTAAAATAACCATCTCTTCTGGTTTAAGGTGACGGAACTGTTCGATATCGATCAATACGTTTCCTGGATCGGTTATGTATCCCATTTCGCGAGCCATCTTTACATTGTTCACCATGCTTCTTCCAAGCGTAGTGACCTTACGACCATGTTGAAAGGCAGCATTTATTACTAGCTGTACGCGTGATATCAGTGATGCAAATGTCGCGATTATCACGCGTCCTTGTGCATTACCAATGATTCTTTCTAGTGTCTCGACGATGGCTTGTTCAGATGGAGTGTAGCCTGGTAGTTCTGCATAGGTTGAGTCGGAAAGTAGAAGGAAGACACCATCTTGAGATATTCGTGCCAAATCTGTAAGACTGACAGGATTACCGTCAACAGGAGTGTGATCTATCTTAAAATCTCCGGTATGGATAACTTTGCCCAGAGGTGTTTTTATAGCTAACCCCATTGCATCTGGGATTGAATGAGCAACTCGGAAGAATTCTACTCGGAACTGGCCGGCCTTAATCTCCTTACCGGGCCTTGCTTCCTCTAAAACAATATTTTTGAGGGTTTTGTGTTCCCGCAGTTTTACCGAGATGAGTCCCTTAGCTAATCGTGGTGCATATACAGGGACCTGCAATTTTTGTAGAACATAAGGTAGAGCGCCAGTATGATCCTCATGTCCGTGAGTAATGAAGATGCCCCTTATCTTGTTTCGGTTGTTAATGAGGTAGGAAAAATCTGGAATTATCAGATCCACGCCGGGCAGATCTTGTCCAGGGAATAGTACCCCAGCGTCTATAACAATGATGTCTCTATCGTATTCCAGAGCCATCATGTTTTTGCCGACCTCTCCTAGACCGCCAAGAGGAATAATGCGTAATGTGTTTCGAGTCATTATTTTATTTCACCTTTGATCGCTATGCTGATGGGAGTTGGCATGGTCATTTCTTAGTTTTTCTTGGTCATATTTTCTTCGAGCAGGTATGGAATCATTTTAAAATCCTCTTCAATTATTGTACGGAATTTTCCTTGGTAAATGGCAGCGGCTGGATGATATATTGGATAAAGTGTGAATTTTTCCGTTTGTATAGCTCTACCGTGGGCTTTACCAATTGTAGTTCCTGGTAGAAATTTAGCCATAGAGTGACGGCCGAGGGTTACAATCACGCTAGGTGCAATGAGTTCTATTTGGCGCTCGATATATTTTGAGCATGCGGATAATTCATCTGGAAGAGGGTCACGATTCTTCGGAGGACGACATTTAAGCAGATTGGCAATAAATACCTGCTCCCGGCTCATACCTATGGATTCAAGCAGCTTTTCTAGGAATCTGCCTGCTGCGCCAACAAATGGACGTCCTTGCTGATCTTCATGGTGTCCTGGGGCCTCTCCTATAAACATTAACTTTGCGTTTTCTGGCCCTTCTCCAGGAACCGTGCATGTTCTTTCTTTGGCTAACATACATTCGGTACAGGCCCGTACTTTTGAAGCAAGTTCTTGTAGTTGAGACACGATGCTCCTAATTCTTAATCGGACAACCTACACATTACGTTTTCCTTGTCGAATGTATAAGTTATAACTAGGTGTAATTATTCTCATAGTGATGGTTCCTACCTTTATCTTTATTCACCTTTCTGGCCTCCGAGTGTATCTATAAGTAGTTGGAAATTCTCTAGTGATATTTCTCACTTGTATTCTTTGAGGCCTTTATATATTAAATCTTTTTTAAACAATGGCTAATACTTGTACAAATTTTATCGTAGCATGCCTTGTAAAAGAGAGTCAACGTTTTTCTTACCTAAAGCCCGTCTGGGAGATCTACCGTCATCTGCTTCGATTCTATATCCACATCTATGATTACACTGTCTAGTGCTGGTATTAACAGATTCCTTGGTCCTCCAGAAATGGCATAGACATCGTTACTTCCGGTTCGAATTATCTCAGTTACTTTTCCCAGGTAAGTTTTCTTTATTGTGTAGACCTGTATACCCATTACTTGGTAGTAGTAATAGCTTCCATCTGGAGGGGGAGGCACTTGTAATTCATCTACGTACAGAGTTTTATTTCTTAAGCTTTCTGCCTCTACGAGTGAGTCGATTTTTCCTAGCTTCAGCACGATTCCTTTGTTGGTTTGGCGCGACTTAAGTATCACGTGGGCGTGTTCGTCTATGTATATAGTTGCTCCAGAGATAAAGCGGTCTGGGGTATCTGAACTTACGGATACACTTACCTCTCCACGTAACCCTACAGGTTTAACTATACGACCTACTAAAATGAAGGTTTCATGCGGGGTTTTGGTCATTGCTTGACCCGAAAAGAGGCGAATAGGTTTAGAATTAGAAGAAAGGTAATCAGGTGGTACAGTGAATTAAATACTATACAATCTCCAAGCCAGCTCTGGTTCCCTCTTTTATTGCTGCAACTCTAATCAGGATTCTGATTGCTTCAGCAACTCTTCCTTGTTTGCCGATGATTTTCCCTTTATCTTCATCTGCAACCTCTAGGCGCAGTATAACCCGACCCTCATCTTCGGCAACTTCACTTACATTAACTTCCTCAGGTTTAGAAGCGAGGGACTTGGCTATGTATTCGACTAGTTCCTTCATTCCTTTAGCCCTTGTCTAGGATTCCTTTGCTTCTTAACATCCGCTCAACTGACTCGGATGGTTGAGCTCCCTTACTTAGCCATCTTTTCACTTTTTCCTCGTCAAAAAGAATAGTTGGTGGATCCGTCTTTGGATCGTAGTGGCCTACTTGCTCCAGAAAAGCTCCATCTCTTGGAGCTCGAATGTCTGCTACGACAACCCTATAGGCTGGTTGTTTCTTTGCCCCGACGCGCTTTAAACGAATTCTTACCACAAATCCCTCGAATCCCTGCTCATTAAATATATCTCCGAATTGTAATCTGAGCCAACTTGTCTGTCAATGTTAGCAGGTACTAAATCTACTTTCTCAAAGGGGGGATTTCACTATGTAAAGTGTGGAATCACCTCTTTTGCTAAGTATTTCATATGTTTTGCTATTTGCTCGTTAGGGGACTCTAGTTTGCAGACGAAATCTCGACAACCAGCTTCGATGAATTTTTCGATGCGTGGGATAAGTTCCTTTGCAGTGCCAATAAAATCATAATCAACTACGCGTTCAAGTGGAATTGGAGGTGCTCCTCGTGGTCCATATGCTCTCTTCAAAGCTTCTTCATAACTATCTCCAATGAAAAAGAAATTATTCAGGGACATTTTAATTGCTGCGGGGTCTCTTCCTGAAGATTTGGCTATTTCTCGTATTTCCTGAACACTTTCCCGATAACTTTCGATACTCATGTAGTACGGTATCCAGCCATCCCCATAGAGAGCAGCTCTGCGTATAGCCGCCGTACGGCTCTTACGACGGGGTTTTCCATCAGGCCCTAGTTCTTTGCCTCCGGGTCTTCCACCAATCCAAATAGGTATTGGTTTCTGGACGGGCTTTGGCTCCATAGTGATTCCATCTAGGTTAAAGAAACGTCCATGAAAATACACAGTTGGATCTGTCCAGAGTTTGCGCATTAACTGGATATATTCATCGGTACGAGGGCCACGTTCGTTAACTGGAATCCCGAATGCCTCGAATTGCTTTGCAAATTCCCCCCCAGGTCCTACTCCTAGAATAGTTCTCCCATTTGATAACATGTCCAAGGTAACGAGTTGCTTTGCGAGGCGAACGGGATGGGATAATGGAAGAACATATACAGCTGTCCCGAGCTTGATATGCTTCGTATGGCCGGCTATATAGCTTAGTAGAATATGTGGATCGTGTCCTGCCGATCTAGATGTCGGGGTATCTCCAGGCCATACCCCGTTAAAACCGAGTGAATCTGCTAGAATGGACAGTTCGACATGCTGAATGGGATGCATGTCCGTTCCCCAGCCAACCCCGAATGTGACTTTATCGTTCGTCATGATACCCTCTTCTATACATATTTCCTTAAGTAGATAGATTAGTATATAAGAGACGATATCACATAAGCTATTGAGGATGTATAAATGGGTATAATTCCAGAGTTTGATGTAGTTGTAGTTGGAGCTGGTAATTCCGCTATGTGCGCTGCTTTGGCAGCTCGTGAACGTGGGGCTAAGGTTCTGGTGTTAGAAAAAGCACCGTTCGAATGGCGTGGTGGAAACACTTATTTCACAGGTGGTGCTATCCGTTTCGCATTTGAAAACATGAAACAGTTTTGTGAACTTATCCCAGATCTCTCGAAGGCAGAACTTGATTCAATGATAGTGCCGGAATATCCAAACACTCAATTCTATAGTGACCTTATGCGAGTCACACAAGGTTTGGCTGATATAGAATTATCCCAGATACTTGTTGATCAATCATACTTTTCTATGTGTTGGCTTCGGGAGAAAGGTGTTCGTTTTGTACCATTGTGGGGAAGGCAATCGGCAAAGGTGGGGAACAAATACCAGTTTTGGGGAGGACTAAACTTAGAGGCGGTAGGTGGTGGTAAAGGACTTTCTGATAAACAGTTTAGTATAGCTGAAGAACATGGCATTCAGATTGAATACCAATCGAAGGTGATACGTCTTATTCAGAATTCTCAGGCGGCAGTTGTTGGCGTAACAATCAAAGATCAGAATGGATTTAGGGACATATTTTCTAAGTCTGTAATCTTGGCTTGTGGTGGATTTGAGGCGAATACCGAGATGCGATCTCGTTATTTAGGACCCGGATGGGAATTTGCCAAGGTACGTGGATCTCCTTATAACACAGGCGAAGGTATTCAGATGGCTCTAGATATTGGGGCACAATCTTATGGTAATTGGAGTGGGTGTCACGCAGTGGCTTGGGATATGAATGCGCCACCCTATGGAAACCGGAATATCACAGATCTATTTCAAAAGCATTCTTATCCATATGGCATAATTGTTAATATTGAAGGGAACCGGTTTGTAGATGAGGGGGCCGACTTTCGGAATTTTACGTATGCCCAGTATGGCAGAGAGATTATTATGCAGCCACAACGCGTTGCCTTCCAGATTTTCGATAAAAAAACCATACACCTTTTAAGAGATGAGTACAGTATTCCTCAGGTAACTAAAGCCCAGGCGAACACTATTCGTGAATTAGCTGAGAAACTTAGTATCGACCAGGATGCACTTGAACACACAGTAACTGAATACAATAATGCTGTGCAACCAGGCGAGTTCCATCCCGCAATTCTAGATAAGAAACACACCGTTGGAATAGAACCACCGAAATCAAACTGGGCTATACCCATAGATACACCCCCTTATCATGGGTTTGCTGTCACGTGTGGCATCACGTTTACATTTGGTGGGCTTAAAATAAACAAGAATGCACAAGTTCTGGATACGGAGGAACACCTCATACCAGGACTATATGCTGCCGGTGAACTCGTTGGCGGTTTGTTCTACCATGGTTACCCAGGTGGATCAGGATTATGTGCAGGTATTGTGTTTGGGAGAATTGCCGGAGAAAGTGCGGCAAAGGAGTTTTTAAGTTTGTAGGTCAGTATTTGTTGGGGCAAGAGTTCTAATTTCACCGAAATTCAGAGATTTTCTTAATAGGGTTTGAATAAATAGGTAGCATACCCCCTTATATATTCAAATTCAGTTGGTATGAGATTTTTGAGGCACGTTTTCCCGGGAGGATTTAGCTAGGAAAGGTTATGATCGTTGTTATGGAGAAGCGAGATGATGCGATACGAGATGTTGTTGGTATTGGCAACGCAATAGTTGATATTTTGGCTTTTGCCGATCAAGCATTTTTGACAAGAAATAACCTAGTTAAAGGTTCAATGCTTTTGGTTGATGTGGAGCGGGCGGTGGCTATATATGAAGCTATGAAGCCTGTCTTAGAACTTCCTGGAGGGTCTGTTAGTAATACGATGGCAGGGATCGCATCCCTCGGTGGAACGGGATCCTATATAGGAAAAGTACATAAGGACAAATTAGGCGAGGTATTCCGTGAGGGGCTTGAATCAATTGGTATTGGTTTTACTACTACACCCTCGTTATACGATGTGCAGACTGCTCGATGTCTAGTTATTGTTACCCCTGACGGGCAACGTTCGATGGCTACTTATCTTGGTGCATGCGCTGAGCTTGGGCCAGACGATGTAGAGGCTGAAATAATATCAGGTCATCGTTTGACATATTTGGAGGGCTATTTATGGGATGCTCCTATGGCCAAGGAAGCCGTAATCAAAGCTGCTAAATTGGCTCACCGTTATGGCTGTCAGGTGGCTTTGACTCTCTCTGATTCATTATGTGTTGATCGTCACAGGGAATCTTTCCGAAATTTTATTCAAAATCACGTAGATATTTTATTTGCAAACGAAGAGGAGATCACTTCCCTTTATGAAACAGATAAAATTGATGTTGCAGTAGAACTTGGTCGTCAGGAATGTAATCTTCTTGTAGTGACCTTGGGTGCTCAAGGGTCACTAATTGCTTCAGGAGATAATTTATCTAAGCTTGACTCTATTCCTGTCAGTCAGGTTGTTGATACCACAGGGGCAGGAGATTTATATGCTGCCGGGTTTCTTTTCGGGATAACCCACGGTTATGATCCCGTAGTGAGTGGTAGGATGGGTGCCGTTGCCGCTGCAGAAATAATTAGCCATGTAGGTGCTAGGCCTGAAGAGAGTCTTTCGAAGTTAATAACCTCACCATTTGACTGAGTGAATATCGTTTGTGCAAGGGTATATCACGTTAGCGGTTGCCAGTAACGACGACCAGACCTGCGTATAAAATATCCAAAGGTATTAGCGAAATGCCCAGCTCCTACTAAACTCCCATTTTTTTCTATTTGGTCTAAGATTGTTTCACGTGTTTCCCTTGCCTGTTTTTTGTCCATATCGAATAATATCTCCCACGCAGTTTCCTGTCCTTGGAAAGGGAAATGTGTCACATCTCCTAATATTATTCCCTGTTGGTTGTTTGATAGAATTGAGATGCTCATATGGCCAGGTGTGTGGCCCGGGGTAGGGATTAGACTAATTTCTTTTGTGATCGCTTCCTTGCCTTCGACGAGATGCAAATTCCCTAGCTGTTCGAGTGGTTTTATCGAGTCATTAATATATTGGAAGCGTCCATAATTCCTCTCCTGATTAAAATGCTCCCAATCCACCTTCGGTAAGTAGTAACGGGCTTTAGGGAAAGTTTGGTATGGTTGGCTATTCTTCCAGGTGATATTCCAACCTACATGGTCTGGGTGAAGATGAGTGTTTATCACAATGGTAATTTGGTCGTTGGATAATCCATTTCTGTGTAGCTGATCTATAAGGGTTCCGGGCAGATTTGGACCCATACCTGTATCAACCAAAATCGTTTCTGTACCAGAATTTATGATGAAACTGCCATACTTATAATTGATCGTACCATTTGGGGATACTGTGTCAGAATAGTTTAATAAATTTGCTACAGGTACTTCGGGGAAAAGGTCTGTAACTTGCCTTTTACCGATACCGTCAGAAAGTGCAAGGATATGAACATTTCCTATTGAGATTTCGTCACGTTTTGTTTCCATGATTTACCTTAATCTAGAAAACATCTAAAGTGAATCTTGATCCTTCGGATGTTTCTTTGAAATCAAATACAGAATTATCCAATTTGTCTGCTAATTGGATGTCTATTAAGAGTACTGGATGTTCTTCTGACTCTATCACTATGCCTTCTATATCTTTATCACCGATCACAATTCCGAAATCACCATCTCCAGTCCATACTGGAGGAATTGAGAGGAGTAACGTTTGGTTGTCAGATAGTGATTTCGCATCGAGTATTCGTTTAAGTTCTCGCTTTGCGTTATCGGTGACATTTATCATACGTTTTACTCCTTCAGATCAATAATTCCTATCAAACAATATGCATTATCCTATCTTTTTCTGTTTTTTTCTTCCAATTATCCAGAGAGAGCCCATAATTGCTATAAGGCTAATACCCCCTCGGAGGATTGATTTGTCCTCGCGTACATAGGGCTTGTCTTCTTTGGTTGTGGCTTCTAGAGTAGGTCGCGTCTTAATTTGTGTGTTATCCGTTGTGACCTCGTTAGCTATCATCCTTGTTCCTAGCACTGATTCTGGTATCCATCCAAATCGATTATTATAGCCGGTTGCTTCAGCCCATACCCAACCATATTCCTTTCCGAGACTCATTTTGCGTGTTGCTTTTTTATAATCTGGAAGATATACCAGAGTGGCGACATGACCTGGTGTGAGAACCAAAGCTGACCGGTATCCTGATGCTTTATACATCACGGCAAGTAGAATTGCACTGTCTTCACAGTCACCTTTCCCGGATTTCTCTTTTAGGATATTTAGGGCCAGTTCGTCTGCATTTTGAGCAAATTCATTTCTTCCGAACTGATCCGAATCGGATGTGTACACTACATTATCGCGTACAAACTGAAAAATTTTTTCAGCACGTTGATACCTGTCCGGATATTTTTTACGGAAATTCAGCCCAAGCTCCCAAGCCAAATCCGTATTCTTACCTAAGCTTTCATTGACTATAATTGGTGTGAATCCTGTGATTGACGTAAAGGATTGCTGGTGTTGTGGTGGATTTGCGAATCGTATCCTTAAGAAGCCATTTTCTCCCAAAGAGTTTGTACGGATGATTCCCCAGTGATCTATAACTTCTCCGTTCCGTGCGAAGAATTGATCCGACACGGTTGCATCTGTAACCTGTGGTTGAGAGAGGGTTAGCGTTAATATTGTCAATAACAGAATCGGTAGGGATCGGCTGATGTTCATAAAGTTTGTTATATCGGAGAGTTTAATGCGGCGTGGAGAACAAGTCCAAAAAATACGAGGTAACTAAAGATATAGATTCCGATCGCCTGAGGGTCATTCTCAATTTTAATAAACGATATCTTTGGAGTTGCCTTATCTAAAAAGAGGAATAGCCCAATTATCAGGGCTAGACTTACGAGAAAGCTAGCAGCTATTAGTCCGAGCCTTCTGAAATCGAGAAGGTTCTCTAGAATTGGGCCTCCTATAACCCCCGGAGACGTGGCGCCTCCATGGATTACTAGACCCATAAGTAAGAAAAATCCCGCGATAAACCATGCGGTTGCAATTGGGCTTTCCCCTATCCGTTCTCTTTCGTGGAGTGGAGTGAGTTTGTCAATAATTCTTATCCCTAACCAGGCTAATAGTCCCGATATAAAAACTAAGACTCCTATTTTTAAAAGCCATAGCAGTAAGGTTAAGTAGTAAGGTTCAGTTGTACTTAAATCGAGCATGTTTAAAGTATTCCTATGAGTTTTGTCTGTAATCCTAGTTCTTCATTAGCTTAAAGGTCAAGTTGAGAATTGACTTTGAGCAATAAGGGGATTGTGGAGAATTGATTTTTTGGGTATTTTTAATCGTGTTAGAATACGTTCATTCTTTTGGGCCCTATCAGGAGGAAAACATGAGGATAGGTTTTATAGGTTTAGGAATTATGGGTGGGAGCATGGCCTTAAATATATTACGTGGCGGTTTAGAGCTAACAGTCCACGATCTACGACGAGATTTGGCATTTCCCCATTTGAAAGAGGGTGCTAATTGGGCAGATTCTCCGCGGCAAGTTGCCGAAACTACCGATGTGGTGTTTACCTCGCTGCCTGGTCCAACTGAGGTCGAACTGGTCGCACTCGGAGATAATGGGATTCTTGCAGGGATGAATGCTGGTAAAACACATATCGATTTGAGTACCAATTCCCCGGCGGTTATTCGTAATATTTATGACGTATTTTTGTCTCAAGGTAATCACGTGTTAGATGCTCCAGTTAGTGGTGGCCCAGCTGGTGCTGAATCTGGAAAACTTGCTTTGTGGGTTGGTGGTGATCAAACAGTTTACGAAAGATGTAAATCTATTTTGGACCTAATAGGTGATAATGTATTTTATGTTGGCCCTAGTGGATCTGGCTCAATAGCTAAGTTGGTCCATAATTGTGCGGGCTATGCCGCACAATGCATCGTTACAGAGACATTTACGATGGGGGTTAAGGCTGGTGTTGAGCCACTTGCTCTTTGGGAGGCTGTTCGGCAAGGATTTTATGGACGTAGAGGTTTGTTCGATGCTGGATTACCCGAACATCTTCTTCCGGGGAAGTTTGATCCACCAGATTTCGCCCTAAAATTGGCTCGGAAAGATGTGGATCTTGCTTTATCTGTTGGTAAGGAACTTGATGTTCCGATGAGGTTGTCCCACCTTGCTCTTGAGGAATTAACTGAGGCAGTCAATCGAGGTTGGGGAGAGCGAGATTCCCGTGTTGCAATGCTCTTACAAGAGGAGCGGGCAGGTGTTGAGGTAAGGTCTTCTCAGGAGGATGTGGAGAGAGTGCTTAGAGGGTAACTAGTCGATATTCCAGCTATTTATTCACGACTTGACTGTTTGTTCTTTTTGCAGTCTCATTTTTGGAAATCGAGCAATTACTAAAACTGCAAAAAGAAGTGCCATGAAACTCATCAATAATAGGGCAATAGGGGCTCCGAATAGTTCAGCCGTTATTCCTAATAGAAGCATCCCAACTGGACCGCTAGTCATAAGGACATATCGGATTCCCATAATACGCCCTCGCATATAGTCGTGGGATTCCATTTGAACTAATGTGATGTTACTGGTTAGAGTTATTTGGATAATAATTCCGACAAAGAATATTGTAATCACACCAAGTATCAAAATTGGTGAAAGAGCAAAAAGAGTTAATATAGGACCCATAGCGACTGCACCTATAATGAGAAATCTCCTAATCCTTTTTGCATTACTAAGAAATGCTAGCATCAATGCTCCAATGAGCGATCCTGCTCCTGCCCCGCTTCCTAGCATACCTAATCCGTTGGGACCTGTATTAAAGACATCTCTTGCGATTACTGGCAGAAGGGTTAAGTAGGGTGTAGCGAATGCAGATGCGATTAACGCAATTAGCAGAAGGCCAATCATGCTTGGATTGGCTAATACGTATGTAGCTCCTTCCGAGAGGTCCTTAACAAATGATTTATTCTCGGTTCGATTGGGATTGTTTTCACGAGGGGGAATGTTCAACATCAGGAGGAATATAAACCCCGGGATAAGTATAAGGCTACCGATTAGAAGCGCTATACCTATCGAAAAGGAATCGATTACATACCCGGCTAGCATAGGTCCGAACAAAAGAGATGCACTTATAAGCATCGTGTAAAGTGCCATTCCGTTAACAACGTTCTTTTCGCCCACTAAGTTTGGTACTAGAGATGGCCTTGTAGGCATTATTAGTCCGAAAGCGATACCGTTTAGAGTAGTAAGAAAGAAAACATGCCAAACTTGTGTTAGATTTTGGATTTCAATAATCGCAAGGATTAGTAGTGTCAGGAAAGTGGCGGTTTCCCCCACGAGCAGAATTTTTTTTCGGTCAAATCGATCAGCTATAACTCCTGTGAAAGGAGAGGCTAGTGATCCAGGTATGAATGCAATTGCATTGACTGTAGTGACTAAGAATGGGGAGTTTGTCATATCTAGAATCAGCCACCCACGCGTTAATAGCATCATTGAAAAAGAAACTTGAGATATAAAAGATGCTATCCAAAACATACAAAATGGTTGAGATGTAAATGATCTTAGTGGGCCGTTTCTTAAATATGAAATAGGTGTTTTAACTTCCATCTTCTATCACTTTGGGAGAATAGCGAATACGGGCTCAAACGCAAGAAGTGATTGTTAGTTAGAAGTGGCTTTTCCATTTAAACGTTGGCCGAATTTCACTATGATTCCTTCGGCCTCTTCTACTATTCTGCGCATCACTTCTGATGCAGAGAGAACTTCTTTGATAAGTCCTGAAATTTGGCCTGCATGAACCTCTCCATTTTCTAAGTCACCAAACACTTCACCTCTAATTCGTCGGTGTAATGCGTATGTATTTAATGCTTGATTGTCTGTTCTACCCAAGTCTCTTAAAAGGTATGAGGTTTCCTTGGTTGAACCGTCACTTAGGTAGGATGCGATCTCCTCGATAGAAGCCCCAGACGTTTCCATTTCATAGAGTTTGTTAGCGAAAGGGGTTTTTATAGATCGCAGAATATCCCCTAGGAACTCTCCTCGGCGTACGGTATCAGTGTCTGACGCGTTTACTACTGCCATCTTATGATTTTGGTGAGTAGCAGATTCTTCAGTTGCTAGGAAACGTGTTCCCATGCGCACTCCTTCAGCACCTAGGGATAATGCTGCTACGATTCCTCGACCATCTGCAATACCACCGCAGGCAATTATTGGTATGTTTACTGCATCAACACATTGAGGTACACCAGCAAATGTAGTGGTTTTTTCGACACCTCCCGGATCGTGTCCGCCACCTTCGTACCCAGACATGATAAATGCATCTATTCCTAAGCGCTCGCAGGTTTTCGCGTGCTTTACAGAGGACCCCATTTGGATAACCTTGAGCCCATGAGTCTTGTAGAACTCTGTTTGCACTCCAGGGTGTCCTCCTGAATTGACAACAACCTGAACACCTTCTTCCACGACCATCTTCATGAATCCTGGGTGTGGTCTACTAAAAAGTCCGAAGGGCTTATCGGTAAGTGATTTGACTTGTCGAATTGCATTTCTTGCCCACTTGACTGGGTCGCTATCCCACTGTTCGGGAGTAGGGAGCTCATAGCCAGGTTCGGCTACTGTCCCTTCGGCTTGTGCTAGTTGGTTTGCGAGGACACCAAGTCCACCGGCATTCGAGACAGCAGCAACCAGTCTCGGGCCAGAAGTCCATCCCATAGGAGCCTGTATTATAGGGTATTCTATCCCAAGTAAGTCACAGAGACGGGTATGCAAAAGGTTTTTCATTAATCTTTTTCCTTTCTCAATGTAATTTAGATTGTCGTCTAGTTCAAAACTTTCTTTTAAGGATGCTTGTGGAGCTGACGGGACTCGAACCCGTTACCTCGTCGTTGCGAACGACGCGCTCTCCCAGATGAGCTACAGCCCCGCGTATTTAGATACTACTTCCTTCACCGATTTTAGAACGGCCTATCAGTAGTGTCAAACAGAGGTTTCGATAGCTACCCTCTGTTTATTTGTTGTAGTAGGGGAAGTAGGTTAATCGAAATGTCTTTGAGTTTTGGCAACATCCCAGATTTGGTCATGTTTGTGTGAAGGGGAGTTATTGATATGCAGTTGCGCCGACGAATTGCCCATATGTCGGTTCCTTTGCGTATCTGTAATTTTGGCTTCTCTCGACTGATCCAGTAATAAGGCCGTTTGCCGTCGTTCTCCTCGATCACATCTCCCAGAAATGATGTCTGGGCAAGTCGTGTTATCTCAATTCCTTTTATCGTGTCACGTGGTATGTTCGGCACATTGATATTGAGTAAAATTGGTTCTATAAAGATGTCTTGTTGAGACTGTTGGATTAAACCTTTTAGAAACTCGGCTGCAGTATCGAAACTGGTTGGTTTTAGAGCGGTTACTGAGATTGCGATCGATGGTATTCCCCTTGAGTAACTTTGGAGTGTAGCACCGACTGTACCTGATACTAATACGTCTGTTCCTATGTTTGCACCACTGTTAATTCCAGACACCACAAGGTCTACTGGGCCAACCAATTTCTTGAGGGCGAGTATTACACAATCCGCAGGTGTACCTTCTACAGCGTACGTGGGTATTTTATGTGTTCCTATCTTAACTTTTCTGGCACGGATAGGGCTATTTAGTGTTATAGAACCGCCTGAACCGCTCATTTCTCTATCTGGTGCTACAACCACCACTTCTCCAATAACCTTGAGGGATTCTATAGCCCTCCAAAGTCCATCGGAGTAGATCCCGTCGTCGTTTGTTACCAAAATTTTCAAACTATATCCTCTAACAGAATATTGTCTATCAGCCGTGCTTTACCAAAGCGGACTGCTACTGATGCCATGGCAGGTTCATTAACTATGCTCAATTCTTCAAGGTCAACCATGTCGGCGATGCTAACGTAGTCAATTTTGGCTAATGGTTCATTTTGTATAAATCTTCGTATTTCTTGGCGTAGTATGTTCCCGTTTCGTTCTCCACTTTGCCATAGCTGATCAATGTGACATAGTGAACGAAAGATTACTGGGGCAGCTTGGCGTTCTTGGCTCGAGAGGTATAAGTTACGGCTACTAAGTGCGAGCCCATCAGCTTCCCTTATGGTAGGCACCGATCTAATTTCAGTAGCTAGATTAAGATCTTGAGTAAGTCGTTTGATCACTAGTAACTGTTGGCCGTCTTTTTGGCCGAAATAAGAACGGGTGGGGTTGACGATTGAGAAGAGCTTTGTGACAACTGTTGCGACGCCACGAAAGTGTTGCGGTCTTTGTATGCCTTCTAGTCGTGATGCTATTTGATCTACGTTCACGTATGTGGAATGTCCGGTTGGATAGATTTCCTCCACTGTTGGTGCAAAGATTATGTCTACAGATTCATCTTCTAACAATTTAATGTCACGGCCTATATCCCTTGGATAAGTGGTTAGGTCTTCTCCTGGATTAAATTGTTTTGGGTTCACGAATATTGAGACTACTACGACCGCATTCTCTTTTTTGGCTTGCCGTGCAAGAGCTATATGGCCAGCGTGTAGATAACCCATTGTTGGAACCAGACCGAGATGTCCATCAATAGCCTCACGTTCTTCTCTCATTTGGGCGATGGTAGTAAATAATTTCATTGGAATTAGTAAAACTAAACCATAAGCTTTTATATCTATATAGGCGTCGTTTCGAGTTCTGCTAGGATTGACTCATCAATGGAAAAGCTTTCCTTTTCAGTTGGAAAAGTGCCTTTTCTCACATCATTTATGTATCTTGCGATGGCTGTCTTAGTAGTATTCGCTAAAAGAGCATATTGTTTCGCATGTTTAGGGAGGTAATCGGAAATTCCGAGTAAATCATGAATAACCTGAACTTGTCCATCACAGTGTACGCCAGCACCTATTCCGATTGTTGGTATAGACAAACGGTTTGAGATAATACGAGCAAGGGGAGCCGGGACCGCTTCTAATACCACAGCAAATGCACCCGCTTTTTCAAGTGCTTGAGCATCCCCAAGAAGTTTCGCCGCAGCTTCCGGAGTTTTTCCCTGTACTTTGTATCCCCCCAGTTGATTAACTGATTGTGGTGTTAGTCCAATATGACCCATTACTGGAATTCCGGAATCTATAATTTGTCTTACAGTATTGGAGATTGACTTACCCCCTTCTAACTTTACGGCTTGTGCACCACCTTCTTGTATAAGTCGACCGGCGTTTTGGATTGCAGTAGGGATATCGGTTTGATAGCTCATAAATGGCATATCACCAACGATAAGTGCTTCGGTTGATCCACGAACTACTGCCTTAATGTGGTGAAGCATATCGTCCATCGTAACTGATGTGGTTGACTCGTACCCGAGTACTACCATTCCAAGACTATCCCCAACCAAAATCATAGGTATCCCTGATGCCTCTACTAATTTGGCAGTAGGGTAATCATAGGCCGTTATCGTTGGGATTCGTTCTCCATTTCGTTTCATCTCTCGAATATTTGTTACAGTTACTCGCCTTACCATTTTTGTTACCTTCCCATCCTTACTACAGGTGTTGTACTTAGGGGTTTTCATTTATTGGTATCGCCCGGACTATTTGGGGAAGATGGGGCGCTCAAGACGATTTCCATATCGGTTGCCTGCTTATCACTGATTGATCCTTTGTTAAGAGTCAAAGTTACCATTCGAAGTCCCAGTTGTTGGTATAAAGGGAGCGCTTCAGGCATGTTTTCTGCTAGTGCCTCCATATGCTTCTTTAAGGTATTTACATCTCCCCTTGTGATTGGACCTGTAGCTACTAGACCTGATTCTTGCTGTTCCATACCCCTTAACGTTCCTTTAGCTAGAGATAGAACGGCTTGCTTGGTTTCCTTTTCTGAAAACCCCATTATCTCCCAGAGCCCGTAGGTAGTTTCTATCAGTGTTGTTAAGAGCCCACAGCCCATGACTGCAGCCGTATGGTATAGGGGGCGGTCCTTTGGTGATATTGTGATTGCCTTGCACCCTAAATCTTTCACCAATTTTCCCAGCCAGGTTTTTAGTTCCTCGGATCCTTCTATAGCGAACACTGAACCAGGAAGCGATGCAGTTGCATCAAGACCTTTTGGGAACGTTTGATAGGGATGGAGTGATCCGATCATAGCTCCCTTTTTCTCCGCACTTTCCAGAGGTTTTAGTGATAGTACGCCGCTACAATGGATAACACCTTGACCTTTTTGCCATGGCAATTTAGCGCTAACACTCTTAATAGAGTCATCAGGCACAGTCATAATGACTATTTTGCAAGTTTCCACTACATGCAACGATGAAGTTTTTGGACTACAGCCAGGTATGTTTAGAGCAAGACTTGCTGCCGATTCGTAAGATTGACTAGCAATGGAGATTATTTTGTACCCTGCTTTATGCATTGCCAATGCCAAGGTGTTTGCTGTTCGTCCTGCACCGATAAAACCGATAGGTTCATCAGGCTTAAGCATTTTTGATCTCATTTATGCAGGGTACTGTGTCAACTGTAGTTGCTTTGGTAACCGCTCTCACAATTGCTTTTGCTACTGCTTGGGTGGCAGCAATCCCTAGTCTATTGTATTCATTGTGGTCTAGCGGCTGTGTTCTTCCTCCGGTTCCGGCTGCAAAAATCACATCTCCATCCACCATTGTATGGCTTGGCCGTATAGTTATTGCTATTCCATCTTGACTGACCATAGCCAAGCGGTTCGCTTGTTCCTTAGTAAGGGTGGCGTTAGTTATTACGATACCTATGGTTGTGTTAACGGGAGTTTCTTTTTGGACTTCCTCGAATCCTGGTTTAGTCATTATGGAGACGGTATCGAGAAATCCTTTTCTATCCTCCTGTAGTGGGCCTGCTATGGTGTTACCAGTTTCTGGGTCTATTAATCCACCAGCTGCATTTACTACCATAATTGCCCCTACTAGCAAACCATTACCAAGGTCTAGGCAAGTTGTTCCGATCCCACCCTTTACGGCACGTTTCATTCCGAAAAGTTTACCCAAGGTTGCACCGGTGCCAGCACCTAAACTTCCTTCAGGAACTATATTTGAGGATGCTTGTTTACAAGCTTCATAAGCATCTTTGCCTGTTGGTCTTACAAGGTGTGTACTAAGTCCAAGGTCGAATATAATTGCCGCTGGAACTATAGGTATAACCGCAGGGCCTATTTGGAATCCCAAGCCTTGTTCCTCCAGGTACTGCATTACACCAGAGGCGGTATCAAGACCATAGGCTGATCCACCACTTAAAACTATGCCATGGATTTTCTCGATCAGATTGCCAGGGCGCAAGAGGTCTGTTTCCCTTGTTCCCGGCGATGCTCCCCGTACATCTACTCCGGCTACTGCCCCTTTTTCAAATAGAATAACTGTACAACCCGTAGCATGCTTCAGGTCGGTGTAATGGCCTACTTTGATGTCTGGTATGCCAGTAATACTTTCAATCATGGCGCAAAAAAGCGCCTTCTTGGGCCCGCCAAGAAAGGCGCTTCTCCTGAATCGATTGCATCTTCACCGTCTCGGTCTTCACAGATCCAAGCGGCGGTCTTCTTTTAATCCTCATTGTATCGCTTACCCCCTTACTAGGTGGGCTGCATTTTTAATCATACATATGTTTAGCAATCTGGGTCAAGTGTATAAACGTACATTATATCAGTTCGCGTATTTGTGTTCGGAAATCGCTGATATGGTTTTCATAGGGTTCTCGCATTTTGATCAGTAGTTTTATTCTTTGTGCTTGGTACTCGGGTCGCGCCTCTATCGGGCCTATATCAACCGGACCTTGCGTACCTGTTCGTTCTTGTGCTAGATGTTCTAACTGTTCTTGGAGCATTGGTTTCATTTGTTCTATCGCTTCTTCAACTTGCTTATGATAGAACTGGAGATACTGATTCCATACGTAGTGAACACGATCTGAAATTTCCTTTAACGGTTCACCTATTAAGTCTATTAAACCGTTTAACGCCCTTTCTCCAGTTTGCAACGTTGATTCATTTTCAGGGACCCGAATTGCTTCCACCAAAATTCCAATGATTCCTTTGGTTAGATATGGTTTCGCTAATTCTTCAACCTCAATAATGTCCTTGATAGACGCACCCTCTCTTGATGCTAAGAATAACCCAGCTAATCTCTTTCCCTCAGGGGTCCATTTCCATTGCAGACGTTCTTCGTTAGTTGGAGGAGGAAGCTGGTCTGCTTTTTCCATCGCCTTTTCGAATGCGCTTTTGATTTTATTCACCGGTTTGGATTTATCTCTTGCTTCCAATCAATTCCTCTTTCTTGCTTCTATAATTATTTGATATTTTAGATAATGCTACGTTGCATTCTACTAAACAATGCAAAACCAGCAGTTGCGAAAGAGATTCCCGACGACATGTAGAATGCAGCTTTTATATTTATTGCATCAGCCAGAACGCCTGCTATGCTAGGTGCTAGGCTTGAAAAAACAACTGTAGCCCCAAATACTAAAGATACCACTGTAGCTGGGACATCATCATCTGATATATCTAAAGCAGCTGCTAGAATGATAGACATAAGGGGAAAGTTGAATGCGCCCATTAACATCATTGCGGTCAGTAACGTATTGATATTTGTTGTGAAAGGAATAGCAACGATAGTGATCCCTAATATTATCATACTTGGCAGTATTACAGCTTTTCGGCTGTATCGGTCGGAAAGGAACCCCATCACTGGCTGAGACACAATTCCGGATACTTGAGCAATAGATAGAAATCCTGATGTGGCGAGTGAAGAGTAACCAAGGTCCTCCCTTAGATATATAGGTAAAAAGGTATAGAAGGATGTTTGTGCAGAAATAAACCCACCGGTTATGATAAGGACAATGATCATTGCACGGTGGCGCAATACGCCTCGTACGGAGTTGATATACATACTGAATGAGCGTGTATGACTAAATTCCCCCCTCAGGCCTTTGAGAGCTAATCCAACGAGTATCGCCATAGCAACGCTAGGGATTATGCTTAGTTGTAATACGGTTCGCCAGATAAAGAAACCGAGTAATACCGCAGTACTAATTGGTCCCAAAGCTTCTCCAATGCTTCCACCAGTACCGTGCATGGCTAAAGCGAATCCCCGACGGTCAATGAATTTTTGAGAAAGGGCAGTTATTGCTGGAGGGTGCCAGAACGATATTGCCATTGCGCCGAAACTAGCCATAGCTACCAATAGCCAGTAATGACTGACTGAACCAAGCAGAAAGTGAAATATACCTACGCCAAGAATGCCAAAACCAAGGATGGCTCTCCAATGGTGGTTATAACGGTCTGCAAGATATCCTGCCGGGAAATTCCCTAACCCATTTCCAATTCCGCGAAAAGTTGAAAGAGTTCCAACGGCAGAGTTGCTTAGTCCCATGGCGGTCTTGAGTTCAGGTAGAATTATGAAGAAACCAGAGTTAAATATGTGCTTTACCCCGTGGCCGAGGGTTAACACGAAACCCATGAATATTGGATTTGGTTCGCCTGGACCAGAGGTGGAGATTCTATGTGAAAAGGCCGAACGTTTCATTCTAACCTCTAGCTAATCTGTTTATTTGACTCAGCTTTGAAACAGATGTCTTGGATTTTGGCATTTAAATAGTTTATTGTCATTAAACCTTAGTATTAGTAGTTGTTGTGAGGGTGAAGTTATTATCCATTAATCGCTTATCCTACATCGTACAAAGTTGAGCCACAACTACTAATACTGCTAGGTTCCCAAGATCATTTTTATAAATATTTATTAGCGAATATGTATTATGAAATGCCTTTTCAGTAGCCTGATATGTTCAGAATTTCAGACCACTAGTCCTTTGCATATGCCAATATACGAGTCTGAATACAGGTTAAATCTTCGAAGAGAGAAAAGCCGTGAGGCCATTTCTTTTGCCATGGAATCTCGTTGGAAGGAAGCCGTGGATATAAATAGGTCTACCATTGAGTTTTCCTTTGACTATATTGAGGCTAATAACCGACTTGCCAAGGCCCTTTTTGAACTAGGTAATTATCCCAGAGCACGTCTCGCTTCCCATCACTCCCTTAAACTTTTTCCTCGGAATGTTATTGCAAAGAAAAACCGTACTAGATTGGATGCATTGGATAGACAAGGGCATGATTTTCGAAGAGGGGCATAAGGTTAGCCAACGACAGTTTCTTGATGAAACTGGAAAGGCAGTGGTTACTATGCTTGAGGAGCTTCCTGAAGAACATATACTTACTTTGGTCACTCCCGATGATTCGGTGTCACTTGCTGTTGATGAGAGTCATTTAATTGTTCGCAGTGACTTTTCGGAATACTTTGGTCGCGTTTCTGGTAAGCTTGCTGTGCGTCTTGTACGGTTAATTAAAGGTGGGAACAAATACGAAGTTGCGATCGGTGGTCCAGAACCAGACCCAGAGGATGGAGATACTGACTAACGAATTTTCCAGCAGGTCTTAGATTTGATCTCTGTGGTATTCCTGAGGGATTAATGGATTTTGCTGAAGTTTGCGAGAAATAATGCTTAAAGCACCCCAGATAATGATTGTAGCGAAAGACCAAACTGCGGCTCGTCCGTTTCGGGACATGATAGAAGCCATTGGGGCTAAGACGAAGCTTTTTACACGTGGTGTTCCTGGGAGAGTATCAGAGTTATTGAATGGCTCAAACGCTCTGATGCTTACTTGTAGTATTGGCCAAGAATTTGAAGAAGCCGATTGTCGTGAGGAAATTGCACTTTTGCGCGACGCGTTAAACCAAAACCTTCCAATTCTTGCAATTTGCACTGGAATGCACCTTCTAAACGTGGCCTTTGGCGGTTCGTTGATTCAGAATATTCCTGGACACAGTGGGAGTATTGCTTTTGATGGGACAGTCGAACCTATTTTCCATACAACATATCTCTCTCCGGGTTCAAAATTAGCAGCGATTCTCGGTTCTGGAGGATTTGTTCGGCTTAATAGTATTCACAAGCACGGGTTGCGTGAACCACAGAAATCCCCTGAACTTATGGCTACTGCCTACTCCGTGGATGATGGGATAATAGAAGGGCTGGAAAGCCCTGCTCATGACTGGGTGATTGGGGTACAATGTCATCCTGAGCGAAAAAGAGAAGTTCCAGGCTCTTTCCGAAGGCTTTTCCAAGCTTTTGTAGAACGTGCGGAATCTCGTCTTTAAGCGTTGATTTTCTACCTGTATTTTGATATAATTGCGCCGTGAATCCACCTGATTTCACCTTCAGCATAAGCATGGTGGTTTGGTGGGTAAAGGGACACCTCCAGCACAAGGAGGCTTGATGGCCACCGGAATCGTTCGCCCAGTCAATATCGAAGACGAGATGCGTAGTTCTTATTTGGACTACGCTATGAGTGTGATCGTTGCACGAGCTCTTCCTGACGTTCGTGATGGTCTTAAACCTGTTCATCGCCGTATTTTATATGCGATGGAAGAGATGGGTATGCGTCCTGGCACTCCATATAGGAAAAGTGCTCGTATTGTTGGAGAGGTTCTCGGTAAATATCACCCACATGGTGATTCTCCTGTTTATGATGCGATGGTGCGTCTTGCTCAAAACTTCTCGCTCCGATATCCACTAATTGATGGGCAGGGTAACTTTGGAAGTGTAGATGATGATCCTCCTGCAGCGATGAGGTATACGGAAGCTCGTTTGTCTCGTATAGCTTTAGAAATGCTTGTGGATATTGATCGAGATACGGTTGAGTTTACTCCTAATTTTGATGGTTCCCTGAACGAACCAACCGTTCTTCCTGCTAGGTTGCCTAATCTTCTCGTTGCTGGTTCGTCAGGTATTGCCGTTGGGATGGCTACAAATATACCGCCTCATAACCTTAGTGAAGTTTGTGACGCTATTACTTGTCTAATCGATGATCCTGATGCAGATATGGATCGTTTGATTGAATGTATCCGTGGTCCAGATTTTCCCACCAGTGGAATAATACTTGGTACTCAGGGGATCCGGGATGCATATGAGTTTGGTAAGGGTAAGGTGGTAGTTCGGGCAAAAACGGACATTGAGGAGTCTGATCGTACTAATCGCTGGAATATCGTCGTAACCGAGTTGCCGTACCAAGTGAACAAAGCAAGTCTTGTGGAAAAGATTGCTCATTTAGCTAAAGATAAGAAAGTTGATGGTATATCGGACATTCGTGACGAATCCGATCGGCAAGGTATGCGGGTTGTGATAGAGCTTCGACGGGATGCCCAGGTACAGAGAGTTCTGAATAATCTTTATAAGCATACATCTTTGCAATCTGCGTTCCATATAAACATGTTAGCTTTGGTAGAAGGTCAACCTCGTGTTCTTTCCTTGAAGTTGATGCTTCAGTACTACATCGATTTTCGTATCGAAGTGGTTCGGCGTCGCGCTAGTTATGAAATAAAGAAGGCAAAAACCAGAGCTCATATACTAGAGGGGCTTCGGGTAGCACTGGAGAATCTGGATGACATCATTGAATTGATTAGAGCTGCTGATGATGCTGATCATGCAAAGCAAGTTCTAATCGAGAAATTTTCATTAGATGAGGAACAAGCACAAGCAATTTTGGATATGCAACTCAGGCGTATATCTTCTTTGGAGCGACAGAAAATTGATGAAGAATACAAGAATCTTACAAAGTCTATTGCAGACTTAGAATCCTTGCTAGCCGATCCAGGGAAGGTTTTGGCAGTTATCAAGGATGAAACTAAGAAATTAAAAGAGGGCTTTGGAGATGACCGCCGTACTGCGATTTCCCAAGAAGGGCCAACAGATTTTACTCAAGAGGAGCTGATTCCTCATCAAGAAGTGGTTATCACTCTGAGTCAACGTGGTTACATCAAATGTATTCCTACCAATGTATATCGATTGCAACACCGTGGTGGTAAGGGAGTTAGAGGTCAGGCGACTCGAGAAGGGGATGATGTCAAGCATATCATGGTGAATGATAATCATGATGTTGTACTTTTCTTTACTAATATGGGGAGGGTCTACAGAACAAAGGTTTATGATCTTCCCCCAGATACGTCTCGAGCTACTCGTGGTATGCCTTTGGTTCAGATTCTCCAACTTAAACCGGATGAATCTGTTCAGACCATGCTTACGGTTTCTTCCATGCAGGAGGAAGGTGATCTGTTTTTTGCTACAAGGATGGGTGAAATTAAAAGGATGGCCTTGGCGGCCTTGGGGAATATAAGAGTCAATGGAATTAATACTATAGATTTAGAGCCTGGTGATGAGCTCATTTCAGTATGCCATGGGTCTGAGGATGATGACTTAATCATGGTGAGTAGTCAAGGTATGTCTATACGTTTTCCAGCAGGACAGGTAAGGAGAAGCTCTCGTGTTGCAGGAGGTGTTAGAGGTATCAGACTTAGAGATGAAGATGTGGTTGTCGCTATGGATGTTGCGGAGCCAGAAGGGCAGCTTTTAGTTGTTAGCCGACGTGGTTATGGAAAACCAACGGCTTTAGATCGCTATCGATTGCAATCTCGAGGTGGCTATGGACTTAAAACCTTCCGTCTTACCTCGAAAAGCGGGCTTGTAGCTGCGGCGAGGGTTGTGAAGGAAGGCGAAGAGATACTAATCATTTCAGAAAGAGGCCAGAGAATTCGATCCGGGCTTAGCGAGATCCGTGTTCTTAGTCGTCGTACTCAGGGTGTGAACATTTTTGACCTTCCAGAAGGAGACGCCGTTGTTTCCATAGCCTCTATGGAAAGGCGTGTACGAACATTGCGTGATACTAGACCTAAGTCTGCTATTGGTCAACCTGAGGATACGGTAAACTCCTCGATGGAGGAGTTGGATATAGAAGATGATAGCAATCGCAGGGATGTGAGTGCTCGGGAAGATGAGTCTGATAATTAATACGATTATCAGACTATACGAACTCTGAGTTTTTTTTTGTAAGTTTAGGCCTGTACGTTTTTAAGCTGTCCTTTGTGATAAATTAGTGGTGTACCACCGTTGATTTTTACTTGGTTCACGTTGGAAATATAGACAGTATGATCACCGTAGCTGTGTGATGCTCTCACTGAACAATCCAGGAAAATGACCGCACCCTCCATCATGGGAGACCCATCATTGTTTGATTCCCAATGAGCTCCAGAATTTTCCTCTGGAGTATTTTCCGATCGGGAGAAGTATTCCGCTATTCCTTCTTGACCTTTCCCAAGAACGTTTACGCCAAAATGGTTACTGTTTTGAATATTAGTATACGTGTTGCGTTGGTGCCCAACTATTATCAAAATTAATGGTGGATCAAGGCTCACAGACGTTACAGCATTTGCTGTCATCCCGTGGATGTTTCCATTGGGTTCCCAAGTTGTTATTACCGTCACACCAGTTGCAAAATTGCCCATGGCTTCACGGAGTTGATCTGAAGATACTGTCATAGTTTTTGCCTATTTTGATTATTAGCATATTAATATAGGACAATATTATAAATCATTACTCTTGGTAGTTAAATTCTTTTTTGAGGTTTCCCTGTTAGGTTTGTTGTGAAAAGTGTTGAAAGTATATTGTGCCAATTTCTCGTTTTGTATACGATTTCCAACTTGACTTCTTGTGTGGCAAGGTTACCATAGATATTTGTGGATTTAGATTAGACAGAATTATCAATTCAGGATCATTCTATTTGGTTTAGCACTTTCGGAGCTAATCTTAAAACTCGATATTTGAAAGTTTGTAGCGTTGAAAAATATTCAGAAGGTTCTGCGAAACACTCGATATTCACTTTTTCTCTCCCTTGCTTTTACTGTGGGGATCACCTTCATTTACCCTGTAGGCGGGATGATTTTTGCCGCCATACTCGTGTTGATTGTCTTTCCAGCATTTTGGTTGTCGAGACATCGCCATATTTATGCTATGGTCGGAGCATTATTTTTCCTAACTATTCTACGTCCTTTACCGGATATTTCGGCAGTGTATGATAGGTTGCTGGACGTTCTTTGGCTTATCCTTGTAGTAGCAATATGTGCATATTGGATTCGTACAACTCGACAAAAACTGAGATTTTGGCCTGCTAGCTATTGGCTGTTAGCAGGAACCTTAGTTGTAATATTGTCGTTACCAATCGGGGCTTTATTAGGTCAACCTGTAATACTGCGCGATTTTTTTGAACTTTACCGTGGTCTCTATTATTTTCTTGTTTTACTCATTGCTACTCGGGTTTCCTGGGGTGATGAAAAATTATCCAGTTTCTTCTATAAACCTTTTCTCATTGCCTTGTTCTTCGTTTTTGTGATCTCGATCATACAAGGCCTGGGTATTTGGGGTAAATCTTTCGTTTCAGCTATGTACGTTCCCAGGTATGCCGAATCTTTCTTCGGGATGTTTTCCAATCCGATTGGAACTGGTTCAGGCTTTTTCTTTTTAATTAATTCGGGTACGTTTGCTAACCCTAATTGGTATGGAGTATCTTTGGGGATCGTCATACCATTTCTCATGGCAGGGCTTTTCCTAAGAAACAGCCGTCTTCTTAAAATCTCCATTTTCGTAGCTGTTATTGTCGCATTTACAATGATTATTATTGCAGGATCTCGTGCTGGATTTGCCATGGGAACAATTTCAGTCTTCGGATATTTTTTCTTGTGGCTCTACGATATTTTGAAGCGACCTAGTGTAACCCACGACTCTATTTCCAGTGTTGGGAAATGGGTTCCTATGGTACTTCTTATTGGTCTTGTTGCTTTGTTGGTTATAGCAGCAGTTTTTCGTGGAGATCGATATCATGGAACTTTTATCACGTTTGGCAGCATAGCATTAAACCAGATAAATATAGAGATGCCTTTTATTAGTGAGCCTAAAGAAGAAGGGTCGATTTCTATTCAAACTGATATCAACCATATAATAACAATGCTACTGGATGATCCTCTTTCCAAGGATACTGGAAAGGGAGATACTGGAAAGGGAGATACTGGAAAGGGAGATACTGGAAAGGGAGATACTGGAAAGGGAGATACTGGAAAGGGAGATACTGGAAAGGTTCCTGTCGATCCTTCACCTCTTTTAACAAGTGAACTTGAACGTGCGATGGAGAGGTTAAGGAATCTTTCTGGCTCTTCTCTCATTCCTGAGATTAAGCAAGTGATAAAGACTCTCGAAGAAAAATCCGGGATTCCTAGATTCGATGTTGCTATTACTAGTCTTAGAGGTATCCTTTTGACCCTAGAGAGTCAGTCTGCTGTCGTGCCCCAAGAACCTAAGAGTGAGAGTTTTAGTGAAGCGTTAGGTACTATTAAAGTAGGGAAATATCATAATGACTCCGCGGCACGTAAATATTACACCTCGAAAAGGCTTATTAAAGAGGTGATGGAGCGGTCTCCTATCATTGGGCTCGGTCCTTCAAAATCAGTTGGAAATGTTTTAGGAGATAATCAATACTCGGTTACAATTTATCGTTATGGGATAGTCGGAACCCTCGTTTGGTTTGGTTTTTGGGTGGTTCTAATGTGGCATGCTTTACGGTTATGGAGACATGCTGAGACCCCTATACAGGCTGCTTTACTTAGAGCTGTATTGGCCACGATTCCCCCATTTCTTCTTGCCTGTTTTGCGGGAGCATTTTTTGACGCTAGACAGATAGCAACTATATATTTATTGTTAATTGGTATTGCATTATCCTGCGCGAGTAAAAGAGATACTGAAACAACAGCATCAAACATTCGTTGAGTTAATAGTTTTTAAATATTAATCTAGTGATTTCCCTGCGATTTTCGAAAGGGAGCAACGGTAGATGGAAAGGTATAAGAGGGTTCCTTGGTATCTTAAAATTTTACTCAAGATTATCTTGAGTAGGATTCCTTTAAACCGGCGTTTCTGGAATCGCCTTGGTGTATTTCGACATGGTCGTATGGTATACCCAGAGTATGCTTACGAAGTCTTTATGAAACACTTTTTAAGGTCTTTTCCTGACAGGCGTATGGAGGGATTTGTAGGTTTAGAACTTGGGCCTGGGGATTCTCTTTTTTCGGCTCTGAATGTTTATGCGTCCGGTGGGTCTGGTACCTACTTGGTCGACGTTGCTCCATTCGCTACAGAGGAAGTGAGCTCTTATAAAAAGATGGCAGACTTTTTGGTTTTCAAAGGGCTTCCTTCGCCTGATTTACACGACCTCTCAGATCTGAGGGATATTTTGCGTGTTTGCCGTGCACAGTATGGGACTTCAGGTTTAAATTCGCTTCGTACAATACCTCCCGCTTCTGTAGATTTCATTTGGTCGCAATCGGTTCTTCAACACGTTAGAAAGGATGAATTTATTGATCTTGTCGATGAGATGCGAAGAGTAATTCGACCTGGCGGTGTTTGTTCTCATAGTGTTGATTTAAAGGATTGCCTTGGGGGACGTCTTAACAACCTTAGGTTTTCTGAAAAATTGTGGGAGGGGAACTTAATGGCGAGATCAGGGTTTTACACTAATCGTTATCGATTATCCGAGATATTATCAATATTTAAGCAAAAGGGGTTTAGTGCAGAGATTTTGAAATTAGAATCTTGGGATAACCTTCCAACCCTGAAAAATAAACTAGCATCAAAATTCAGAGACTTTTCTGAAGAGGATCTTTTAATATCTGGATTTGATGTTATTCTTCACCCTGTTTGAGTAGATCGTATGGATAATACACAATCTAATTATTCTTCTCCTGGTTCATTTCGGCCGAAAACCTTCAATTTCAAGGTCGTTATCTCATTCCTTGCAGTTAGTTTCCTTGCGGTTTTCTTATTCGTACGACTAGATGTTTCATTGAGTGAAACTTGGAATATTATCCGAGGTATCGATATATCGCTATACATACTGGCTTTATTTGTCCACTATCTGACGTTTTTCTTCCGGGGGATTCGTTGGCGTCTGCTTCTTATCAATGTTGCTCATGTCCAAAAGGTAGATTTTAATCCACCTTCTTTGAAATACAGTACATCAGTGATGCTTATGAGTTGGTTTGCGACATCAGTAACCATTTTCCGCATGGGAGATGTATTTAGAGCATATGTTTATGCACGCGACTCTAACTCTAGTTTTTCTGGGTCCGCCGGTACTGTTTTTGCAGACCGAGTCGTAGATTTTATCGCTGTATTAATACTCATGGCTTCAGCGATACTGCTCTTTTTTCTTGAAGGAAAGAGTCTAGGATTAGCACTTGGTTCTATTGGTATCACCTTGTTCAGTATTGGTGTTGTCTCGGTCAGTGTTATGTTCCTTTTTCTTGTGGGCATGAAGTTGACTGGTCAACGCCTGACATATCTTTTGCCTAAAAGATTCCAGGCCCCGTACATTCGGTTTCATGCGAGCACTTTAGGGAGTTTTAGAAAATTACCCTTGGTATTCACCCTTGGTATCCTTGCATGGATTTGCGAGGTTGGTACGTGGTTCTTTATTATACAAGCACTGGATGCCCACGTTTCCATCGGTCTAATTCTGTTTATTCCTCCAGTAAATGCCCTACAGGCTGTTTTAGCACTCACTCCTGGTTCATTAGGAGTCCTTGAAATTGGGACTACTGCTTTATTGTATCTACAGATTTCTGTTGAAATAGCTTTGGCTGCTGTTTTAGTTGATCGAACCTTGATGATTATCAGTATGGTTACCGGTGGAATACTACTTGCTGCAAGACAAATAAAAACACCTAAATTGTATTCTAGATGACTTTGATTAGTTTTCGAGTGCGTTTCGACATCCTCCAGAACCCTTTATGAGATAAGAATTGTATTCGGTATATCCTGCCTAATTTGACGGTATTAGATACGCGGAGTACAATATTTTTATGCGTTCAGATATTGAACACAAGGGTAGTGATGAGGGACTTGCATCTCGAGAACTTATTATCCTTTCAGAAGTACAGTTAACACCTGAAACAAGTCAACGGAAGTTGGCTAAAAATTTAGGGGTTTCCCTAGGTATCACCAACCTGCTTATACGTAACTTGGTTCGTAAAGGACAGATTCGGGTAGTTAAAGCTGGTTGGAGGCGTTGGTTATATGCTCTTACCCCCGCTGGATTTTCTCGGAAAGTTCAGCTCATGGCTGCTTATATCCATCGATTTCTTGGGCACTACGAGCGAATAAGGCGAACTCTTCGTGAGGAAATGGAACCTCTTGCGCTACATATTGAATCAAGTGTTGCTATTTATGGGACAGGCGAATTTGCTGAATTAATCTATATTGGGCTTAAAGAACTTGGTATTGAAGAGGTCGATATTTTTGCCTCTGAAAGTTTTGAGGGGAATAAGTTTCTCGGTATGCCGGTTCGTAATATTGCAGTAATGCAGGCCGAGTATTATGACCGAGTTATTGTTGGGGATCTAGATAGTACCGAAGACAGTCGTATCAAACTTCGCTCCCATGGCGTCACTTCAGAACAGTTGGTTACCCTACTAAAGGGGACATCTAAGGAGACACAAGATGGATAAAGGGCTAACAGGCGCCTTTCCATTAGGCCAGAAAAACGGACCTGATACGTATAATGAGATTATTGAAGGGGAAGTATAATGGCTTTACAGTGGTATGTTGTACGGGCCAAGCCACAATCGGAATATGCTGCTTATACTGGGCTCATACGATCTGGGTTTGAGACTCGTTCATTTCATATACTCTCGTGGAGGTTTAATGCTATTTCTTACAAGGAACCTCTCTTCCCAGGGTATTTATTTGTACGATGTGACGTAAAAGGAAAAGGGTGGTCATCTTTTGGTCATCTGAACAACATCTTATCGTTAGTTCATTTCGATGGGGAGTATCCAGTTGTTCCAGATGAAATTATAAACGATCTCTCTCGGCGTGTTGATCAAGTTAATATTCCTTATAGTCTTTCTCCGTGTTACCGAAAAGGTCAAAAGGTTTGTGTTCGTGTAGGTTCTGGAGAAAGTTTAGGAGAAGTCGTTTCGGAACCTAAGCCATCTAGTATGAGACTCAGAATATTGATGGAATTCTTGGGTCGTAGAGTCTATGCTGAAGTTTCTTCGGAGAAAGTTAGGCCTCTTAAGGAAGGTAATTTTCCCAATAGTGATTTTACTCATCTCACTTCTCGTCGTACGAGGGGTGGTGGTAGATGGATCAAAGGTTTTGGCCCCCGTGTGGAGAGAGAGGTAGTTTTAGCAAGATAACGGACAAAACTCGTTGTAGCCAATTGCTCCGAGAGGTGTCCTATATAAGAATTTGGAATAACCCACATTTATGTGGGATGGCCGTGCTTTAAAAGAAAAATCTCTCCTTTGGAACATTTCGACAGGTGGAATTTATGGATTTACAGACAAAGATTATTAATCGTAGTGCAAACCTAAGTATTATCGGGCTTGGTTATGTTGGTTTACCTTTAATGGTGGCCTTTGCTGAAGCGGGTTTCAAAGTTGTAGGTATTGATACCGACTTACAGAAGGTTGATTCGATTAATCGTTATGAATCCTATATTCAGGATGTTCCATCTGATGCACTATTGCAAAACAGAGATCGTCTTTCTGCAACTTCTACATATGACCACCTTATCGATACTGACGTGGTGGTCATATGTGTGCCTACACCGTTGAACAAGAGTGGTGAACCGGACATGTCATTTATATTAGTGGCCGTGGATGAAATAGCGAGTCGATTGCATCCAGAAATGCTGGTGGTACTAGAGAGTACTACTTATCCGGGCACCACAGAGGAAGTGGTTCTTCCAAAGCTTACATTGTCTTGTAAGGGAACCCTTGAGATAGGAAAACAATTTCACCTCGCCTTTTCACCTGAAAGGATAGACCCAGGTAGAACTGATTGGACCTTATATAGTACGCCCAAAGTTGTGGGTGGTATAACACCAGAGTGCTTACAGTTGGCAGAACTTTTCTACCATTGCGTAGTCGAAAAGGTCGTTCCTGTTTCTTCTCCAAGGACAGCGGAAACCACCAAATTGTTCGAGAACGCTTTTCGTGCGGTGAATATTGCTTTGGTTAACGAATTAATGGTTATGTGTAATTTGCTCGGAGTGGATGTTTGGGAAGTGATCGAAGCCGCACGTACCAAACCTTTCGGATTTATGACTTTCTACCCGGGACCAGGTACAGGAGGGCACTGCATTCCCGTGGATCCTCAATACCTCGCTTGGAAGATGCAAATGTTAGGCTACGATGCTCGGCTTGTGCGGCTTTCTATGGAAATCAATAATAGTATGCCGAGGTATGTTTTCGATAGAATCTCCAAGCTACTTGACGGTCGAGGTCAAGTGGCCCATACCTCGAATATCGTGATGTTGGGGGTCTCGTACAAAGCGAACATAGGAGATCTTCGTGAATCACCGGCCTTAGAACTATTGAGGCTGTTTATTCAGGAAGGTATTGATGTTGCATACCACGACCCATACGTTCGAGAGCTTGTTATTGAAGGAAACCACCTACATAGTATTTCTTTGACCCAGGAAAATCTTCAAGCTGCTGATTGTGTCGTGATTGTGACCCCTCATTCTGCCATTGATTGGGATTTAGTTATAGAGAACAGTAAATTAATTATAGATACACGTAATGCCACTAAGGATATCGATGGTCAAGCAAAGGTTATAAAGTTGTGAACTAGCAACTTGTTTTATGTTCCTCAGCTTCCCTTCATCTGTTCAAGTCCATAGACGTTAAAAATGACCAATCGAGTGAACTCTTTTCGTAAAGTACTTACCAATACCCCTATGTACACATTGGGTGATATTGTGCAAAGAGGTATTGGTATCCTTCTTTTGCCTCTCTATACCCGATACCTGGAGACGTCTGAATATGGTGCAGCTATTCTTGCGAACGTGTTAGCGGGTTTTGTGGAAATAGCATTTTCTTTTCATCTTCGAACTTGTCTGGTTCGTTTTGCTCATGATGCTCCAGACGATAAAGAGTACCTTGGACGGTTGTATGGAACCGTGTTTGGCTTTGTGACACTGTTATCAGCCGTACTTTTGCTAGCAAGTATTCCCCTTGTGCTTCCAGTGATTGGGTTTATTGGAATATCTGAATTTTGGATTCCATACGTTTACTTAACGCTTCTTCTAGGAGCAACATCCTCGTTTTTTCGGATGCTCCAAAGAGTCATGCAGGCTGATCAAAATGCTAAGACTTATGTTATACAGCAGTGGGCTTTTCTCTTACTTGGATCAGGGACAACAATTATATTAATGGTTCAGTTTAGTCTTGGTGGTTTATCAATTGTCATTGGGGCTACTGTGGCGAGCGTGAGTTTCTTCTTCTACACGTGGGTGTACCTTTTTTGGCGTTACAACTTAGTGATTGACCGTTCTCTTCTGCGAGATTGTCTTGCTTATTCTCTCCCGCTTTTACCGAATGGTGTGGGAGGTGCATTGCCTAGGATTACTGATCGGATCTTTCTTTCTAGCGTGTCTGTAGGTGTTGCTGGTGTCTACTCAGCTGGATACCGTTTTGGTGAAGCTCTTTCATACCTTACTGGTGGCTTTTTCACGGCTCATCTTCCCTGGTTTTACTCGAGTATGGGAGAAGGAGAATCAGGAAGGAAACAAATTGTACATGTTGGCAAAAGGGCAGTTTTGGTAGTTTCCGTTTTGGCTCTCTTCTTTGCACTATTCGCAGAGGAAGCAATTAATTTTCTTCTTGGTGTTGCATATCATGAGTCCTGGAAGGTAGTTCCTCTTGCGGCATTTTATGTGGTTTTTAACGTCCTGAAAGATTTTTGGCTTAAACCATTGACGTACAAAAAGAGCAGCACGCGATATGTACCTGTAACGACCTATACATTTGCACTCTTGAGTATTTTATTCACGGCCTGGATGGTGCCTATCTTTGGTATGATGGGTGCAGCTGGGGCAATTTTGATTGCTCGGTTCTTATCTAGCTTTATAATGCTCTACTTCTCTCTGAAACAGGAAAGGGTTGGGTATCCTATAGGAGAGATGTACGGCATTGCTATTGGGATGTTTTTCTTGTCACTTGTTGCATATTTACCAGTTACGGGATTGTTTTATATTAAGTTGACCTTGGCTGTTGGTGTGACGGCACTTACACTTTCTGTGTGTCGAGAAGAATGTCGTCAGATTGTTCAAGTGTTGCGGAGGCGTGTGGCTACGTTATCCTCATGAACCTTTCGGAGATTCATTTTTCATCACGGATATCACTGGAGGAGCATGCCCGATATTCTGGATTCAAAAGTCTTCTTGGTCTTCCAGACTTTGCAGCGTATCGAGAAGTATTTGAGCGGGGCTGGGCGGAGATTTCGATAATGTGTGGTGAAGGCTTGAATCTTCTGGATCTTAAAATTTCTGGAGAACCCCCAGATAGCACGCTTTTGGTTAATCTCATGGGTGCTAACCTACATGCTCCAAGACGTGTTCGTTTTGCCAAAGAGTTCTTTGATGCGTATGAATCTGTTGACAAGAAAGTATTTCTTAGGGAGTTTGTTTTTAGGACGGAGTATGTAAAAGACATACTTGGATTTGAGGAAGACAGAATTGCTGATCTCAAGGGAATCCGTCTTGTTCGTGCAAGAAATAGAATAAAGAAGAATGTGAATTATCGTATATCAAGTTTTCTAAACCTTTACGAAAATATGAAAAAATTCGGTACGATAGTCGGCGATGCACATAAGGTACATGAAAGGGTGCCATTGTTAAGCTCTATGGACCTTCCTTGGGCTATAGATTATTTTGGGTATATTAAACTTCGTGAGGGTGCCCATAGGCGTGCTATTGCCAATTACCTTGGGTGGGAAACGATTCCGACGCTGGTTTTCGATTTTGGTCAAGTAACAAGAGGTGTGCTTAAAGAAGCCCATCCTTATATAAGGGATAATTTTAAGTGGTTCGCTGAGTTAGTTAGAATGGCCGCAATATTATATCCAGGCAATACCGTAGGTGAGAAATGATTGGATCGGGAACACGTCGTTTTATTCCTCGTCCCTTCAAGACTGTTATGAAGCCTAGTTATCTTTATGTCCAGAATCTTAGGTATGAGATGTTTCTTAGGAGGATTGGAGCTAGCAAGAAAGAGATTCTTATTCTTGCAACTATTACGAAATCTGGCACTCATTACATGAGGTTTCTCATTGCAAACTATATTAAACATTTCAGGAATGGACAAGATAATCCAGTAGCTGCGAGGGAAATTGACATTTTATTTCCAAATGGATGGCATCATGCATATTTGGGTGAACATTCGTATAAGTCTCCTACTCCCCTTTTAAGACTCATAGGTCTTCACGATATTCCCAGATCTCACATACCATTCCAGCGATCACTTTGGAACAATTCTAGAGTTTTGCATATCTATCGTAATCCGTTAGATTATGCGGTTTCTCTATACATGTATAAGTACGAGTATTATGAGCATCTTAGCGGTACGATGAGTGGGCCTGTAGAGGTTTTAGATGCCCACCTAGATGAGTATGTGGAAATGTATCTTTCTTTTCGGGAAACAGAGAGAAAGGGCAACACAAGTCTTTTAAGCATTGCGTATGAAGATCTGATTCGTTATCCAGAAGTTTCTTTGGGAACAGTTCTTCGTTGGCTGGGATGTGAGCCTGTTCCAGCTGTTGTAGACAAGGCGGTTCAGTTTTCATCAGAACATCTTACTGCCTTAGTTGGTGCAGGGGAGATTTGGCAGAGAAATGGGACCGTTCCTGTCAATCCAAAACTGATCTCGGATTTTACTAATAAGCTTATTGAGAAGGGTAGCGTAGGATCCTGGAAAGATTACTTTGACAAGTCAGATATCCGAAGGATTGAAAAAAGATTGGATGGTTTTGCTATCAATCTGTATGACTTTATTCTTGATTCATAACTAGCCGAGTGAATTTCTACTAACTGTTTAACTAAAACCATATGAACTGAAGACAATGGTGACTGGTATTCTCAAAACACTTCTTATTAATAAGCTACCTCGTTCGGTTAAAGCAGGGTTACGACCTGCCTATCGTTACGGACTAGGTGTTCGGTATAAGCGTTTTCTTGTACGATTGCAGACACAGCCTGAGAATCTCTTAATACTCTCGACAATTGCTCGATCGGGCACCCATTATGCGATGTTTCTCTTTGCGAATTATCTTAAGTTGATTACGGGTAATTCCGATGGGCCTGCCACTCCTGAAGAGATGAATACAATGCTTCCTAATGTGTGGCATAAAGCCTACTTGGGTGGTCGTCCTTTTGGTCATTCCGGTACGCGTGGTTATAGAGAACCTACCCCATACCTAGCCCACCTAGGGCTCCACGACATAACCAGAGCTCATTATGAATATATGCCCTCTTATTGGGGCAGATCCCCTATTCTTCATTTATATCGGAATCCTTTTGATTATGCTGTTTCTATCTACCACTACAAGTTTAAACATATGGGTGATTTTCCTATGGGAGAGGAGCAAGGTGTAGCCTCGGCAGTTGCTGGTCCAGCTGATGCGCTGGACATACGGTTTGATGATTACGTGAAAATGTATCTTTCCTACCGTTCTGCAGCACGAGGCTTGAGATCACAGTTATTGAGGATCTCTTATGAAGATTTGAGAAGGTACCCAGAAGCCTGTTTGAGAATGATTATAAGATGGCTGGGTAGAGAACCAGAACCATCTCAGATCCAGACAGCGGTCTATTATTCCTCTATAAAAACAGTGAATCAATTGGAAGGAGCAGGAGGACTAATACATCCTGATAGAATAGATCCTAAAATTAAATTTGCTCGAGATGGGAGTATTGGACAATGGAAAGAATACTTTACGAATAAGGAAGTTACACACTTTAAGAAACGGTTTGCGGATGTAGATATTGACCTTGATGAGTTCACACTTGATTCGTGAAAGATTCTTATAAATCGGGTTACGGATCACTTTACCGTATTTATATTAGTGGGATTGGTATATATGGAGGTTGGTTAACTTGACAAAAGATTTAAATGATTCATCTTCGAAAATGGTTGAACCCCATGGGGGCGTCTTAAAAGATATGATAGTCGGATCATCCCGTAGAGATGATCTCACTGAGCAATCACTTTATCTCAATTCTTGGGATCTTACCCAGCGCCAGACATGCGATATTGAAATTTTGCTCAATGGAGGATTTTCCCCATTGGATGGCTTTATGGGAGAGGAAGATTATAAATCTGTTTGCAAAGAGATGCGCTTAACGAATGGAATTTTGTGGCCTATACCCATAACTTTAGACGTTACTGAGGACATGGCTGAATCTATTGTTATTGGTGGTGAAATTGCCTTGCGTCACCCAGAAGGTATGGTCCTTGCGGTGATGAAAGTCACAGATCTTTGGAGGCCAGATTTCAATGAAGAGGCTGAACTTGTTTATGGTACTGGTGACGAAGTCCATCCTGGCGTTTTTGCACTCCATCACCAGACAAACCCTGTATACCTTGGAGGTTCTTTGGAAGGATTAGAACTTCCCCCACAGCATACCTTTAAACATCTTAGACATACTCCCAGGGAGCTTTGGGCATTGTTTGAAAAGAAAGGTTGGGATCGAGTCGTCGCTTTTCAGACTAGAAATCCTATGCATCGAGCCCATGTCGAACTTACGAGAAGGGCTGCAGAAGAAACTGGTGCTAATTTACTTATTAATCCAGTAGTTGGGCAAACGAAACCAGGTGACATCGATTATTTTGTCAGGGTTCGTTGTTACGAGGCCGTCTACAAGCATTTTCCTCAAGAATCTACTGCATTAAGTCTTCTTCCATTGGCCATGCGTATGGCAGGGCCACGTGAAGCGGTATGGCATGCGATTATAAGGAAAAACTATGGGTGTAGTGATTTTATTGTCGGAAGAGATCACGCGGGCCCAGGCAGTGATGCCTCCGGTAAACCATTTTATTCTCCTTATGCTGCTCAAGATTTGTTGTCTGAATATCAGGAAGAGCTTAATGTCAAAATGGCGTCTTTTGAGGAGATGGTGTATGTCAAGAATTCAGGGAGTTATGTCCCACGCTCGAAGGCTCCACAATCGAGTGAGATTCTTTCGGTTTCCGGAACAGAACTTCGAGGTTTTCTGAATACGGGTAGTGAAGTTCCTCAGTGGTTTTCATATCCAGAAGTTATATCCGAATTGAGACGTTCCTATCCACCGAGAGCAGATCAAGGATTTGTGGTCTTCTTTACGGGTCTTCCTAGTTCCGGGAAATCCACGATAGCAAATATTCTTCAAGCCAGACTTATGGAATTGGATCCAAGGCCAGTTACATTACTGGATGGTGATTTGGTTCGTAAGCATCTTTCAAGTGAACTTGGGTTTTCTAAAGAACACCGCGATCTGAATATTCAACGTATCGGGTACGTTGCTAGCGAGATTGCTAAGAATAGAGGTATGGCAATCTGTGCTCCCATAGCTCCATATGCTGCAATTCGACGAGAGGTTCGTGAGATGATTTCTGCCTTTGGTGGCTTTATCGAAGTATATGTAGCCACGCCTGTAGAAGTTTGTGAAAAGAGAGACCGTAAAGGACTTTACGCAAAGGCGAGAGCTGGGATCATTAAGGGATTTACTGGCGTTGATGATCCTTACGAGCAGCCTGAAAATCCGGAAGTTAAATTAGATACAACAACTATTACTGCTGAAGAAGGTGCTGAAAAGGTAATTTCGTATCTTAGAGAATTGGGGTTTTTGCAATAAAATAGCGAGGGGATAGACAACGATGAAAACGATTAAAGTTGGAAAACATCTTATCGGTCCTAATGAACCTGTCTACGTTATTGCTGAGGCGGGAGTTAATCATGAAGAAAGTATAGAGACGGCGGAGAAAATGATTGTTGACGCTGCCAGAACAGGGGCTCAATGTATCAAGTTTCAGACATATCAAGCCGGTAAACTAGTCGTTCGGGACGCACCAAAGTATTGGGATGATCCTGATAATCTTGTAGCAAACCAGTACGAAATGTTTGCTGGGCGTAATACATTCAATGAATCGGACTGGCAGAGACTTATCGCTAAATGCGAAAAAGAAGGTATCACATTTATGTCTAGTGCCTGGGACGAAGAAAACGTGGATATGCTTGATGCTTTAGGTATGCCTGCTTTCAAGATCGGTTCTGCTGATATAACGTCATTGCCGTTAATTAGTTATACAGCAAGGAAGGGAAAACCTATTATACTTTCTACTGGTGCCTCAACCATAGGTGAAATTGAAGCTGCAGTTGAGGTTGTCCGAGCCGAAGGTAACGAGGATATAATCCTTCTCCATTGCATTCTGAGCTATCCAGCAGATTATAGAGATGCAAATTTAAAGATGATGGTATGGTTGCAACAGGCTATTCCAGATATTCCTATTGGTCTTTCAGACCACACTCTTCCCGATTCAAGTATGACAGTTCCCCTTGGGGCGGCTGCATTAGGAGCTAGAGTGATCGAGAAACATTACACCCTTGATAAAACACTTCCAGGGAACGATCATTATCATGCTATGGACACAGAAGACTTGGGTCACCTTATGGCAAGTTTAGATATTCTTCAACAAGCTCAAGGAAATGCAAGTAGTAGATACATATTATCTAGTGAGCAGATACCAAGAGCGATGGCACGGCGCAGCCTTGTTTCTCAAACTCAAATACCTAGAGGAACTGTTATAGAGCGAGATATGATTACATATAAAAGGCCAGGTACCGGCATATCTCCTGCCGACTTGGAGTCGGTTTTAGGGCGTTGTGCTCGAGTTGATATACCAGAAGACAAGACTTTAACTTGGGATATGGTGTAGTTGAATTAGTATGTTTATTTCAGATCAATCCTTGGGCATTCATTTTGTAATTAATGTTGCTGTGCAAAATGAGGGACTGGCTATGTGGTGGTATTCTGAAGATAGGGGTTGCTAATGCGAGTGAGTATTATCATTACTAACTATAACTACGGACGATTTTTAGGTCGTGCTATTCAATCCTCATTGGCCCAAACTGTTCTTTCAAAGGGCGAATGTGAGGTGGTGGTGGTTGATGATGGGAGTACAGATAACTCAAATAAAGTGATTGAATCATATCTTCCCGATATTCGCCAAATTCGACATGAAAAGCAACGTGGTCTTCCGGCAGCAGTAAATACGGGGATTAAAAGTTCTCGGGGTGCCTATGTTCTACGTTTAGATGCAGATGACTGGTTAGACAGACATATCGCTTTTCTACTCAGTTATTTTCTTGATCATAACAAGGAATTTGGTTTTGTCTGGCCCGATTATTATGTTTACGATGAGCACGAGCGTATCTTAGATAGGATTAGTCAACCACAAGGTGCTGGAGTTATGTTTCGTAAACAGCTCTTGGTAGACGTTGGATTATATGATGAGGAGATGTTGGTTCATGAGGACAAAGATATACTACTTCGTTGTATGGATCTATATCCTGGGTATCATATAAAGATGCCGTTATATCGATATTATCGTCATGGTGCAAATATGACTATGAAAGAGAATATGGTTAAGCACTATGAAAAGATATTGGAAAACAAACATGGTGAGATATCTTTGGAGAAAGACCTTATTATCGATCCTGGGATTATCGAACATCGAGATTTAGAAAAATAACAAGATAAAATGATGACTAGATACGAAAATTGGCTAAATCGTCTTACTGGTGGGGAACAGTCGATTTACATTGTAGCGGAGATGGCGAATGCCCATGAGGGTTCGCTCGAAACTGCACTTCGTATTGTTGAAGAAGTAGCTCGTACAGGCGCTGACGCGATCAAGTTCCAGTGTTTTACCGCAGAGGAATTACTAGTTCCTGATCATAAAATGTATAAAGTTTTCCGTGGGTTAGAGATGCCGTGGCAGAACTGGGAAATCTTGATAAAAAATGCTGAATCTCATGAGATGGATGTATTTTGTGATGTATTCGGATTTGAGAGTGCTAGCCATATGGCTGATATGAATTTAACTGGATTCAAAATCCATCTTTCTGATGTTCCTAACACAACCTTATTGAAGTATGTCGGTACATCTGGCAGACCCATACTCCTTTCAACCGGTGGTGCAAATTGGGTTGAAATATCTAATGCTTTAGAAACCCTTCAGAGCTCGGGTGCTTCCTCGGTTGTTCTTATGAATGGTATCCAGCGATATCCAACAAAAATTGAAGATAGTAATCTTCTTCGTCTGAGAGCACTGGCAGAACATTTTAATATTCCCATTGGATACGCGGATCATCTGGATGGTAGTTCTCCTGAGGCTCTATGGTTACCATATCTGGCGGTAGCGGTGGGGGCACGAATGATCGAAAAGCACATTACCTTGGATCGTTCGGCTGAAGGTACGGACTTTTATTCGTCGCTAAACCCTGACGAATTTTGTCGTTTCGTTCAGTCTGCTCGAAGTGTGGAGAGCGCATTAGGGAGTGGGGAACTTTCATTGTCAGACGCAGAAGATGCTTATCGACATGATGTCATGAAAAGTCTGGTCACTAATAGGGCTATTAAATCTGGAGAGACAGTATCAGAGAAAGATGTGACGTATAAACGAGTTGACGCAAAGGTAACATCATTGCCACTCTCCAATGTTACTGGCAGAACCGCTAGGCATACTTTGAAAAAAGATCAGCAAGTACATAATTCGGATCTAAACATGACTATATTTGCTTCTCTTGCTTGTCGGGTCCATTCAACCAGGTTGTATGCTAAACCTTTGCAGCTTGTTGGGGATCGGCCTATTCTCAGACATTTGGTTGACCGGCTTAACCAAGTCAGCCGATTGGATGGCATAGTACTTGCGGTTGGCGAAGGTAAAGAGAACTTAGTCTTTGCTGAAATAGCTGAAGAGTGGGATCTTCCATACGTTATTGGGAGCGAGCAAGATGTATTGGAGCGACATGTAAAGGCTGCTCATTTAGTAGGTGCGGATATAATTCTTCGAGTTACCACGGAAAACCCCTTTGTTTATCAAGATAACCTTGATGATTTGATTAAACATCATATCGATACCGAATCCGATCTTACTATTTGTGAATTTCTTCCTGATGGTACTTATACTGAGGTCATTTCAGTATCAGCACTTGAGCATGCGTATAAATTTGGTGAGGAGAGACATCATAGCGAACGTGCTACCGAATTTATATTCGAAAACCCTGATGTTTTTAAGATCGAACGTGTTCCCGCTTATGATGATCTTGCAAGACCCGATCTTCGTCTTACCATCGATACACCTGAAGATTTGATTGTTGCCCGAGCAATATTTGATGCATTGGAACCTGAATTTGGGCCTATACCGTCTCTTCCTGAGATCATTAAATATCTGGATACCCATCAAGAAGTTCGTATGGTGAACGCTAAGCTACATTCTACGTCGAGTAAATTATGGAACTAATTTTGGCTGATGAATCAGGTGGATGTACAAACGTTTTTAGATAGAGTAATGTGTGTTCCTGTTAGTGTTCTATGATATAGTGAGCATATGACGTCGTGTTTAATTTGATATCTTAGTTGAGTATTTATATGGCTAATAATAAAAATTCTTCTCTTATACAACCTTCGGTAACTATTCCTATCAAACCGATAAGAACGAGCCCTTGGGCTAATGCTGTCAGGGCGAAACAGGGAATTGAGAATGAGGTCAAGTATCCAAATCTGGATGGGATGCGAGTAATGATCTTGATTCCAGATGATCATTACAACAAAAAACTCATGTCGCTTGGCCCTGGATATGTGGCTACTGCTATGCAACGGTGTGGAATCGACGTCACTATTACGGACTGTGCAATCTTTTCTTATGATGATATAGAGCTTGCTAAGATATTTATTCAAAGCGGTGTCAAAATCTTTGGTATAGGTGCTCTTTATCCTATGTCAAAAGAGGTCGAGCGATTATGCGGCATAATTCGAGCTGTTGTGCCTGGTGCTACCATCATTTTGGGTGGAGCCCTTCCTACTCCTATTCCTGAGTTTATACTTCGGCAAATGGGGGCCGATATTGCTACAATCGGAGAGTCAGAGATGACTATACCTCCTCTTATGGCAGCGTTGGCGGGACAGGGAAGTCTAGAAGATGTCCGAGGTATCGCTTATCTGAGAGACGGCGAGTTCTTTCATAATGGTCAACCTGCTCTTCCGACTAGGGCTACAAGAGTAGAGGTGGGTTGGCCTGCACTGGACCTTTACCCTATTGAGAAATATATTGAGTCGCCTAAGTTCTACCCATTTGAACAACACGAACGACTTCTTCCCATAGTTACTGGTCGTGGTTGTCCATATGCCTGTGATTTTTGTTATAGGGTAAGCGCATACCGTATTCGTCCTTTTGATGATCTTCTGGATGAAATGGAGTATATGAAGGATAAGTACAACTTGGACGGGTTCTATATTGTCGATGACCTCCTTATGTTGAGTACACACAAGATCACAGATTTTTGTGAAAGTGTTCTCGAACGCGGTCTTAAAATCAGGTACAACTGTACCGGTCGGGTCAATACAGTGACTCCAAAAATCATTGAATTGTTGAAAGAATCAGGGTGTGTATCCATCTACTATGGTTTGGAGAGTGGGAACCAGCAGATACTCCAAACGATGTCTAAAAAAACAACATTAGAGCAGGTCCATGAGGCAGTGAGATTGACTAGGGATGCAGGGATCTATACTGCGTATGGCCTTATGTTTGGTCAACCTGGTGAAAACGCACAAACGTTACAAGATAGTGTCGATCTTATTAAAAATATCTCCTATGGAGAATATCGAACTAACAAGGTTTTTGGTTGTGTTCCTTTCCCGGGCTCTGGTCTTTACGATTGGTGTAAAGAAAAGGGTCTTATTAAAGATGATCAGGATTTCTATGATCGTTATATCAATCAGAACTGGTCTCTAGATCAGCTTCCAGTGAATATGACTGATTTGTCAGATAGCGAAGCCGAGAGACTGTTTAGAGCAGCGCATGATGAGTTGAGCCAGTTCTTCCAAGAGAAAATGGCTGTTGACTGGGTCAACTTTTTTGGTGGCGATGCCGAGTCTCTTCAGCAGGATAAAAAAAATGGTGCATCTATGCCGCATATCAGGCAAAGGGTTGAGGCCGACGCTAGCACCTATGATACGAGTGGCAGGACATCTTAAGTAGGCCTTTCGTTTGAAGGTCTTTGGTCTCGTCTATATCCTCTTTTTACTTTAGTCCGAATACTTCATGTAGGGATCGTTCGCTTCTGAACTTGGTCTATCTGTAATCCATTTCCGGTCAATTTTACAAATTGGAATTTCCTTGAGCTATATTTGAGAATATGACATGTACACGCTAATTTACGGTGCGTATAAGAATATGGGGGATTTTCTGATCTACGAACGGACAAAAGATCTGTTACGTAAACATAAAGGGATGAAGGATTATCTAGAGATTCATGCTCGTGAGGAATCACTAGATACCTACTTAGATCAGGTTAATGCTACAAAGGCAGTGATCATTTGTGGTGGTCCTGGTATTGTTTGGAATATGTATCCTGGCAAGTTTCAACTGTCCACTAATCTTGCCGATATAAAGGTGCCAATTATTATTATGGGTGCTGGTTGGTATGGTGTTCCAGGAGATGATGCTACCTTGGAACGGTACACATTTAACCCTAGTACGATGAGTTTATTCGAACGTGCAACTGCCGATGGTCAGATGATAAGTGTTCGTGATCATCTGACCAAACGTGCTCTAATCAATAACGGTATAACTAACGTGTCTATGACAGGATGTCCCTCTTGGTATGACCTTGATTATTTACATAGTGATTTCTTGGATCCTCGACCTATAAAAACCGTGGCGTTCACCCCTCCTGCCAGACGTCTTTTCCACAGTCAGTCAATTGCAGTTATGTCCATGATCCGCAATTTCTTTCCAGATGCTCGGTTACTCTGTTCCTTCCACCGAGGTATTACTCCGGATAAACGGACGTCATCTTCGGAAGCACATTGGCTTAGACAGTTGGCCCAGAAGGCTCGTGATCTAGAGTTCGAAGTAGTCGATGCATCCTATGGCTTGGAGAATGTTAGGTTCTATGATGAGTGTGATTTACATATCGGATATAGAGTTCATGGGCATCTCTATTTCCTTGCTAAACGGAAGCCATCTTTTCTTATTCAGGAGGACGGCCGAGGTAGAGGAGCGTCAGAGGCATTGGGGTTACCTGATATTCGCGGCTGGGAACGAACTGTACTTGGAAGGGCTATGAAGTCAGCAAGAATTGAAGTGCCCGTGATCACATATTTTCTCGAGAAGTATGGTATGGATATCTACTCGAGCAAGGTGGTAGTTGACCATTTAGAAAGAAACCTTAAGAAAGAGATAGAAAGTGACTTCTCGAGTTTTAGAAGTCTTCCCGATACTTTCGGTTATCACTACAGTACCATGGTGCAATTCCTAGAAACCATTCCCTAGTTTCGGAGATACATATGTCAAAGAGTGCTGCTTACTTTTTTGCCCAACAGCCTAAGGATTTTGCAATGTGTGCAGGATTGGCAGAAATTATTCGTGAGGTGAAGCCTGAGATTCCATTACACTTGATTTGCTCTGATGAGCCAAATTCTGCTGGTTATCAGTGGGATACGTTGCTTGATCCATATGATAGTGTTCATTGGATAAAACGGGCTTTGCATGGGGCTTGGCGAGGTAGGTTCAACCTGAGAGGTTTTCTTTGGGTGTTTACCAGAGGGTTTGTGGCGGCAAGGAAAGTTCGATCGGAGATGCGTGAACTTCACTTTGAGCCTAACTCCATCGCATTCGTTTTCAGTGGATTTTCTTTAAATACGAGCATTTTCTTACGTCGCTTACGGAATGATCCGAATGTTACATCAGTATTGATTGCAGAACAGATAGACAGCGATGCTACATTAAATGATTTTGTTCTTGGATACGGGGAATCGTTGTATTTCAATCTCTTCCAGCACTTTTTCGGTACTGCCTACTACGATGTTTTTTGGATGCGGACGCCTACGTCTAAAACGACAGCGCAGAGAGAGTATCGGTTTCGGAACAAACCCGCCGATTATACGTTTATGGGAGAACACAGCCTCTATAAACGGAAACTGCAACCGACACAAACCTATTGGACGAATTATGTAAGAAGGAGTTTTCGTCTAAGGGATGCGCAAACAGTTATCGTTTTCGGCCAAATATTTGAGTGGGTTCCTCTTGTAGACCTTGAGCCATTCTACCGTCGTTTCAATGAACTCCTGAGTTTAATTAGAACAAAACATAAGGGTCAAAGACTAGTATACCTTGGGCACCCCGGGCAACCAGATGAACTGGATCGTGAAATTCAAAGACTCGACCTTGAAGGGTTTGAAGTCATGAGTGATATTAGTAGTGAGGCTATTGTTTATCAGGATACGTCTATTGGAGTGGCCTATGGGGTTTTCTCGAGGGCTCTCTTAACTACTGCTAGCTTGGGTATCCGGACTCACTTCCTGTATAATCTGTTCTCTGATGATAGTATAAATGAGCTTCTTAAGAATCGGTTAGATAGATGCTTCGAATCCGAAGTACATCCCGATATGCGTTTGACCTCTGTTGAGCGATGGATGAATGGAGAGACTGACTATATTCCTGAGTCTTCGGCTGATCGTGTACGTGATGCTACTATCAAGGTCTTAGAAATAGTGGGCATACTTGATTATGAGGAGATTAAGGTTGCCGATACTACGATAGATGTGATTCCAGAAGAGAGATGGATGAGGCCATTACGGCCATTGTCCCTTATAAGGCTCATTCGTGCGGTTATTGGTATCCCGTCAACATATAGTGTACGTAATAAGATTTCACGATTGATTACCACGCCCATAAGGTTGATACGAAGGATATTTTGAGAGATTTGATGATTATTGATAATGTTCATTCGGTTATTAAGAAACGACCTTTCGTTATCCTTGATCGTGATGGTACATTGATCTTACAGCACAATTACCTATCAAACCCCGATCAGGTTGAGCTAATTCCTGGTACAGGATCAGGGCTTTTGAGACTAAGGAAACTTGGTTTTGGGTTAATTATCATCACTAATCAATCCGGATTAGGACGTGGGTATTTTGATCGTAAGCAAATGGATAAGGTTCACCAACGGATAAATAACCTTCTAGGGTCTGAAGGGGTTTCATTGGACGGAATTTATGTCTGCCCTCATATTCCCGAGGATAGATGTACATGTAGAAAACCTGAAATTGGTATGATCGAACAGGCTAAAACTGATCTTGGACTAGATCCTGTTGAGAGTTATCTAATAGGTGATAATTGGTCCGATATTGAATGTGGTAATCGTGGCGACATTAAAACATTTCTTGTGCAGACTGGTTATGGGAAAGAGCTTGCTACCGATCCTAGAGTTAATCCATACTATATCGTAGACGATCTTTATGAGGCATCCCTCGTTATCCAAAAACTCGTTGGAATGAACGAAAGGACGTAGTTTATGGAAGTATCAATCGACCGAGTGTTACATAGGGCTCGTTCCCATTTATTGGAGAGTGCCGATATAAAAGTACAGACAGCTGATAGGTGTTTAGAATCTATTGGAAACACAGCTGAAATGATTGCAATGTCACTGCGTTCTGATGGGAAAATCCTTTTGTGTGGCAATGGAGGTAGTGCTGCAGATTGTCAGCATTTAGCTACCGAATTTACCAGCGTTATGCAAAGAGACTTTTATCGTCCTGGGATACCAGCTATTGCCTTGACTACTGATACATCTTACTTAACTGGTTTCTCCAATGATTTTGGTTATGAACGTCTCTTTGAACGACAAGTACAGACATTGGGTAAACAGGGAGATGTGTTGATCGCCATAAGTACAAGTGGAGAATCACCAAGTATAGTGTATGCGGTTAAGGCAGCGATAGATCTTGGTATCCGTACTATTGCCCTGACTGGATCTGAGGGACAGTTGGCTTCTATTGCCAATTTAGCAATAGCTGTTCCAAGCGCAGACACCCAACTGATTCAGGAAGCACACATAGCCATAGAACATGCTCTCTGCGATCTTGTTGAATGCCTTCTATTCGACAAAGCCGAACAGATGGGGGGTATAGATTGATATGAGGATATTGATTACTGGTATTACTGGCATGGTTGGCAGCCACTTGGCTGACTACATTCTTGAGCACCATCCTGAACACGAGGTTCATGGCCTTACTCTGTGGCAAGTCCCTTTCGATAATATCCAGCACATCCTGTCCCAGGTCACCCTGCATTACGGTGATCTTCGGGACCTCAATTCTTTGATTGATACCTTGCGAGAATCCAGACCTGACTGGATCTTTCATCTGGCTGCTCAGTCATATGTGCCTTACAGTTTTATTGCCCCCGCAGAGACTCTTGGGACTAACGTGATAGGTACCACCAACCTGTTGGATGCCATGCGTATCACCGGCTCGGATGCCAAGATACACATATGCAGTTCATCTGAGGTTTATGGCCAGGTACGTGAGGATGAAGTCCCTATTACGGAGACCAACCCCTTTCGACCTGCCAGCCCATATGCGGTGTCAAAGGTGGGGGAGGATATGGTGGCACTCCAGTACTTCCTTTCATATGGCATCAAGACGGTGCGCACCCGGATGTTCACGCACACGGGCCCGCGCCGGGGCGACGTGTTCGCTGAAAGCGCCTTCGCAAAACAGATAGCGGAAGTGGAGGCGGGCGTGCGAAAGAATCCAATCAAGGTCGGAAATCTGGCTAGCGTACGCACCATTGCAGATGTACGCGACGCCACCAGGGCGTACTGGCTCCTAATGGAAAAGTGCCCTCCCGGAGAGGTGTACAACATCGGTGGGGATAGGACCATGACCATAGGAGAATTACTAGAGATACTTAAGAGTATGGCTACCTGCGAAATTGAGCACGAAGTCGATTCGAAGTTGCTTCGGCCATCTGACGTGACTCTCCAGATACCAGACAGTTCTCGATTCCATGCGCTCACCGGATGGAGTCCAAATATACCACCCGAACAGACTCTGAGCGACCTTCTCGACTACCATCGGCAACGAGTTAGCAATGAGATAGTGAGGGCATCAGATTGATTATATCTAGGACTCCTTATCGGGTCTCTTTTTTTGGTGGGGGTACTGACTACCCTGTTTGGTACAAGGAGGAAGGGGGCGCGGTCTTATCTACTTCTATCGACAAGTATAGCTATTTGACTTGTCGATTCCTTCCCCCATTCTTTAGCGTCAAACATCGAGTGGTTTGGAGACACGTCGAAGCAGTAGATTCCATTTCGGAGATTTTGCATCCAGCGGTCAGAGAAGGTCTACGATATCTTAAATATGATGATTCTCAGGGTGTGGAGATTCATTATCAAGGCGATCTTCCGGCTAGGTCAGGAATTGGCTCTAGTTCCGCGTTTGCCGTTGGCCTTATAAATTCATTAGGACTATTGAAAGGGGATCGTTTTACGAAGGGTCAGCTTGCTCTTAAAGCGATTGAGTTGGAGCAGGAAATCCTTGGTGAGGTTGTTGGTTCACAGGATCAGACTGCAACCGCATATGGTGGATTTAATATGATTAATTTTGCAAAAAATGGAGAGATCACTGTGGATCCGATGGATATATCGTTATCTAGAGTTAAAGAACTAGAATCACACCTTGTCTTGCTGTATACCGGGGCGGGCCGCATGGCTACTGAAGTTGCTGCAAAAGTTAGTGCAAATCTTATTAATAAAGCTAAGGTGTTACGACAAATGCGTGCCTTTGTGGATCAGGGTGTTGATATTATGCGTAGTAAGGATAACATCGAATCATTCGGTGAGTTGCTTCATGAGTCTTGGATGCTCAAGCGATCTTTGGCTGATGGAGTTACAAGTCCTCAAGTTGATCACATATATGAAACAGCTCGTGCCCATGGAGCAATTGGGGGTAAACTTATTGGTGCAGGAGGGGCGGGGTTTATGTTGTTATTTATTCCTCCTGAAAAACATCCGGAAGTCCGACAGGCTTTGATGCCTTACCGTTGGGTTCCATTTTCCTTCGATACTGCTGGGAGCACTATTATTTATAATGGTTTGGATGATCTTAATTAGTCTACCTAAGGGTCTGATCTCTTCTGATTGCCTGGTCAGCTGTAATTGCATAGGGAGCGTTTGACATGGATACATCAGAAGTTGTTTTTGAGACTGAGTGGTTTAACGTTGAACGACAAAGACATGATGGTATAAAGGCACTTCAGAATAAGCCATACTACCGGATCAATGCATCTGATGGTGTGATCGTATTAGCAATGACATTAGATAACCAAATTATTCTCGTTGATCAATTTCGACCGGCATTAGGATGTCGTACATTGGAGATACCAGCTGGCGCAATAGATCCATATGAGTCTCCTGAAGAAGCGGCCGCTAGGGAACTATATGAGGAGACGGGGTATATTTGTGAGAATATCACACCGTTGAAAAACGGCCAACTTATGGCGAGTCGTCTGAATGCACGTCTCTTTTCCTTTCTAGCTGTTGGGGCAGTCTTGGATTCATCGTATGTATCTAAAGAGGACATTAAGGTTCTTTTGGTTTCTCCCTTTGAGTTAAAGGAATATATTCTTTCAAATCAGTTTGGACAATATGCGGCCATAGCACTACTTGTTTTGGCGGATTGGGAATCTGACTTGTCACTAACTAGACCGGAGGTGTCATAGTGCCAAAAAATATTTCTAGGAATCGATCTGCTGTTATTAGTAGTGAATCCCTAAGCCTAGATTTGTATAGAAAACTATACATGACACGTCGGGCCGAAGAGTTTATCATTGAGTACTACCATGAAGATGATATGAAAACTCCAATGCATATGTCCATGGGTGAAGAAGCTATTGCAGTGGGCGTTTGTCATGCTTTGGGATTAGATAATCAGATTTGGACCTCTTACCGTACACATGCAGCATTTTTAGCAAAGACAGAAGATACTGAGCAATTTTTCGGAGAACTGTATGGCAAGGTTACTGGTGTTTCCGCTGGTAAGGCTGGCTCCATGCACCTTGCAGATCCATCGAAAGGTTATATGGCAGCATCAGCCGTTGTTGCTAGTATTCTTCCATCTGCTGTTGGCATGGCTTTTGCGAACAAAAGCAATGCCACAGGCCATATCTCCTGCGTATTTTTCGGGGATGGTGCATTAGATGAAGGTGTGTTTTGGGAGAGTCTGAATCTTGCCTGTGTGATGGATTTACCTGTTCTTTTTGTTTGTGAAGACAATAGGTTGTCTGTTCATACTCCCACGCATATTCGGCAAGGCTATAATTCAATAACAGACGTTGTTAGCCGCTTCTCCTGCACGGTAATCCAAGAGAGTACTACAGATGTGGAGCGTATTCATACGATTACAAAGGAGGCGATGAATACGATTCATACGACTCGGAAACCGGTTTTTCTTCATCTCGAATGTTACCGTTATCTTGAACATGTAGGTATCAATGAAGATTTCGATGCTGGCTATCGGTCTAAGGAAGAGTATGAACAATGGTATGAGTGGGATTGCGTGAAGTTGCAACGGGAAAGACTTACAAATCAAGGTTTTTCATCAGCTGATTTACGAAAAGTCGAATCGGTTATAGATAATCAGCTTCTGACTAGCATAAGAAAGGCACAGGCGGCACCCTTTCCGCAGCCTGAGGAACTTTATAGGGGGGTGTTTTATGAGGCAGATTAGTTTTTGTGATGCTTTAAATGAAGCGACACGTCAAGAGATGGAAAGGGATCCATCTGTCTTTATTTACGGGATAGGGGTTCCGGATCATAAGAAAATCTTTGGAAGTACAGCTGGCCTTGTAGAGCAGTTTGGACCAGAACGATGTTTTGATACTCCCCTTTGTGAGGAGACGATGACTGGATTTGGTTTAGGTGCCGCTATTGGAGGCATGAGGCCTATTCATGTCCATATTCGTGTTGATTTCTTGGTGTTGGCTATGAATCAGTTGATTAATATGATATCTAGTTATACTTACTCTACTCTTGGGAAGACGCGTGTTCCCCTCGTCATTCGAGCAGTTGTGGGTAGAGGTTGGGGTCAAGGTTATCAGCATAGTAAATCACTCCACTCGTTGTTTGCACATATTCCGGGGTTGAAGGTGGTTATGCCTACAACGCCTCATGATGCGAAAGGGCTACTAACTTCTGCAATCCGTGATGACAATCCGGTTATCTTTATTGAACATAGGTGGCTCTATTGGGCAGAAGCTGATGTGCCAGAAGAACCGTTCGCGATTCCTTTGGGCGAAGGCAATATTTTGCGTGAAGGCGATGATATTACTATTGTGGCTACTTCTTGGATGAATATTGAAGCACTTAGAGCTGCTGAAATCCTAGAGCGTAGGGGCGTGAGCGTCGAGATTGTTGACCCGCGTACCATAGCTCCCTTGAATGATTCTATGATGGTGCAGTCGGTAAACAAAACTCGGCAGTGTATTGTTGCTGATAATGATTGGATAGACTGTGGATTTAGTGCTGAGGTTGCAACTCGTGTGTACGAGAAGTGTTTTAATCGGCTAAAGTCACCGATTACAAGAATTGGTTTTGCTCCCACTCCCTGCCCTACTGTCCGAACTTTGGAAAATGAGTTTTATCCTAACGCTATTACCATTATTCGTTCAGTTGAAGAGAAGCTTGGCCTAAGCCCGACTGATCTTTCCGGGGAAGAGTTCTATAGCCATGAGAAGCGATTCAAAGGGCCGTTCTAACTATTCAAGTGTTCTCATACAGGAGGCATAGTAATTAATATGGCTGATTCGGTTTTGAAGCTTGAAGATTTTGCACGGTTGTTTGGTACCTCTGTTGATGAGATTTCTTTGGAATGTCGTCAGCTTATTAGTCAATATGATTTTAGCTATCGTCCCCTCACTGAGAAAGACAGAGACCGGGTTTTATTGGATGTATTGAAACGGATCGAATCAGATCAATTCAGTTTAGCCGGGAAAGAGGGTAAGGATCGTTGGGAGAAAGGGTGGGCTGAGAATAGAGACGGTTTCTTGAAAAGTAGTGGAGATTCTGACCAACTAATACCAAAGTATATTCGGCCGGGACAGTTCGTAAGAATCGATCAGCAATATGCTACAACCGTCGATCCTAATTTTGAGTTCAATTGGTATAAAGTTTTCAGACTTTGGTTGTTTCAAACTTACCTTTCTGGCGCCGATACAGTGTACGAATTTGGGTGTGGGTCCGGTTTTAATCTAGCTGCTCTTGCAAAACTATATCCTGATAAAAAGTATTATGGTCTCGACTGGGCGCAAGCCTCAGTTGACATTGCAAATGAATTGGGAAGGATTCATGGGTGGGATATACAAGGAAAATTGTTTGACTTCTTCGACCCGGATCGTACCATGGATCTTGAAAAGAATAGTGTCGTACTTACCATAGGGGCTCTTGAACAGACAGGAACCGACTATGGGGAATTTATAGAGTTCCTTTTCGAATCTTCTCCAAAACTGTGTATTCATATTGAGCCTATCGTCGAGTGGTACGACGAAAATAACTTAGTTGATTATGCTGGCATACGATTTCTCCAAAAGCGCAAATATTGGAGTGGATTTCCTGAGCAAATAGAAGAATTGGAGCGGAAGGGCCAAGTCGAAATCATTAAAAAGAAACGTTCATACTTTGGAAGTCTTTATGTAGAAGGTTACTCCCAGCTCATCTGGAGACCCATTTAGATAGGATATGTGACTCGGAGAGGACTAATTGGATGGACTTTGAACTCAAAGACAAATTCGCGATTGTCACAGGTGGTAGCCACGGCATAGGCCTTGCAACCGCGCAGGCCTTAGCAGATGAAGGATGTAACGTAGCAATTTGTGCCCGTTCGGAGGATCGCCTTCATAAGGCGGTAGTCGAATTAGAGACTCGTGGTGTAAGCGCTTTGGGTATCCAATGTGATGTATTGGTGCCCGGAGACATCGAGCGAGTGGTAAACACTGTCACTGATATATGGGGTACTGTTCACATTCTGGTGAACAATGTTGGCGGTGGAGGGCGGTGGGGCAGCCCGGTGTTTGAGGATACTTCTGAGGAAGTCTGGGCGGACGTCTATTCAAAGAACGCTATGGCAGCTGTACGGTTTACCCGGATGGTTATGCCATACATGCGGAAACAGAAGTGGGGACGAGTGGTAACCGTGGCCTCGATCTTCGGTCGAGAGGGCGGTGGTCGTCCATGGTTCAATATGGCCAAGAGCGCTGAGATTAGTCTCATGAAGTCTCTGGCTATGACAAAGGACCTTGTCAGAGATGGTATTACCTTTAATACAATAGCGCCTGGGTACATATATATTCCAGGAACGGGAATAGAAGACGAAAAGATTCATGATAATGAGGCATTTGCCAGACGTCTTGATACGGAGTTTCCTATGGGACGGATGGGTACTCCGGAAGAGGTAGCCAGCGTCATCATATTCGTGTGCTCAACCAGTGCCAGCCTTCTGAGTGGGACATCCATCCCTGTCGACGGTGGCGAGAGCCGGAGCTTCTAACTAGAAATGATTGATTCTTTCATTCTACAGAGCTTTAAAGACAAACGGATCTTGGTGACTGGCGGCACTGGACTGATTGGGCGACAGGTTGTGAGTATCCTATGTGACGCAGGTGCTTATGTGACAATTGCTTCCTTGGACAACATCCGAGTCCATCCAACGGCCGAGCACGTCTTAGGTGATCTTACCGACCTCTCCCTCTGCAAAGAGATCACTTCGGATAAGGACTATGTTTTCCATATCGCTGGAATCAAAGGATCTATCGAGGTCACCATGTCCAAACCAGCCAGCTTCTTCGTCCCGTTGCTTATGATGAACACCAACATTCTAGAGGCATGCCGGTTGAACAATGTGAGCAAGGTGCTGTATGCCAGCTCAATAGGGGCATACGCGGCAGGCGAGGTGTTCAAAGAGGACAAGGGTGCGGAAGGTGAGCCTATGGATATGTTCCCGGGTTGGGCCAAACGTATGGCAGAAATGCAGGTTCAGGCGTACCGCACCCAGTACGGACTGGACAACTTCGCCATCGTCAGGCCGTGCAACGTCTATGGCCCCGGGGACAACTTTGATCCGAAGAACGCCATGGTTATTCCCGCGCTGATGTATCGTATTCACAGCGGAGAAGACCCTCTAATGGTCTGGGGAGATGGCTCAGCGATCCGAGACTTTGCATATAGCGAGGATGTAGCCAGAGGCATGATTCTTGCCCTGTACCACGGAACGAACTCAAGTTTCGTCAATCTGGGTAGCGGCAGTGGCTACTCGATACGAGACTTGGTGGAGGCCCTGAACAGCTTCATTCCCTTTAACTACGAGTTCGACACGTCCCGATCAGGCGGATTCCCCCGGCGAATTATGGACATATCTCTAGCCCGCGAGATGCTGGGCTACGAACCTCAGACTTCACTGGTTGAGGGTCTCAAGAAGACCTGGAATTGGTACGTCCAAAACATGGACGAACATCTTAAGAGAAAGAACTACTTTAAGGAATAAAGGAAGAAATAATGGAAGTTTCCAAGACATCCTTGGATGGTGTGCTGATAATCACACCGCCAACCATATTCGAGGATTTCCGCGGTACGTACGTGGAGACATACAATCTGGAACAGTATCGGGAAGCGGGAATTGATGTGGAGTTCATCCAGGACGATATATCGGTATCCTCCCGACACGTGCTTAGAGGGATTCACGGTGATCAGGAGACATGGAAGCTAGTCTCATGCCTCCAAGGGGAGTTCTACCTGGTGGTTGTGAATTGGGACCAGGAGTCACCACAGCATGGCCAGTGGGTATCATTTGTGCTTTCGGAGCAGAACCGTCAGCAGGTGCTCATTCCACCCAAATTCGGGAATGGCCACGTGGTTCTCAGCGATCAGGCCATATTTCACTACAAACAGAGCACCTACTACAATCGGACTGGTCAGTTCACCCTGCTTTGGAATGACCCTAACCTCAATATATCATGGCCGGTGAATGACCCGATTCTTTCCAAGCGAGATCAGGGAGGTAGCAATGGTTAACGGCTCCAGTGTGCTCGTGGCGGGTGGCACAGGCTTCATCGGAGCCAACTTAATCAAACGGTTGCTGACTGAGGGAGCCCATGTGCGCTCCACCCTGCACCATAGACCACCTCTCATTCGCGATGAGCGAGTCGAGTATATCCAGGCAGATCTCACTACGATGGATGACTGCCGACGAGCAGTGGATGGCATAGATTCCGTGTTCATGTGCGCGGCGAGCACCAGCGGCGCGGCGGTGATGACGGCTACACCGCTAGTTCATGTAACACCCAATGTGGTAATGAACGCTCAGCTTATGGACGCAGCCTACAACGCCAAAGTCAAGAAATACCTGTTCATCAGCAGCAGTGCTGCCTACCCACCCACTGACGATCGACCTGTAAGTGAAAAGGAAATGTTCGTAGGTGATCCCTACGATACCTACTACAGTGTAGGTTGGATGAAACGGTACGCTGAGATACTCTGCCTGATGTACGCTCAGCGGATAAATCCGCCTATGCCGACGGTTGTGATTCGCCCTTCCAATGTTTATGGGCCTTTGGATGACTTCGACTTTGCCACCTCCCACATGATGGCTGCGTCCATCAGACGTGTGATAGAGAGACACAATCCCCTCGAAGTGTGGGGCACAGGCGAGGATGTCCGTGATCTCATCTACATTGATGATTTCTTGGATGGCATGCTAGCCGCCTTCGAGAATACTGACAGTTACACAGCGGTAAATATTGCCATGGGAAAAGGATATACGGTAAAGCAGGTATTACAGACCATCATAGATGTGGACGGCTACTCTGATGCGGACATACAATTTGATCCATCAAAGCCATCCACCATTCCAATACGCCTCATAGACACCTCCAGAGCAGAAGACAAGCTGAACTTCAAGGCAACGACCAGCCTGAGAGACGGTATCCGCAAGACAGTGGACTGGTACAGAAAGACCCTCGTGAAATGATTGACCAGACCTCTACGGCCATAGGCCACACATTTCACGACTACCCTACCAGACGGATATCCTACATCCTGCCTACACGCAACAGGGCTCAGTTTATTGGTAAAGCCTTAGAGATGACAAAACGGCTAATGGGGCCACAAGATGAGTTGATAGTTGTGGATGGGGCCTCTACAGATAACACGATGCAGATCATAGCCAGTTATGGGAACTTAGTTGATATCCTTATTTCAGAACCTGATACTGGTGCAACAGATGCCTCTAAAAAGGGGATGCTTTTGGCTCGCGGTAGATATATTAAATGGTTGACAGACGATGATGAGTTCTTTCCGGAGGCTATGGAACAGGCAATTGAGGTGCTTGAAACACATCCAGAAATTGAGCTCCTTTTGTGTGGAGGGACACGAGAATTTCGTGGTGAAGTTTCCATGGTATACGTTCCACCTGGAGTGAACTATGGCAAATCTCCAGAAGATGTATTCAGATATACCGGTTCTGGCATGGGTCTTATAGTGCGGCGACGCGTTCTATTTCAGATTGGGTTAGAAGAATATGTAAGTAGCATTGCATCGGATGGTGAGTTTATCGCAAGGGCTATTGTTAATAAGGTTAATGTTAAATTTTGTCGTATCAATCTGTTCCATCACCCTATATTCGAACATAGTCACATTGTGGCCTACCGGAAGGAGTGGAATCGGGATATGAGACTGATTGCCAAATCGTACTGTTCATCCCGATTCTATATACAATACCGAATCAAGACTGTTGTCCTTAGTAATTACGTGACGTCGCACTTGGCTTTTGCTATTTGGAACACATTATGTAGGATATGGGCTTTTTTAGGAGTTAAACAAACTCCTCTTAAAGGATCCTCCATTAAGCCGGTATGGGATGGTGAGTTTAGTTAGTCAACTCTGTTACCAATCTTGTGACTCACTTATGATATTCTAGGTATCAGATCTGAAGCTTCTATTACAGATCATTTAGAGGTATCCTATGGTTTTACCGCTAAGAGTAGATTTAAATAACTAAGGTCATTTCTGTTTATAACTGACTTCGAATTCAAAAATTAAAAAAGAAAATTATGAAAATAAATCAACATGATCAAAAGGTTAGAGTTGGATTGGTTCAGATCAACAACAGCTTTTCCGGACAAAGGTAAATAACTTTGTCCGTAGGTATGCTGCAGGCTTATGCTCAGAAAAACCTGAAACAACCGGAAATGTACGAGTTTTTACGAGATAAATTTCTAAGTCTTCCATCCGACCTTCTCCACGAAGCAATAATCTTAAACAAGAGTTTGTTAAAACAACCATTTCAAACGGAAAATCTGGATTTAGAACTTTCTTATAATATCTGGGAGTTTTATCAAGCTACTTTGATTGGAGACGATGTTCCCCTTGAGCAGGAAAGTCGCAAATATCACATAAACCGGAGTAGTGATACGTGGTTGTCTTGGGATGATTGGTGCCGAGAAGTTGTTTGGTACGGGAATAGTACAGGCGCCTACTTTTACGGGACTAATGTTGTAGAGG